>WPCI01270666.1_pt1 | contig 58986 bp, 50 predicted proteins | sample 5399871 | NCBI WGS metagenome assembly WPCI01 (sample SAMN12869469, study PRJNA574797) | sludge metagenome | isolation source: wastewater treatment of pH7 | place: China:Beijing | collected 2019-05-20 | reverse complement strand
CGTCCTCGGGCAGGTGTTCGACGCCCTCGCCGAGTCAACCAGCGATGAACGGACCCTCCTCGAAGGACAGAAGATCAAGCTTGAAGCCGAACAGGTCAAGCTCCTCCAAGCCCACTACGCCGACGCGATCCCCATCGACCTGCTCAAAACCGAACAGGACCGCATCCGCGCGAGCCTCCACGCCATCACCGGCCGACTCGACACCCTCACATCGACCTACGACAACGCGAAGGTCGGGCTCGACGCGATCCTCGGCCTCCTCACCGACATCGGTGATGTGTACGCGAAGGCCGAACCCGCCGAACGGCGGATGCTCAACCGGGCACTGTTCGACCGCATCACCATCGATGACGACGACCAAGCCGCCCTCGAACCAGCCCAGACGATCGCGACGATCCTCGACGCCATCCCCAGGCCACACAACGAAAGAACCTTGCCCCGCGATCAAGCGGGGCAAGGTTCGAACGTTCAACTTTACGTGGAGCATAGGGGATTCGAACCCCTGACCTCTTCCATGCCATGGAAGCGCGCTACCAACTGCGCCAATGCCCCGTCAACAGATATTGATTCTACGGACGCACGGCGACCCGCACAACTTTGAGGAACGTCCGAGATGGTGGAGTTCGTTACGTCTGTCGGTCTGCCGCGGATAGAGTTATTAGCGGTGTGGCCTTAACGGCACTCTGCTGGGTCATTGCCTGTAGTTCACCGGTCGAGGATGTCACTCGTCCGCATAGGTCCATGGAGGCACCCGTTACCTGCGGTTTGCCGGGTGAGTCCGCTACTCATGGCCCGGTTCGCCGGTTGGGTGCAGCGGGTAGCCCAGCAAAAGCCCATTTGGAGGGATTGGTTCGGTTTGGTTTCAGCATCGAGCAATGGCGGGCCCGCAGGGGTATATGGTTGGTCGGGGACCAGGTCGCGGCGGCGTCCTGCGGCTCGAAACCCACTGGTGCCCTCGTTCGCTGAGCTCATGTCACCCTCATTCGTTTCCGTGGACTTTGAAACTGCGAACCGACTGGGCGGGGTGTCCGCATGCCAGATTGCCTTGGTGAAGGTCGTGGATGGAAAGATAGCCGCACGTCAATCCAGCTATCTTTGCCCGCCCGCCCCGTACGACAGATTCGAGTTCACCTGGCTACACGGAATCTCGCGAAAGCAGACAGCTAACGCGCCTTCTTGGGACGAGGCGAGCAGGGAAATTGCCGATTTTGTGGGGGACAGCCCCGTTTACGCGCACAACGCTTCGTTCGACGCGCGGGTATGGAGAGAGCTTGATAACTACTTCGATACGGCCACGCTTCCGGGTCGTTTTTACTGTTCTTATCGTTTGGCTCAGAGAACCGTTCCCGGCCTGGTGAACTACAAGCTTCCGACGGTTGCACACGCTTGCGTACCTTGGTTTGAACTTGATCATCACAAAGCGGACTCCGATGCGGAAGCTTGTGCGCTGATCGTCGCGAGCATTCAGGGGATGAGCGGAGTGGACTCGCTTCTCGGCTCTTAGATCAAGTCTTGCGGTGAGCTTTATCCCGTTCGCTACCGGCTCATAGAGAGGGCGGCCACTGCGTTACGCCTGGTGGTCAGGCATACTGACGTAACTAGACGCTATGCGAATGGAAGAGGAACGCACATGAGGTCAACCGCAAAGCTCACGGTGGCACTGGCAGCAGTCTCGCTCGGATCTGTTGCACTGGTTGGATGCAGCTCCGGCAATGGTGGTAACGCTGGTCCCGAGTGCGAGGGCAGTTGGACCCTCGCCGCGATGGAGGCCGACGGCGAGCAAATCACCGAGAGCGACATTGAGGACATGAAACAGTCCGGAGTTGATCTCGGCGAGGCTTTCACCTTGAACCTCACGGACGACGGAAAAGCAGTGCTTTCAGTATTCGACCAGCCGTCAGAGGGCACCTGGGTTGCCAAGGACGGGAACTGCGAAATCACCATCGAGGGTGAGGCTATTAGCGCGCCAATAGAAGACGGCCAGCTTGTCCTCGCGGTGGATGGATCATCCATTAGCTTTAAGCGCGCGGAATAATTGGTCTTCACCAAGCGGTGTGAGAATCGACGGATCGGTGGATTCTCATAGGTGACTCCAAGTTTCAGTGTGTAGTGTTTCCACGTGAGATTTCTGGTGGGCGGATTTTTCAGGCGGTTTACGGCACCGGAAGGTAGAACTACCTCCCGGCAGTCCGCCGTACGTCCGAGCCTCGTTACCGTGGTTATATTGTCATTGCTTCTGACTCCTCTGGGCGTCTCAGTGGCACAGGCAGAAGAAGCCGACGATTCTGGCGACGATGGCGCGTCGCAAGCGTCAGGTTTTGAAGAGGTCTTTCGCCAGGTTGGTCCTATCGCGCAAATGAAGAAGAAGCTGACGCAGAAGACAAATCTGGGCCCGACGGGAGAGTTTGGTGGTCGTGTCATTGGCGGACTCCCAGCAGGGCTCCACATTTCGGTTAGTTTTGAGGAACTGATTTCAGAGGCAGACACGGTACTCGCTAACGCTCCCGAAAACGTGTTGAACACGCAGGACGCAGCCGCCTTAGAAGAAGCACTTGATGCGGCGCGAAGCCTCGACGGAACCCCGAGCGTCGGCGTGTCCGGCAGTAGCCAGACTCGGCAGGACCTCAGTGAGACGCTGTACACGTTTGAAAGCCGAGTGACCTCGTACAACAGGCTGTTGGAAGAACTGACAGTGATGGGTAGAGGGGAAGAGGGCGGCACGGCCTGGGTCGAGGACGAGGAATCTCCCGGCGGTGGGTTCACGGCACTGCTCGGCGAAGGCCAGGTGGGGATTCAGGTGCTGGATCTGAGCACGGGTCTTCCCGTTGTCTCGCTGAACCAGAGCCAGCTGTTCACCATGGCCAGCACGTACAAACTCTACGTGGCCAGTTCGATGATTGACGCAGTCGACTCCGGTGCAGCGAGTTGGTCAGACGACCTGATCGGCATGACACTCGATGAGTGTTTCAACGAGATGATCGTGTACTCGGACAACGACTGCCCCGAAGCGTGGCTTGAGCAGACTGGTTGGGAGAATATTGGGCCCACCTTGGCCAAGCTCGGGACCCAGGAAACCACGTTTGAGCCCAACGGATTAATTTCAACACCGGCGGATCTCGCAAGGGCCCTTGAGGTGCTAGCTTCCCCCGATTCGATGACCGAGGATTCCCATCAGCGGCTCTTCTACGCCATGGAGAACCAGGTCTTCCGCGACGGCATCCCAGCCGCACTGGATCCGATTGGAACAGTTGCTGACAAGGTCGGATTCCTTGAACCAGAGGAACTGCACGATGCGGCGATTGTCTCCACACCGAAGGGTGAGTACGCCATCGTTATCATGACCGTGTATCTGTCCTGGGAGACAATCGCCCAGATGACGCAGATGATCTACGACTACCTGTAGTTCAGTCAATCCGGGTTATGCGTTGCCTGTTCCGAAGATGCTGCTACGCAAGCCCGATGCGCTCCATTTCAGCGACTAGCTTCGCCTCATTCTCACTGGTCATTGGGACGAGGGGGAGGCGGAACTCATTGTCCAGCATTCCCATGTGCGCCAGAGCCGCCTTAACCGGGATGGGGCTGACTTCGCAGAACAGAAGATCAATAAGGGGGAGCATAGCGAGCTGAAGCTTGATTCCTCCCTGAAGGTCGCCAGCTCGCGTTAGTGAGACAAGCTCATGCATCTCACGCGGCACGACGTTAGCTGCGACCGAGATGACACCATCGCCGCCCATCGCAACGAACGGAAAGACGTGGTCATCATTGCCACTGAAGATCTGAATCTTCCCCTTGCATAGCCTGAACAACTCCATGATTTGGCCGATGTTTCCGCAGGCTTCTTTGACAGCAACGATGTTTGGAACCTCAGCGAGTTCAGCAACGGTTGCTGGAAGCATATTCAGACCGGTGCGCGCCGGGACGTTGTAGAGGATCACGGGGAGATCGGTCGCGGCGGCCACTGTGGTGTAGTGGGCAACCAAACCGCCCTGTGTGGTCTTGTTGTAGTACGGAGTAACTCCCAGCAGGGCGTCAACACCCGCCTCGCTCATCAGTTCTGTCGCGTCAAGCACTTCCTGCGTCGCATTTCCACCGATGCCAGCAATCACGGGGACGCGACCGTCTACCTGCGCGAGGACCGCCTTAGCAACCTGAATCTCTTCCTGGAGGGTCATGGTTGAGGGTTCCCCGGTAGTTCCACAAACCACGATCGCGTCCGACTTACCCTGAAGCTGAAAATCAACCAGTCCTTCCAGAGACTTGAAGTCGATTTTTCCGTCTTTAAACGGAGTGACAAGTGCAGGCGCGGATCCCTGGAAGACCATTTTGGCTCCTTGAAGGTAGTTGCGTGTCCTATGACGACAATGACTCTACCGAGTTACACGTAGTTACAGCAGGCGCGTCAACATATCGAACAGCATTGCACCTGCCGAGTAAGACAGGAAGGAAGACCGATAGACTTCCATCATGGATTCAGCAATTCGCAAGGCACTCACGTGGACCGTCTTTGGAATCGGACTATTGATGGTCGGCTTCACCGCGCTCGACCTAGGATCAGGCGTCGCCTCCACCGCGTTGTGGATCGGCCTATTCGCGTGGCTGGTGGTCAGCGGGATCGCTTTGTGGATACTGCTTGCAGACCGCAAGAAGGATCCCGCCGGCACCGAGGCCTCGGAGTCGTAACTTCCTACGCGAATGCTGCGGCTACCGCCAGCTTCAGCGCTGTTTGGAACTTTGTTTCTCGTTCCTCTGCGGTCATGTCCTGCGATCCGTCAAGTAGATGGTCTGAGACCGTGAGTATGGTGAGGGCTTCCTTGCCAAGCTGAGAAGCGTTTCCATACAGCCCGGCAGCTTCCATCTCAACCCCGAGCACTCCGTATTCAGCCAATGCTTCGGTCTGCCCAGGAACCTTCAGATAGAAGTGGTCGCGGCTGACAATGGGGCCAACAAAAACCCTCGGATCGTCACCTGCAGCATTGGCGGCGGCACTGACCAGACTGTATGCTGCGGTCGCTGAGTAGTTGATTCCTGGGATGCGCACCTGGTTGTAGTTAGAGTCCGTGTGAGCTCCCATACCAATAACCGTGTCGCCGACTTTCACCTTGGGGGAGATTCCCCCGCAGGTTCCGACGCGAATGATGCGCTGAACGTCGTACTGGCTGAAGAGTTCATATGAATAAATGCCAATGGACGGGATTCCCATTCCTGAGCCCATGACGGACAGCGGCCGTCCGTCGATTTCGCCAGTAAAGCCGAGCATTCCTCGAACATCAGTAACTAGTTTGGGATCGGTAAAGAGTTGCTTTGCGATCCGTTCCGCCCTGCGGGGATCACCCGGCATGAGTACAGCGGGAGCGAGGTCGCCTTTTTCAGCGGAGATGTGGGGGGTTGCCATATTGTCCTCCGTGGGAAGTAGTTAAAGAAATCGGCGAGCCGCGCCGATCACTCTTTGAAGCCTACCTGTCTGTAGGGTTTCCCTGTGAACAAAGATGCTGATCCCCAGGCTCTGCTTGAGAAGTCGGACTGGAAGCTGGTTGCTTTCGATCTCGACGACACACTGGCACCCTCAAAGTCTCCGCTGCCAGAACCGATGGCGGCTGCCCTTCGCTCCCTGCTTGATGTCAGTGAAGTAGCAGTAATCTCCGGTGGAGCGCTACCACAGTTCCGGTTGCAGTTGCTAGACAACCTAGAGGCAGGCTCGGATGAGCTCTCTCGACTGCACCTGCTTCCGACCTGCGGCACACAGTACCTTCGATTCGACGAGGGGAAGCTCCACGAGGTGTACGCCCATCACCTTTCCGAACGACAGCGCGAGGAGGCGATTCAGGTCCTGGTCGATGCAGCAAACGAACTTGGGCTGTGGGAGGCCGCTCCCTGGGGCGAGATCATCGAGGATCGTGGTTCGCAGGTCACCTTCTCTGCGCTAGGACAGCAGGCTCCCCTTGGGGCAAAACGTGACTGGGATCCGACCGGAGAGAAGAAGAACGCTCTGGTTGCAAGAGTCGCACCCCTCCTGCCAGACCTGGAGGTTCGCGGCGGCGGGTCAACCTCTGTCGACATTACCTCGAGGGGCATCGATAAGGCTTACGGAATGAACGCGCTCCTCGACATAACCGGATATGGCAAGAACCAGATGCTCTTCATCGGAGATCGGCTCGACCCTGAGGGGAACGACTATCCGGTTAGGGCCGCGGGCTGGCCAACATTTGCCGTGGACGGTTGGGAGGACACCGTCGTTGCGGTGACACAGATAGCGACCGCAATAGGTCGTCGGCCGATCCAGGAAGACTAGGCTTTGTCTGCCTTCTTGGCAGCAGCACGGGAACCATCCGGGTCGGGGAAATCGCCCCTTGCAACCTGTGGTTTGGGGGAGCGCCAACGGCGCGCCATTACCATCCTGGTGTACATGTAGAACCAGGTGCCCTTGGGGATCGGAGTGTCCGGATAGATCTTCTTCAGACAGCTCTTCATCCGTAGCCAGACAATGATTCCCTCAACCACCGAGATGGCTAGCAGGGCATAGAACAACACCATTAGCCCAACCATGACGTAGCTGACGAAGCGCTCATCCAGCTTGACAAAGGTAAGGATCAAGACCCCGCCTAAGAACAGGATCATGGCGGGTAGCAGGAACTCGGAGATTGACCACCGGGCGTCAAGCCAGTCGCGCACATACCTGCGGATTGGACCCTTGTCGCGAACCGGAAGATAACGCTCATCGCCGGTTTCAAGGGCGACCCGCTCGCGCGCGTAGGCCTCGTCCCTCTTTTGGCGCTCTATCTGCTTTGCGAGCTTCCTGTCATTGGGAACCAGGGGGCGGCGGTTCGCTAACTCGGCCTCTCTGCGAGATCGCGTCGGTGTCGACTTCCTGTCAGAGGGTGCAGAGGATTCCGTGATGTCGGTCTGTTCTTCGTTCTTCTTTGCCACGCGCTAAGGGTATCCGAGTCTGCTCACAGCCCCAATCCGAAAACATGGTGGAACCGGTCTCGTGCACGTCAGACTGCGGCTACCGACTCGGGGTAGATTTGAGTCATGACGACCCAAGAAGAACTGACACAGCGCATTGACCAGGGATTTGACGCGGAACTTGCCTTCCTCACGGACCTCGTGAAGATTCAGTCGATCTCGTCTGATCCATCCAAGGCGGGCGAGGTATTTCGTTCAGCAGAGTTCGTTCGCGACTCGTTCGCCTCGCTCGGTCTGGATGCGGCTGTGAGCACTGTGCCAATGGCAAATGGGGAGGAGGGCCGCCCTGCGGTTATCGCCAGAAGCGTCCGCGACCCCAGGAAACCAACCGTGCTTCTCTATGCTCACCATGACGTGCAGCCCGTGGGGGATGTAACTCGCTGGTCGTCCGATCCGTTCGTCACTGAGATTCGCGACGGACGTATCTATGGCCGAGGAACTTCTGACGATGGTGCCGGAGTTGCAGTACACCTGGCGGCGCTGAAGGCATTTGACGGTCAGCTACCCGTCAATGTCGTTGTGTACGTGGAGGGCGAGGAAGAAGTGGGATCACCCTCGTTCAAGAACTTCCTTGAAAAGCACCGAGACCTGTTGGAAGCGGATGTGATTATCGTCGCCGACTCCGGGAACTGGACCACGGACATCCCGGCCATAACGTCTTCACTGCGCGGAGTCTCCTCTGTTGATGTCACGATCAGAGTGTTGCAGCACGCGGTTCACTCCGGAATGTTTGGCGGACCTATTTTGGACGCTGTAACGATTGCTTCGCGCCTGATCGCGACTTTGCATGACGAGGAGGGGGACGTGGCAGTTCCCGGCTTGGGTGGAAACGCGGTTGCTGAGGTCGACTGGAGCGAGGACGAGTATCGTCGAGACGCCTCGGTGGTTGACGGGTACCGACTCGCCGGTACTGCGGACCTGGCTGCGCAGGTATGGACGATGCCCGCAATATCGGTCATTGGGATGGACGTGACTGCGGTGGAGGATTCGGCAAACGCGATCATTCCGCAGTGCAAGTTTCGACTGAGTATGCGCACCGTTCCGGGAGTGTCGACCGGTGACTCACTGAAGGCACTGACGGAACACCTGATCAACAACGTTCCTTTTGGGGCCGAGATAGGCGTTAGCGTGGCGGAAGAAGGCCCCTCGTACACCGCAAATCTGGGCAGTGTCGAAGCGGGAATGCTACGTGAGGCGCTCACTAGTGCTTACGGGGTGGAGGCTGTTGCGATTGGCCAGGGCGGCTCGATTCCATTCATCGCGGAGTTCGAGCGAGCGTTTCCGGAGGCCACAGTCTTGGTCACCGGCGTTGAGGACCCCTCAACTAACGCGCACTCCGAGGACGAATCGCAGTCGTTGTCTGTTCTTCGCAACGCAACGCTCGCCGAGGCCGTTTTGTTGAACGAACTCGGTCGAGCGGGAGACTAGGTTCTATGCGGGTCCTGGTCGTTGGGCACTGGGACCTCAGCGCGGAGGATTTGTCTGGGAAGGATGATCTCTCCGCGCAGGTCCTACAGTGGCTCCTCAACAAGCCCGATGTTGCCGGGGTGTCCGGAGCCAATGTCCGCGCGCTACAGGGGATCGTCGAGGGCATTCGCGTCTCGGCAGGCGTTGGCGCTGGGGATTCTCTGCAGTTGCGGCTACTGCCATTTGGTCCCTCGTCGGCTTTCGTGGAAGCGCTGGCACAGGACGGACCTGTCTCGGGCAGTTTCAGGCACGTCGTCTCGGGACGCAGAGAAGCCTCGTCGGTAGGCATCGGCTCGGAGCTACGAGACCTCGGTGCTTTCAAAGGAACTGTGCTGGTAGAAGGGGGCCATTCCTGGTCGCACGACTGGGGAATGGGACTACTTGGGGCGTTGGTTGGCGAGCCGACAGTGAGCCTTGAAGACGCTTCATCAACCCTCGAAGATGCCATGGAGGCCGCGCGATCGACACTGGCAGGCCGCACAATCGTCGTTGCTAGTTCGACCTCACGTTCGTTGCTCGGTCCGGGAGGGACCGCCTATGTTGCCCCCGATCTTTCGCTCAGGCGCAACGACTCAGTAAATGGCGATCAAGCAAAGGCGGTCGCTCGGTGGACTCAGGTTCTACGGACGACGCACCAGAGAACGGTTGCTACAGGGAGAGCTTTCAGTTTGACACCGGTTGATTCACGGGCGCAGACCGAGATCGGAAGGCTGGGGCCGACTACTTCCTCACTGATCACGGGCGCCGGGGATCCAACACTGATGGAAGGATCCGGAGTTGCTGGAGGAAGTGGAGCTCTGCTTGCCAGCCTCGGAATTCCCATTCGTTCGACCTGGGACACTCTGTCAACCCTGTTCCAGCTTCCTAAGCTGGTTCGCGAAGCCGATTTGGTTGTTGCCCTGGAACCGCATCTTGACTCCCCGAATTTGGTGGATTCTGCGCTTCGTCAGGTATGTTCGCTTGCCTCCCTAGACGGCGTTCCCGTTGTGGCAATTGCGGCTCAGTCGTCACTGTCAGGGCCGGAGCGGGCGGACATTGGCCTGCACGGAGTGTCTCTGATTCGAGAGGGAACGCAGGAACCGTTCGTTGATGCCGGCAGGCGAATCGCGCAGACTTGGATTCGCTAGAACTGCGGGGCGACGGGCAATTCCGCCCGTGGCGCACCACATCTTTGCTGAATCACTGTGGGGACTAGACTTGTGAACTAGTGCCGAAGAGTTCGGCAAACGCCGGAGGTTATCCACATGAGCGATCTGCTAACTGAACTGCCCACCCACGAGGTGAAGATTTCTGATGCGGCAGCGGACAAGGTCCGTAGCCTGCTCGACCAAGAGGGTCGCGATGATCTTCGTCTGCGTATTGCCGTTCAGCCGGGTGGCTGCTCCGGTCTGATCTACCAACTCTACTTCGATGATCGGCTGCTTGACGGGGATGCTGTTGTCAACTTTGACGGGGTAGAGGTGGTCGTGGACCGCATGAGTTCTCCGTACCTGAGTGGTGCTGTCATTGATTTCTCTGACTCCATTGAGCGCATGGGCTTCACTATCGATAACCCCAATGCGGGCAGTACCTGCGCCTGCGGCGAGTCCTTCCACTAGGACTGAGTTCTAAGCCTGCGCGATCCGTTTCCACTACAGGGTCGGCCCTCCCACAACATGTGGCCGACACTCCTATGTCGGAACCCTGATCGGTCTGAGAACCCGAAAGAGAGCTATGGGACGTCTTACCTGGTTGCCTGCACTGGCTATCGCGGCCGCTTCCGCCCTGGGGTTGGCAGGCTGCTCATCATCTGATCCTGGTTCTGCCGGTACAGCCGAGCAGTCTGAGACTGAGAACCTGGTTGACGGTCCCGAAGTCAACAGGAACCCTGATTTTGAGGTTCCGACGGTGTCCGGCCAATGGGGACAGGTCCCGGAGATTAAGACCATCGACGGCGATCCGCCAAAGGAGTTGGTGGCGAAGCTCATCACTCCGGGTGACGGAGCTGAAGTTGCTGCCGGTGGTTTGGTAACGATCTATTACACCGGATTCCTGTGGGACGGAAAGACGTTCGACTCCTCGTTCAATCACGGGGACGAAGCAATGACGCTCAGTCTCAACAGTGTGATTGATGGTTGGAAGTATGGTCTTCCCGGGTCCAAGGTCGGGGATCGCATCCTGTTGATCGTTCCACCTGAATACGGATACGGATCGGTGGAGCAAGGAAACATTCCCCCAGATTCAACCCTCATCTTCGTTGTAGATATCGTTGATGTCCCGGGCGCAGATCTGACGCCACTGAAAGAGGCCACTGCTACCGATGAGCAGCTTCCTGAAGGTCTGAAGATTACCGGTGGCCTGGGCGAAGCTCCGGTCATTGCGTACCAGGAGGGAGCTGTGGCTCCCACCGAGCAGATCGAGATTACCCTTGCCAAGGGGGGCGGTGACGCGGTTACCTCGTCGAACTCGGTTGTCTATCACTACACCGGTTCTTACTGGGGTTCTCAGAGTGCTTCTGAGAGCACCTGGCAGACGGGTCCGACTGTGCAGCCCGCCCAGGACACGGTGTTCTTAGGCCAGAATGTTGGCGATCGTATCTTGTTTGTTTTCCCGCCCGAGGATGAATCGAGTCCGGCGCTAGTGATGATTGTCGACATCGTCGCGGTCTATTAGTCACCCGACTACTATCCGCTGCGCTCCCACCGAGCCAAGACCACATTGGTGAGCGCAAACAGATATGCTCGAGTCGTATTAGTAGCCATAAGGAGATTTCGGTGAGCGAAGAAGCCGTGGACGTAGTTCTCTACAGTGCCGACAAGGATCGCCGCCAAGCGGTAATCGACGGAGTTGGAATCAGGGCCGGAAAAGGAGCCCCTCCGATCAACTGGATCGAAACGGCAACGGCGGTGGGCACTATTACGCAGGTTAAAGCACATGTTCCACCCGTTGTTGTCCTGGACGCAGATGCTCCGAAGGTTGGCGGTATGGCCGTGGCTAGGGACATCATCAACGAGCTTGAGCAAGACCCCGTAATCGTGTTGCTTACAGCACGCCCACAAGACAAGTGGCTTGCCACCTGGAGCGGAGCTTCATTCACTGTCCTGGCACCATATACACCGATTGATCTGCAAGAGACCATGGTTAAAGCCCTGGACTTGGCACAATGAGTTCGTGGGAAGACGTCGCACAAGAACTCATCGGTGGTAAGTCACTCGACTACAGGCAATCGCGGGAGCTTATGGCCCTGATAATGTCGGGCTCGCTTGACGAGGTTCGTCTGGCCTCATTCCTCTCATTCCTGGCATTGCGTGGGGTGGAAGTCCCCGAACTCCGAGGACTGGCCGACGAGATGCGTTCATTGGCTCTTGGCATTAACCTGCCTACTGACGTCGTGGATATCGTTGGCACCGGCGGCGACCGCGCTAACACGGTGAACATTTCAACTATGGCCGCGATTGTCATTGCCGCTGCGGGACTTCCAGTTGTGAAGCACGGCAACCGTGCCTCGACTTCAGCGTGCGGTAGCGCGGATGTTCTTGAGGCACTCGGCGTCAACCTTGAACTAGAGATCCCGGAGATCGAGGACGTTTTCGGAGAGACAGGAATGGCATTCCTGTTCGCCAACAAGTTCCACCCCTCTATGCGTCACGCGGCCAGAGCGCGTCGTGAACTGGCGTTTCCCACCGTTTTCAATGTGCTGGGTCCCCTGACTAATCCGGCCAAGCCACAGATCTCGGTGGTGGGAGTTGCCAAAGAAGCTTTCGCGCCGCTGGTGGCTGGAGTCTTCGCCGAAAGAGGCACCTCGGCATTCGTGTTCCGTGGAACCGAGTTCGGTCTGGACGAGATGACGACAGCCGAGCCAACCGAAATCTGGGAAGTGCGCGGCGGTACCGTTGTTCACAGGGTTGTCGATGCGGCTGACGTTCTTGGTCTGCCACGGGCATCGATTGAGGACCTACGCGGGGGAAAACCCGCCGACAACGCCGCTATTGCTCGCCGTGTTCTTACCGGTGAAACCAGCCCTGTTGCCGACGCGGTGGCGCTCAACACCTCGCTTGCGCTCATGGCGGCAGACAGAGACGCTACGGGAGATTTTGAGGAACGACTAGCGCAGGCCATGGGCACGGCAACAGAGGTTCTTTCATCCGGAACTGCAATAGGGACGTTGGATCGCTGGGTTAGCGCCACCAACACCAAGTAGTGGGGATGTCAGTCGAGTCCCAGATGAAAGGCCTCTTCCAAGTCACTCTTTGAATAGGTACGGAAAGCCAGATGCGTCGCCAGCGAGGTGATGCCGGGGATTTTGGCGATCTTGTCCGAGACAATGTCAGCCAACTCCTCGTACCGTCCCAGCCGCACTAGAGCGATCAGATCGACTGAGCCTGTCACTGAGTAGACCTCTTCCACGCCCTCAATGTCAGCGACGTTCTGGGCCACCTCTGGAATCGAATCGACCGAGCAATTAATCATGACGATGGCGTTAACCATGAGATTCCTTCCAGAAACTTCCGCTTTCTTAGCATTCTATCTGGTGGCGTGATTCATACGCTCCCAAGATGGTGACTAGACTAGATTCCGTTCGCCATTTGAAGGAAATCAAACAGAGACGTTCATGGAGGGTGGCTGCATGGCCTTTTACCAGGTACTTAAAGGTGTCGGTGGCCCGGTTCTACGCGGTGTGTACCACCCGTGGATTCAAGGCGTAGAGAATATCCCGAAAGAGGGACCGGCGATTCTGGCTTCGAACCATAACGCCGTTTGGGACTCAATCTTCCTTCCGGCACTGATTAATCGCGAGGTCGCCTTCATGGGTAAGGCTGACTACTTCACTGGCACCGGCGTCAAGGGTTGGGCCGTGAAGAACTTCATGAAGGCTGTGGGGACCATCCCCGTTGACCGAGCCGGAGGCAAAGCGGCAGAGGTAGCGATGCAGGCCGGCCTTGATCGGTTGCGCCGCGGCGAACTATTCGGCATTTATCCAGAGGGCACCCGCAGTCCGGATGGACGCCTGTACCGCGGAAAGACCGGAGTTGCTCGGCTATCGCTTGAGTCGGGGGCTCCGGTTATTCCGGTGGCAATGATCGGGACACATGCCGCTCAACCAATCGGCCAGAAAATCCCAAACCGGAGCGACATTGGCGTTGTTATCGGAAAGCCACTCGATTTCTCACGCTACCGGCAGTTGGCAAAGGATCGCTACGTCCTTCGTGCGATCACCGATGAGATTATGTACAACCTCATGCTCCTGTCGGGGCAGGAGTACGTTGACCTCTACGCCGCTGACGTCAAGGCGGAGCTGGCTGAGAAAGGCGAGTTTGAGGGGCCGATCCCGGGCGGTGCGAAAGCTCCCGGTGGTCGACCGGTTCCCGAAGTCGAGCGCCCCACGAAGCCGATGCCAGAGGAAACCGAGGCGGTGGACCTAGCAGAGGACATCGGCGCGGATGGTTTGTCAGCCGCCCAGATCGACCTGGACTCAATCGACCTGGACTCGGAAGAGTCTTGAGCCCCAAGGCACCATAGCCAGTCCGCGGTCGAGGGTCTACGGGCTGTACCGGTCCGGGTAAACTTGCAGAGGCGCTCTGCGTCCAAGTCTTATAAGGATCTTCGAAAGAGGTATTACCCGTGGCCGTTCGTCGCGTTGCCCTTCTAACCGCTGGTGGTTTCGCACCCTGTCTTTCAACCTCCGTTGGGAACCTAATCGAGCGCTATAACCAGCTTGATCCGTCCATTGAGATCATCGCCTACAAGTACGGTTACCACGGCTTGCTGACCGGAAACTTCATTGAAATCGATGAAGAAGCCAGGAAGAACGCTGCGGTTCTGCGCAATTTCGGGGGTTCGCCGATTGGTAATTCCAGGGTTAAACTCACGAACGTCAAGGACTGCGTAAAACGGGGTCTGGTCGAAGAGGGTCAGGATCCACTTGAAGTTGCGGCCGAGCAACTCCGTACCGACGGGGTCGATGTCCTACACACCATCGGTGGGGACGATACGAATACCACGGCGGCGGACCTGGCTAAGTACCTGGCAGACAACGACTACAACCTGACCGTTGTTGGCCTTCCGAAGACAATCGACAACGACATTATTCCGATTCGCCAGTCACTTGGCGCCGACACGGCCGCTAACCAGGCTGCCCGTTTCGCGAAGAACGTTATCGGCGAAAACCACTGCGGTCCGCGCATGCTGATTGTTCACGAGATCATGGGACGTCACTGTGGCTGGTTGGCCGCCGCAGCAACCAAGAGCTACCGCGAGATCCTCGACGGCGAAACCTGGGTTCCCTCAATTGGGCTGGCCAGGGAATACTGGGACGTTCACGCACTTTACCTTCCTGAAATGCACTTCGATGTGAAGGATGAGGCGAAGCGTCTGAAGGCCATTATGGATGAGGGCGGTAACGTCAACATCTTCATTTCCGAAGGCGCGGGTGTTCCCGAGATCATTGCTGAGATGGAAGAGAATGGCGAAGAGGTCGCAAGGGATGCCTTCGGTCACGTTCGCCTTGATGAGATAAACCCAGGCCAGTGGTTCGCGAAGCAGTTCGCGCAGCTTCTTGGGGCTGAGAAAGTTATGGTTCAGAAGTCCGGTTACTTCTCCCGTGCGGCCGAGTCAAACCAGTTTGATCTTGATTTGATCAAGGAAATGACAGACTTCGGCGTCGACTCTGCTCTGAAGGGCGAGTCCGGTGTAGTGGGACACGACGAAGAAAATGGTGACAAGCTGAGTGCGATTGCATTCGATCGGATTGCTGGAGGCAAGGCTTTCGATATTACTCAGGACTGGTTCACGAACATGATGGCTGAGATTGGTCAGCCGGTTGAAGCTGCAGAGCCCACTGAGCACTAAAGAATCCGAGTTCCCGGCGCGGCCGGAGACCCGTTAGAAACCGAAGGGGACAGCCAGTTGATGCCCTGGGATACATGGCGAGACAAATCAGCTCGTCATCAGCCTGAATACCTTGATGCCGACGAGCTCTCACGCGTTGTTGAGGACCTACGACTTCGTCCGCCGCTAGTTTTTGCGGGTGAAGTCGACAGTCTGCGTGAACAGTTGGGTAAGGCGGGTAATCGAGAGGCTTTCGTCCTGATTGGCGGTGACTGCGCCGAGACATTTGCGCAGTCAACCGCCGATCAACTTCGTCTGAAGATTCAGACCCTTCTTCAAATGGCGGTGGTCCTTACCTATGGCAGTTCTATGCCAGTGGTGAAGATCGGCAGGATCGCTGGCCAGTATGCGAAGCCCCGCTCCTCTCCGATAGAAACTCGTGACGGGGTAACACTTCCCAGCTACCTCGGAGACGCGGTCAACGGTTTTGATTTCACTCCAGAGGATCGTGCTCACGATCCAGGTCGGCTCCTGGAGATGTATCAGCGTTCGGCGTCTTCACTGAACCTGATTCGTGCCTTCACGAAGGGGGGCTATGCCGACCTTCGACGCGTTCATGAGTGGAATCGCGGATTCACCCAGAACCCTGTGTATCGGCGTTACGATCGTCTTGCAAATGAGATTACCCGAGCGGTGAAGTTCATGGAGGCTGCTGGGGCTGACTTTGATTCACTGCGGGAAGTGGATCTGTTTAGTTCACACGAGGCGCTGTTGCTCGACTATGAGTCAGCGCTGACCCGCATTGATTCGCGCACCGGAGACCCCTACGACACTTCAGGGCATTTCCTCTGGATCGGGGAGCGGACTCGCGGTTTGGACGAGGGACACGTTGAGTTGATGCGCCAGGTGCGCAATCCCATCGGCGTCAAGATCGGGCCGACTGCAACTGCTGAAGACCTGGTAGGCCTGATTGAGGCACTCAACCCCGAGGGAGAGCCGGGCAGGCTCACCTTCATGGCGCGAATGGGAGCAGGGCGCATCGAAGACGCGCTTCCACCCCTGGTTGAGGCGGTAAATTCCGACGGTCGGCCTGTCACATGGATCACCGATCCGATGCACGGAAACACCATCTCAACGGCCAACGGTTACAAGACGCGGGATTTTGAGACGATCATGCAAGAGGTCGCGAGCTTCTTCGCTGTGCATCGCTCGCTCGGCACCGTTCCGGCGGGTATTCACGTCGAACTAACCGGGGGAGACGTGACCGAGGTGATCGGTGGGGCCGAGGGCTTGGACGATGCCTCTCTGGTTCAGCGCTACGAGACCCTGGTTGATCCGCGGCTAAACCATCAGCAGTCACTTGAGATTGCGTTTCAAGTGGCCTCGATGGCCTCCGAGAATCAGGGCGGCGGTTCGCTCGATTATGACGGTGATGGAGCCTGGCACATGATTGGTGCTGAGGAAATCGACTAGAGGGCCCTACTAGGCGATATCGATTAGACGATGTCGATAGTGATTACCGTGCCGCGTTCCACGGTCTCGCCGGGGGCAATGCTCTGTCTTCCGACGACGTTGAGCAACTCAATGATGACGTTGACCTGAACTTGGAGACCCGCCGACTCAATCGCTGCGACTGCCTCATCACGGTTCATCCGCCAGACGTCGGGAACCACGACATATCGGGAACCCAGAGATCGGGTGATTTTGACAGTGTCGCCACGGTGAATCGTCTCACCAGCGGTCGGGCTAGTGGCAGACACCTGTCCAATCGCGTAGTTGTCGGAATAGTCTTCGACAACGTCAACCTTGAGTTCAAGAGCTTGAAGTTCAGCTTTGGCCTCATCAATCGAGTACCCCAAGACATCAGGGATTTCGATTGGCTCGCGTCCCTTTGACACGGTTAGGTTAACCGAATCTCTATGATCAATGTCTGTGCCAGCACTCGGGTTTGAGCTGACTACCCGCCCCTCGGGCACGGTCTCAGACCATTCTTCTGATGTCTTGCCGACGGCCAGGCCCTCGGCTTCGATAGTGGCGGTGGCATCCGATACCGGATCACCGATGACATCGGGAACCTGGAGGATGAGCACTCCCTGGGAGACGACGAGGGTTGCCTCTGCGTTCTTGTGGATGCGTTCGCCGTAGGCCGGGCTTGTTTCGATTATTAGCTGGTCAGGTACGTCGTCGTCATTCTTGTACTGAGGGTTTGAGGCGATTCCAATCTCGGAGAGTTCCGCCTGGGCCTCCGCCACGGTCATCCCGGCCAGATTGGGCATGTCGTAGTAGGCACCCGGACCATATTGCTGCCACCACCACCAGACGCCAAGGGCGACGCCGACAAGTAGCAGGGCAACAGTCACTACGACCAGGGGGACCTTGGACAAAGGCTTTCGGCTTTCCTTCTGCGACTTTCTGTCCACAGCTCCTGAGGTGTGGACGACGTTCTGCTCAATCGGAAGCCAGGTCGTGCGACCGTCGACTTTGAACGCGTGAGTTGACCCGGGCTCTCCATCGGGCAGGGCCTCTGATCCTGGAACCGGAAGGGGATGCTCAAGCAGTTCTATCGGAAGGGCGTTCTTAGTTCGTTCGACAAGGGCTACGGCATCCCGCGCCGTCAGGGGACGATCCGCTGGATCGCGTGCCGCCAGCACCGCCGTCAGATCATCGACTTCGGTAGGAATCCACTCCTGCAGTTTTGACGGCGCCGGAATGTCGTCATTGACACGCGAGAGTGCAAGCTGGATCGGGGTGTCGGCACCCTGACCTGGAACCGTTCCTGTCAGCATCTCGTAGAGCATGATGCCAGTCGCGTAGATGTCTGTCCGTCCGTCATAGTCACCGCGCAGGGCAACCTCGGGAGCCAGGTAAGCAACCGTGCCCATGACCGTGCCAGTTGATGACATCGTCACTTCTGACGCCGCGCGGGCCAGGCCAAAGTCGGTGATCTTCAGGGTTCCGTCGGGTGCAACCAGAACGTTTTCCGGCTTAAGATCGCGATGGACGACTCCGGCCTTATGAGCAGAAACCAAAGCTGCAAGCAGTTGCTCAGTGATGTCGAGTGCGTCTCCAAGGCTCAGCGGCCCGGAATCTTGGATGAAGTCCCGCAGGTGGGGTCCATCCACCAGTTCCATAACCAGGTATCCCTGTCCCTGGTATGCGCCCTGATCGTAGACGGGAACAACACCCGGGTGGGAGATCTTTGCGGCAGAGCGCGCCTCTTGGCGGAACCGCGCTGTGAACTGCTCAGATTCAGCGAGATGGGGGTGCATGATTTTGAGGGCAACCGGTCGGTCGAGACGCCGGTCTTCAGCAATGTAGACGCTTGCCATTCCACCGCGTGCCATGCGCGAAGTTACCTTGTAGCGCCCGTCAATAGTCAGTCCGATGAGTGGGTCGCCCCCATTTGGTGGCGGCGGGCCGCCTACCTCGACGTTTCGGGGCACGTTAGTCGCCGAAGGGGTTGAACTCTCACTCACGACCCTGAGTTTACGTGACGGGGGCCGTCGCACGGCTCTGGCACGCGGCACTATCCTTGAGGGATGAGCTACTCGAACAAAGACCTCTTTGCCGAAACTGAACTCGTTGACGGACCGAGCGCCGCCCGGATGCTCGGAACCAAACCCTCCAGGATCAAGCAACTGATCCGCGATAATCTTCTAGTCGGCTACTACGCTGACGGGTCGTGGTGGGTTCCAACAGCGGTACTGGTATCGCTCGACTCTGAGCTCGGCCAGATGCCGGGAGCCAAGAAAGTTTCGGAGCGAATCGCGGCGTCAGTCAAGCTAGCAGAAGACGCGGAGCCCCTTCCGGCAGCGACGCACGTACCGCTGTGGACCCTTCTCGGTACCATCACGGTGCTGAAGGACGGAGGCTTCACCGACGATGAGGTGTTGGAGTGGCTGTTTAGCCCCAGTGAGCTACTCGATGAGAAGCCGATAGACGCTTTGCGGTCCGGTCGTCATCACGAGGTCAACTCGATGGCGTCGGCTCTCGCCTGGTAATCACCGGAGGAAGCTAGATATTTCGCTGCGTCAGAATATGCGCCAGGTGAAGAAGGATCTCGCGCGATGCGGGGGAGAGGTCCGTTGACTTCAGGGACTCTTGGGACTGCGTGACAAGGTTATTAATCAGCTCCTCGTGCGGGCGCTTTCCGAACCTTTCAAGTATCGCTGCCACCTCCTCGGCATCGGACTCACTAACCGTGTCTGCCGCATAGACTTTCTCTAGCTGATCGCGAGCCGTCTGGTTGGCATTTGCGTAGGTGAGTGCCAAAAGAACCGTGTGTTTGCGTTCCTTAATGTCGCTACGGTTTGATTTACCGATGGTTTGTTGATTGCTAAACGCACCAAGATCGTCGTCGCGAAGTTGGAATGCGAGGCCTGCTGGTTCGAGGATTGACTCGAGAACGTCGAGAAATGCCTCGTCGGCACCCGCCAGGATTGCCCCGAGCTGGGCCGGACGAACCACGGAGTAGAGGGCAGACTTGACACGAACTGTTTCCAGCGCGGACCGGGCGAGGCTCGCGTCCCCGGGATTCTGATCCGGCGCAGAGATCGGATGATATCCGGAAGCCATGTCCCGATACTGTCCCTGAGCTACCTCGCCCGTCATCCGAGAATACTGGCGTAACAGGTGTGAAGCCCGGCTTGGCTGAACTTGAGAAACAAGACGTGAAAGGCAATTTTCGGCGGCGGCGGTCAGCATATTGCCCAGTAAAATCGCGCCGTCGATTCCGTACTTCGAAGCCGACCCAATGAGTCCATCCTGTCGATGACTTGCCGAGAGAGATGAGTGAGCCGACGGTTCGCCCCTTCTGAGTGGTGAGTCATCAATGATGTCGTCATGAGTGAGGGCTGAAGCCTGATAGTACTCAAGGGCCAGAGCCAGATCGGCTATCCCAGGAACCACGGAAGTCGCGGTTAACAGGTCCGCGGCGTCCTCCGTGGAACCGATCGTGGCGGCCGCTCCGACATATGCACAGATGGCGCGGAAGCGCTTTCCCCCTCGAATCGCGCGGGCTGCTAGTGGCGCAAGGGGAGTGTCGCTTGCGCCGATGGCGAAGTTGAATTCAGCAACATCTCGAACAATTCTCTGATCGATATCCTGCCGAATCGTTGCAAACGCGTCGTTTATGGCAGCTGAGGATGCTTCTTCGGGAGGGAGAACTGGGTCCATGTTGCCAAGACTACCGGGCTACTCGCATCGAGCCCGAATGGGCATGAAATCCCGAAAGAACTATAATTGTATCGGTCTGCCCCCGCTCAATACTCCCGGCTGCTTCGGCGTGCCCAGGAGTGTAGAAAGGCTTATCTGTGACTGCTTCCGCTAAGAAAACTCCGGCCCAGAAGGCGCCCGCTAAGAAGGTTACTCCGAAGAAAGCGACCGCCAAGAAAGCTACCACCTCTTCCAAGGCAAAGAAGGTGAATGAAGAACCTGAGCCCCAGAGTGACGACGAAGAAATCGATGACGTTGCGGTAGATGAAGACGTAGAGGTAAAGGTCGATGAGGACGAGGAGGAAGTCGTATCCGCCGTTGAAGATGAAGACGACGCGACCGAATCAGGTGACGATGACTCTGACTCCGGAGACGACGAGGACGAAGACGAAGAGAGATCGAACGCGGTAAAGGAAGAGGCCGCAAAGGCGGGCCCAAGAGGCTTCATCGTCTCTGACTCTGACGATGCCGATGAGCCCGTCCAACAGGTCACTTCGGCTGGTGCCACCGCCGACCCGGTGAAGGACTACCTCAAAGAGATCGGCAAAGTAGCACTGCTGAACGCTGAACAAGAGGTCGATTTGGCTCGCCGCATTGAGGCGGGTCTATACGCGGACTACCTGCTCAAGAATGACGGCGAGACCATGAGTTCAAAGGAGCGTCGAGAGTTGACGCTGCTGGCCTCGGACGGACAAAATGCGAAGAACCACCTGCTCGAAGCAAACCTGCGTCTGGTGGTTTCTCTTGCCAAGCGCTACACGGGGCGTGGGATGCAGTTCCTCGATCTGATCCAAGAGGGCAACCTGGGTCTGATCCGCGCGGTTGAGAAGTTTGACTACACCAAGGGATACAAGTTTTCGACGTACGCCACCTGGTGGATTAGGCAGGCAATCACCCGTGCGATGGCTGACCAGGCGCGAACCATTCGTATCCCCGTGCACATGGTTGAGGTCATTAACAAGCTCGCTCGCGTACAGCGCCAGATGATGCAGGAACTGGGCCGCGAGCCCACTCCAGAAGAGCTGGCTGCCGACCTGGACATGACTCCTGAGAAGGTGGTTGAGGTCCAGAAATATGGTCGTGAGCCGATTTCGTTACACACACCGCTGGGTGAGGACGGAGACTCCGAGTTTGGCGACCTGATCGAGGACTCTGAAGCAGTCGTGCCCGCGGAGGCTGTGTCATTTACCCTGTTGCAGGAACAGCTACATCAGGTCTTGGACACGCTGTCTGAACGCGAAGCCGGTGTTGTCTCCATGCGGTTCGGTCTCGGTGACGGTCAACCCAAGACACTCGACGAGATTGGAAAGGTCTACGGGGTGACCCGCGAACGTATTCGTCAGATCGAATCAAAGACCATGTCGAAGCTACGCCACCCATCAAGGTCACAGGTCCTGAGGGATTACCTCGACTAGATAAGGTCCTAACACAGGAGATCACATGGCAGACAAGCCAAAGAAGAAGGTCGTTCGCGTCGAGACTGAGGCTTCGAAGCCGAAGAACCAGTCTAGCGCCTCTGGTAGCAAATCCAGCACTAGGTCTGGTGAAACATCGGCGGCTAAAGCCGGAACTAAGGCGGCGGGCCCAGCCAAAGAGCCCGCTTGGACCCCAACCCCTGAGGCCAAGTCCAAGGCAACCAGGTTCCGCATCTTCGCGTGGATCGCATGGATCGTTGCAATCGGGCTCGAGATATTCACGATCGCCTGGGTGCTGAAGCAGACCCCGGTCAACACGTGGCTCCTGGTGGGCGTGCTGGTCGTCATTGCGCTTCTGGCCGTGGCCGGGAATCTGCTGTGGAAGCAGGCCAATCGTCTTGATCCGGCCTCTGAGAAGAACAAGACAAAGTTCTTTGTTCAGAATCAACTTGGTCTGATCATGACTATCATTGCCTTCCTGCCGCTCATCGTTTTGATTTTCACGAACAAGGACATGGACGGCAAACAGAAGGCCATTGCCGGGGGTGTCGGCGCCGTGCTCGCAGTTGCAGTAGCTCTACTGTCGGGTGTTACGTGGGATAGCCCTTCGCAGGAGCAATACGCGGCCGAGGAGAACATTATCGTCACCCTCACGGGAATGGACGAGGTCTACTGGGTCAAGTCGGGCAAGGTATTCCACGTTTGTGACGCGGTTCCCGATGTGAACAGAGAGTCGGCAGATGGACAGATCTATGTCGGTACCGTCTCAGAGGCTCACGCGCAGGGCAAAGAACGCCTGACCCAGAAGTGGGAGAGTGAGGCACTGAACTACTGCGGTTACACCCAAGAAGACGTGGACCGAGTTCTAGCTTCAATCGACAATCCGAGTGGAGAAGTCGAGAAGCCCAGTGAAGAAATAGAGCAGAGCAACTAGCAACGCAGTTCACCCCGTCTTCTCGGGCGCGCGGCCCAGCGGACGTCTGCGGGCTCTTAATTGTCCCGGGCTTCGCACGGGCCAAAAGCGCTCCTCGATCGTTACGCTGGGCCGCGCGCCCGAGAAGATCACAGTTTCGAACTAAGCGTCCTCAAGTAGCAGTGCGCGGTCGTCCTGGACGAATAGCGCTGTGTCCTGGAGCGCCTCAATGTGCTGGCTACCGTGGTGAGCGCAGAACAGAAGTTCAGAGGTTTTCATCACCGCGCGTACCCAGGCCCTGGCATCGCAAACGTCGCAACGATCCAGCGCAGTCAGTTCACGCCTCGGGTCAGCAAAGGCAAGTTCCTCTGCCGCCCTGGCTGTTGATGTTGCTGTATCCATGTACCTATAACAACACGGTCGGGAAAGAAAAGCACAGGCTGACCACGTTCTTTCGCCAGTGGCGTAGATGCCCAGGGGAGCTCGGCGGTGCAGAGTTGGTTTTGTCGGAGGCTTCCGTAGACTCGGGTGCGTGGCAGACAAGGAACTCGACTACTCCGCACGTCACCTTCAGGTACTTGAAGGGCTCGAAGCGGTTCGCAAGCGCCCCGGCATGTATATCGGCTCAACCGACCAGCGCGGTCTTATGCACTGCGTCTGGGAGATCGTTGACAACTCAGTCGATGAGGCGCTGGCGGGTCAGTGCAGCCGAATTGAGGTAACCCTGCATGATGACCACTCGGTCTCGGTCATGGACAACGGGCGAGGCATTCCGGTCGACACTGTGCCCGGTCTTGGCCTTTCGGGTGTCGAGGTTGTCTTTACCAAGCTTCACGCTGGCGGTAAGTTCGGTGGTTCACCGTACGGTAACGCCGGCGGCCTGCACGGCGTGGGGGCCTCTGTTGTAAATGCGCTTTCCGCCAGGCTCGATGTTGAAGTGGACCGCTCCTCGAAGACTCACCGCATGTCGTTTCGACGCGGGGAACCCGGTCGGTATGACGACTCGAAGGCAATGGGGCCGAACTCTCCGTTTAGCCCGTTCGCCGAGTCACAGCAAATCGAGGTTGTCGGCAAAGCCCCTCGGGGCAAGACCGGCACCCGGGTTCGCTTTTGGCACGACTTTCAGATCTTTCCCGAGTCGGAATCCTTCTCTTGGGAACTATTGGTTGCCAGGGCCCGACAGACGGCCTTCCTGGTGCCCGGCCTCACCATCATTGTCCGCGACGAGCGGGATGGTCGCAGTGACGAGGAGGCGTTCAAGTTCGACGGAGGCATCACCGACTATGTTGACTTCCTGGCACAGGATCGGGGAGTTACCGACATCTGGAGGATTCAGTCCGAGGGCACGTACTCCGAGGTGGTTCAACAGTTGGGCGAGGATGGACACCTGCATCCGGTCGAGACCGAGCGAGTGTGTGAGGTTGACGTGGCGATGCGATGGGGCGTCGGCTATGAGACCGAGGAAAAGAGTTACGTAAACATAATCGCCACCCCGAAGGGTGGAACCCACGTACAAGGGTTTGAACAAGCGTTACTGAAGGTTCTCCGCGCGCAGGTTGAAAAACAATCCAGGCGCCTAAAGCTCACCGCGAAAGACGGTCGCCTTGAGAAGGACGACGTTCTGGCTGGCCTGACCGCTATTATCTCGGTGCGAGTCCCAGAGCCGCAGTTTGAGGGGCAGACCAAAGAGATTCTTGGCACGCCGCAGGTGCGGGGCATCGTCCTAAACGTTGTGACGAAGTGGCTCGAAGCGAAGCTCGCGAAGAGTGGTCGGAGCGACAAACAAGAGAACCAAGCACTGATAGACAAGATAGCTGGCGAGATGAAGGCAAGAACTTCAGCTCGACTACACAAGGAGATTTCAAGGCGTAAGAACGCGCTTGAGACGTCATCCCTTCCAGCCAAGCTGGCTGACTGTAGATCGAATGACGTTGAGTCTTCGGAGCTGTTTATAGTCGAGGGTGACTCGGCTCTCGGTACTGCCAAAGCCGCCCGATCCTCGTCATTCCAGGCGCTGTTCCCGATTCGAGGGAAGATTCTAAACGTCCAGAAGGCCTCGACCTCTGACATGCTCCAGAACGCAGAGTGCGCCAACCTGATCCAGGTTATCGGGGCCGGTTCTGGTCGCACCTTCGATATGGACCAGGCTCGCTACGGAAAGATCATTCTGATGACGGATGCTGACGTGGACGGTGCACACATTCGCACCCTTCTGCTCACACTGTTCTTCCGATACATGCGACCACTGGTTGAAGCGGGACGCGTTTTTGTGGCGGTACCACCGCTCCATCGGATTGAGGTAAATGCAAAAGGCAGGGCAAAAAAAGAGTTCATCTATACCTACTCCGATGCCGAGCTCCATCAGATACTGCGGAAACTGGAGCGAACAGGTCGAACCCATAAGGAACCGATTCAGCGCTACAAGGGTTTGGGTGAAATGGACGGAGATCAACTGGCCGAAACCACAATGGACCCAACCACCAGGCGTCTGCGTCGAGTCACTCTTGCCGATGAGAGTGCCCTGCGGGAAGCCGAGGAGGTCTTTGAACTACTAATGGGGTCGGTTGTTGCCCCCCGAAAGGAGTTCATCGTTCAGGGTGCGAGGCAGCTTTCACGTGACCAGATCGACGCATAGAGATATCCCAAGTCCGCGATCGGGCCCGATCCGTTAGTCTGGAGACTAATGTCAGCTTCCGATCCGAGCTTTCCCGGGATTCATCCCGATGTCGAATGGCGCGTCCTCGCGATGGACGACGCCACGGATCTGCTTAATCTCGTTACGAAGTTGGAAGATCAAGACCAAGCTCTTTTTAGGACCTCGCTGGCTGAGGTAGAGGAGATGCTTGATCGCCCAGGGCTTGCCTACGTGGTTGGCGGAATCTCCGACAATCAGCTTGTCTGTTTTGGATATGTCGGCCTGGCCCGAAGTGGTAACCCGGAGGCAATCTGTCACGGTGGAGTCCTTCCCGAGATCCGTAACCGCGGTCTTGGTCAAGACCTACTTTCCTGGCAGACCGAACGGGGAAGTGCATTGCTGGCGGAGCACTTCCCAGGCCAACCCTGCCGGATAACTCACGCCGTCGATGCGCGGCGGACCGCCTTCCACTCCCATCTCGAAAGTCTGGGCTACCAGTGGACCCACAGCTTCGCTGAGCTACGACGGGGACTCGGGAGTCCTCCCAGACGCGGCGATCTCTCCAGTTTCATTGAGATCGTTCAGTGGTCTGATGAGTGGGAGGAACAGGCGAGAAGAGCCTTCAACCGGGTATCAAAACAGGCGGGAAACCAGGAGTCCCAGAGCGCTGAGCAGTGGACCGAGGCCCGCGCCCATCTGGTCCCCGGACTGTCTTTTCTGGCCGTCGACCGAACCGGAGACCGGGCAAAGGTAATCGGCCTGATTGAGGTCGGACTGTACCAGCAGGACTGGGACGCCCTGGGCTGGAGAGAGGGCTACATCGACACGGTCGCAGTGTTTCACCCTGACTCTAGAACCCAGATCCTGACCAGCTTGCTTTCCAGTTCGTTGCAGGCCATGTCCGAAGCTGGCTTGGACAAGGCGGCCGCCGGTATCGACCCACAGTCCGATCCGGAAATGATGGCCTTCTACGAATCAATGGGTTTTGAGCCCCACGCGTGGTGGAGACACTACTCGCGCGCCGTGGCCTCCTAGCCGAAGCTAGCGACTACTGCCGTCACTGGATCCCCGGATCCGTCACGCTTCCCTAAGCTCCCTGGCAGGCCGATCCTGACTGAACTTGCCGTTTGCGCGGCCGGAGAATGATCGCCGACCCAGGCAATGCTCAGCTGGTCCTCGCCCGCTAAGAAGCGGTGGCTTCTAACGCCCTGCGTTGCCCGTCCCTTAACCGGATACTCAGTAAGAGGAGTCAGCTTGACGCGGCCAGGAACCGTTCCCGGAATCGCGTCCGAGGTGCCCGAGACGGTTGCGACTGTTGCATCGGGAGTTTCAGTAATGGCTCCGAAGAACAGCACCTCATCCCCTGAGCCAAGTTTAATTCCGGCCATTCCGCCAGCGGGTAGCCCCTGGGGACGCACATTCGAAAGCGGGAATTTGAGGAGCTGAGCGCTCCTGGTGACGAAGACGGCAAAGTCCGTCTCATCCGAATTACCAATCCCTACCACGCGGTCGCCTTCCTCAAGTGCGATGACGGGCCAGCTGTCTCGCGGCGGGTGTGGTCCGGGCTTGACTCGCTTTACCACCCCGTCTCTGGTGCCAATCGCGAGGATCGTGTCCACCTCGTCTGCGTACAGCCCGATCGCGGTTTCCTTCACCCCGCTGATCTCCGCAAAGGGGACCGACCCCGCGAGTGTCTGAGCCAGGTCACTGCGAGCGATACCGGGAAGAGTTTCGACGCGCAGGCCATGCGCCATCCCGTCCGCTGTCACCACGTTCACTTTGCCTCGCGCGGTTGTTGGTGCCCAGGACAGCCAAATGTCACTATTAGTTTCCGGAGTGGCTGGTGGTTCATGACCGCCAATCCTGCAGAGGCGGCCATCGGGGGTAAGTACGACCACGCAGGGCTCGTCAGCGATCTCAAGTGAAGTTGGATCAGCAGAGGTGATCGGATCGGCACCCTCAGAGTCCAAGAGGACGGTCCGTCTTGGTGACGCCACTTCCTCGGCCACCGAAGCCAGGTCAGAAGCAACGGCCTCACGAAGCAGCACTTCCGAGGACAGCAACTTCGATAGTCGTTCAATGTCGCGGGCGAGGTCACGTTTCTCGGTCTCAAGCTCCAGGGTAGAGAACTTGGTAAGGCGTCGCAGACGCAGGTCCAGTATGTGCTGCGCCTGAATCTCGGTCAGGTCGAACGCCATCATCAGCCTGGTTCTGGCCTCTTCTCCGTTCTCAGAGGAGCGAATGATCTGGATAACATCATCGATTTCCAGAACCGCTACCAGCAGCCCGTCAACTAGGTGCAGGCGGTCCTTCTTCTTTTGAAGTTGGAACGAGGCACGTCTACGAGTCACGTCGAGACGATGGTCCAGGAACACCTGAAGCATGTCGCGAAGGGGGAGGGTGCGTGGCTGTCCTTCGACCAGTGCGACGGCGTTGATTGAGAATGACTCCTCGAGTGGAGTGTGCTTGTACAGCAACGCCAGGACCTGCGCGGGGTCAAATCCAGACTTGACGTCAATTACCAGGCGCAGGCCGTGGTGGCGGTCAGTGAGGTTCTGAGCCGCGGAGACGCCCTTGATCTTTCCCGAGTTCACTCCTTCTTTGATGCGCTCGATTACGCGCTCGGGACCAACCATGTACGGAAGTTCGGTAATGACGATGCCGTTCCGCCTGGCACTGATCCTTTCGATGCTCGCCTTAGCGCGGATTTTGAAGCTGCCTCGTCCGGTTTCGTATGCCTCGCGCACTCCGGAGAGTCCCGGAATTATGCCGCCAGCGGGGAAGTCGGGCCCCGGAATGAAACGCATAAGGTCGTCGACAGTGGCCTCGGGGTGCTCCAAAAGGTGTAGTGCCCCGCGAATGGTCTCGGCCGGATTGTGCGGCGCGATCGAAGTTGCCATGCCAACGGCGATTCCGGAGGCGCCATTGACCAGAAGCGAGGGGAAAGCAGCCGGTAGTACGTCCGGCTGCTTGAACTGGTTGTCATAGTTAGGGACGAAATCCACCGCGTCCTCGTCCAAACCATCCGTCAGCAGGTGCGCTGGTTTGGCAAGGCGGGCCTCGGTGTAGCGGGGAGCAGCCGGACCATCGTCGAGAGAGCCGAAGTTACCGTGGCCGTCAATCAGGGGAAGACGCAGGTTAAAGTCCTGTGACAGGCGGACGAGGGTGTCGTAGATCGCGGAGTCGCCGTGCGGGTGCAACTTACCCATAACCTCGCCAACCACGCGCTGGGACTTAACGTGTCCCTTGTCCGGAGTGAGTCCCATCACCTGCATCTGATAGATGATTCGGCGCTGGACCGGCTTAAGCCCGTCGCGGGCATCGGGGAGCGCACGGGCGTAGATGACTGAATATGCGTATTCCAGGAAAGAACCCCGCATTTCCACCGAAACATCGATGTCGTCGATCTGCTCGTGGGTCTTTGGGGTCTGGGTCTGATCACTTCCTGGCATAGGGGCCATTATTGTTGATGGAAGGACAACCCCATACTCTCCACGCGAGCGGAGCCAAAGATACCCATGACCTCATTCGATAAGGTGCGAAGTTCAGGATTCCACACGGACCTGCTTGAGAAGACAGTTCGTGATCTCGGTGGCGGCAAACTGCCAGAGCACTCCCTGTATAACCTTGAAACTTCATTTGATGACGACTCGGTCTTCAGGCATTTGGACTACGTTGGACTCCTTGAGCGCCGGATGATTGCCGTACACATCGACGAACTTGCGAGCGGAATGCGCTGGATGGCGACTGTGATTCCTCTATCCGACGTTGGGCCGATAGAAATCGCGCAGGTTCTGCTGTCTGACGAGGAAACCGGTGGTCCCGCAGATGGATCTGGAAACGAACTTATGGTGAACATCGGGTTTGGCTCGGCTATGACTCTGGATCTCGACAAGGTCCAATGCGAGGATCCCGAGTGTGAGTATGACCACGGCTACAGCGGTTTCCTCAAGCGCGACGGACTGGCGATGCGGTTCGAGGACAACCCTGATGTCGGCATTTCCTCTGCGTCAGATGACGCGATGGCATTTGTTCGCGCACTGATGTCCTGGATGGATGAGTAACAGCAGTGACCAGCCACAGCATCAAGGCTGCAGCCAGGATCTTGTCCTCAGGAGGTTTCGTATTACCGTCTGAACGCCCGCTCAAATGGGTCGGCTCGGCTCTTCCCGCGGCGCTATGGGCCGTTGATCCGACGAACACAAACTCGGCGAGCGACGCGGCTTCGGCGATCGGCGTTGAACCTGCGAAGCACGCGGTTGTGATCATGGTTGATGGTCTCGGGGTGGAGCCACTGGTGAACCGCCTTTCATATGCCCGGACACTCCGCAGATTCGCCGACTCCATCGTCGTAGGGCAGTCGACGGTGCCCTCAACGACGGCCTCAGCCCTCACCGCCTTCACTACGGGCGTGCTACCCGGTGCAACGCGAATGGTCGGCTACGCAGTGCGGCGCAGGGATCATGTGATGAACCTACTCAACTTTGAGAAGGACTTAGTCGTCGAAGAGTGGCAGAAGGAGCCAACAATCTTCGAACGACTCACAGGTACCGGGATACGAACACGCATCATTACCAAGCCGAAGTTCAGGGATTCAGGACTTACACGCGCCTCTTTCCGAGGCGCCGGATTCGTGGGCCGCGACGGTCTTTCTGAACGCTTTGACGCTGCGCTTGATGGCATTCGTGAGGGAATCGAGCTACAGGTGGTCTACTGGTCCGAAATCGATCACGAGGGACACCGATCCGGAGTCACCTCGCAGAAATGGGCCCAAGAACTGGAGGAGTTCGATACCGCACTGGGGGCATTCTTAACACGTGTTCCGAGTGACACCATGGTGCTACTCACCGCCGATCACGGAATGGTTGACGTGGACCAGATCATTGATGTTGCAGACAATCCGGAGTTACGTGATGGTGTTCCTCTCGTGGCGGGCGAGGGAAGGGCGCTTCACCTCCACGCAGACCCGGGAGACGAGGCTACTGTCGTTGCGCGGTGGACTGAGTTTTTGGACGGGATTGCGGAAGTGATTCCTGCTGCGGACCTCTCCCTGCTTCTGGGAGAGGGGCCGGGATTGGCCGATGTCGGTGCCGCAATGGTTCTTCTTCGAGGGGCCACGGTCATCCTTGACTCACGGAGCCAACAGAAGTCGGTCTTCGAGATGAAGGGGGTCCATGGATCCCTTACTCCAGCCGAGATGTCGATACCGCTACTGCGGTTGGCCTAACGGATTTTGGGCTACTCAGAGCGCTGGCCGAAAATAATCTCGTCCCAGGACGGAACCGGAGTCCTTTTGCCTCTCCGGCTACCACTCGGCTGTGGGGCAGTGTCGGTGCGTGGTTCTTCGGGAGAGTCGGACTCGGGTGCCTCGGGAACAGAGTCGCTGTCGGAATCCTCACTGTTCGGTTCCGCAACGTTTCCTTCGACTCCTTCGACGGCATGAAGCGAAGTACGAGGCAGAACCTCATCCTCATCATCAGAACTGTCTTCGTCATCGAGTTCCAAATCGAGCATGTCGTCCATGATCGGAACGCGCTTGCCACGCGCCTGGTTCAGTTTCTCAACGAGTTCTTCCGCTCGTGCTTGATCTTCGGAAATCCCGGCACTTCGCAAACTTGGGGTAACAGGAACACTGACGTCCTCGGGAAGATTCCTTGGTAAGTCAGCTCCACCCCTGGGGAACAGGGGTGCGGGCGGGAACAGCGGGTTTGCGGACGAGGAAATCTCGACGGTCTCAGTCAGTTCCTGCGCCAGGGGATCAAGCGCAATGACGCGCCCCGTGCCGCCAGCACCTGTCCAGCGCGCTGTCTGAAGCACTCCGCCGCGCGGGAATGAGAGAATAGTGACCCATTCCCCATCCGGTTCTTTCGAGGCGGACCAGGAGATTGCCTCTACGTCGACTCCTCTGGACGCTAGACGGTCGATAACCAGGTCACCCATTGTTGGGGAGTCCGGTTCGGTTCCGACCCGTGAATCCTGTGCTAGCTGCACGGCTCGGTTGATCTCGGCCTCGACTGGCGCGTAGTAGCGGATGACGCGTTCGACGTCACTTCCGGTCTGCTCGGCGACCTCAAGAGGGGAAAGTCCGCTTCGGAGCATTGACTGAATCTGTCCCGGCCCCACGCTAGGTTTTGGTTCCACAGGTGCGCTGCCCTGAAGAAGCACCCGTCCCACTTCAGTTCGAAGCTCGGAACTTGCGGAGACTCGATACCGGCCTCCGTCGCGATCTGTGAACACCAGCGACTCCCCGTCTCCGGCCGGGCCGAGGAACTCAAGATCAATCATGTGCTTGCCACCTTCCCCCCTAATCGTGCCATTCGATTTCGCTAATAACCGTAAGACTCGTCGTTATGTGTGTACCTGGATGGATGTTCCCCCATAAATGGTGCTAGTATCCCGGCGCACGCACATTGCTACCCTGGGCTGAGAAAGCCGAAAGGAACACGGATGGCTACCGACTACGATGCCCCACGCAAGAGCGAAGAAGATCTCTCGGAAGACTCGATCGAAGAACTGAAATCACGTCGCGCAGACATTGGCTCAAACGACGTTGATGAGGACGAGAACGAGGCTGCAGAGAGCTTTGAGCTCCCGGGCGCAGACCTGTCAAAAGAAGAACTAACCGTTTTGGTTGTTCCCCCACAAGAGGACGAGTTCACCTGTACCAGTTGCTTCCTGGTTCAGCACACCTCACAAATGTCCGAGAACTCTGATCCCTCCGCGCCAATCTGCATTGACTGCGCTGGCTAAGAAGGACCAATGACTGACTCTGAGCTGACAACCAGACCGGGGCCCTCGGATTCCGAGGGAAAGCCGGTTCCCGAGGGATACCTGGATCTTGGCGCGCTCTACGTACCGAAGATCCCGGGTCTTCAATTGCGCGGCAAGCTTGAGGCCGACAAGCAGACCCTGCGACAGGTTCTGCTTGTTCTGGGGGCCTCGGGTATCTCTGTTTCTGTGGCTGCTGCCCCGAAATCAGGGAATTCGTGGCCAGAACTGGCGGCTCAGATAGAAGGCGCCATTGAGGGTGCAGGGGGCACGACCGATGAGGTTGAGGGCCCTTATGGGCTCGAAATCAGGGCCCAGATCGCACAGCAGGCTCCAAACGGCAAATCTATGTTGGTTCCTGTGCGGATCATCGGTGTCGACGGCCCCCGGTGGATTACCAGGATTGATATTCAGGGGTCTGCGGTGAATGGAAGCCCCGAGCAGGTGGCGGCCTGTGAGGATCTGATTGACAGATTGATCGTGAACCGTGGCAATGAGCCAAGGATTCGTTTCGACCTGATGCCTCTGCGACTCCCCAAGGAAGCCGCTTCACTCAATGAGACTGCCTAAAATTCTTCGGTTTGGAGACAAGGTCTCACAGAGAGAGACCTTGAGTCCCCCGGAGGAGCAGAGCCTGGATCAACTGGTGTCTGACCGGGTGCCGATAGCTGAGTGTCGCGAGCGCTTTGAGGTAGTCGTTGCCGGACTCGTCAAGACGGTCGAATGTGTGGCCCTGAATAAGAGCAATAAGTTCATCGCCGTGCTGGATGATGGCAGTGGCGCGACACTGCGCCTGGTCTGGCTTGGCCGTGACGCAATTCCCGGGCTGTCTCCCGGTAGTCCCTTGAAGGTCCGAGGAACTGTGCAAAAGAGGCCGGAGGGAATGACAATGATGGATCCCTCGTACACAATCCTGAACAGGAGAGGTTCGTGACCCACGCCGAGGTGCCACACGACGGAACTGAGAACACGCCGAAGATTCCTGACTCAAACGGGCGAGGCTGGATCGGACAGCTAGAGAATGAAGAGTTCTCGCTGAAGGAGTCGATAGGGGGAATGCGCGGCGCGGTGGAGTCTCTGCTTCCCGGACTCGTTTTCGTTGTCGCTTACGTGATCACGCGTGACTTGACTACGACGCTGGTTTTGGCGGGTGGTATCGCCGTCATATTTCTGTTTGTTCGGTTACTGCAGCGCACGCCGATCACGCAGGCTTTCGCTGGCCTACTCGGCGTTGCGATAGGGGTTGTTTGGGCGGCAATGTCCGGTCGTGCGGAGAACTACTTCGCGTGGGGAATAATCACCAACCTGGTGTTCTTTACCATTTTCCTTCTCTCAATAATCGTGCGCCGCCCCCTGGTCGCGGTACTAATCAAGCTGCTCTATGGATTGCCAGATGACTGGAAGACCACTGAAGATGGAAGAGTCCTCGCTAAACGCTCCATGCAGGCCAGCTGGGTGTGGGTCGCGGTGTTCGGCATCCGCCTCGCAGCTCAGGTCCCGCTCTACTTCGGTGAACACATCGTGGCACTCGGGACAGTGAAGCTGGTTCTAGGACTGCCGCTCTTCGCGCTCGGCGGGTGGCTTACCTGGGTGCTACTTCGAGGAGTGATTCCCCGCGAGGAGCATAAGGGCGAAGACGTATCAGCTGGTGGACCCGGGGTTTGAGACCAGGTCTTCCAAGTGCATTAGCTCAGGACTGGCACCGCGACCGGTAATGACGATTAGTTCGTCGCCCGGTGCGATCACTTCTACCTTGCTCAGGGCCGCCGGTTGCTTATCGCGCACTATGGCGGAGACGATCAGGTCTTCGGGCCACTCGACATCCACGGGGCTTAGGCCAATAAGTGCACTGTCAGCAGGGATCTCGATGGTAAAGACCGAAGTCGCGGACTGGTCGAGCGAGAGTAGCTGAACGGCCTGGCCGACCGACACCGCCTCCTCCACCATTGCCGTGAGCGCTCTGGGGGTTGATGCGAGAACATCAACGCCCCAGTTTGAGTTGAACATCCACTCATTGGCGGTGTGGTTGGCGCGTGCGATCACGCGCGGCACGGCAAACACGGTCTTGGCCAGGAGCGAGACGACCAGATTGACCTTGTCATCGCCGGTGACGGCCACCAATGCATCGCACTCGCGTGCCCCTAGTTCTTCCAGGTCGGAAGGGGAGCAGGCATCCGCGAGGACCCAGTCTGCTTCCGGAACCCATGCAACGCGGATTGCCTCCGCGCGGTCATCCACCAGGGTGACTTCGTGACCTGACTCAAGCAGAGCAGTAGCAATTGACCGGCCGACAGACCCGGCTCCGACCACAACGATCTTCATTTCACTGATCCTCCGGTCGGCTCATCAGGATGCCTCGCACTTCCGTGGGGTCGGTTCCTTCGACACCGATGAAAAGCTCGTCATTCTCCTGTACCACCATGAATGGCGCGGCCAATATCACCTCGGACATTCTCGCGACAAAGACAATCCGACCGCCAGTTGCTTCTTCCACCTCGGGGAACGAGCGACCATACCAGTACTCACTGGGGCGCAGAGCAATGATCGACACGCTCCCCGTGGCGTCGCCCCAGACGACAGAGGCGTTGGAGGGGAGAAGGCGGCGGAGGACGGCAGTAGAGACGCGTTTGGCGGAGGCAATAGTCGGCACTCCCAGTCGCTCGTAGAGTTCAGCCCGCTCAGGATCTGAGACTCTAGCGACAACGTGTCCAACCTTGAACTCTTCGGCCACGGTTCTTGCGGCGATGATGTTCGAGTTGTCTCCGTTTGAGACGGCTGCAAACGCATAAGCGTCTGTGATGCGGGCTTTCTTGAGTGTTCCGAGGTCGAAGCCGTTGCCGGTTACCCTCTGACCGGAGAACGCCGAGGAGAGACGCCGAAACGCGCCCGAATCAAGATCGATGATGGCGACAGAGTGCCCGGTCGAGTCGAGTTCTTCAGCGACCATGGCACCGACGCGGCCGCAACCCATAATGACGAAATGCACGGTGTCAAACTATCACCGCTTTGTGGCCCGCCGACACAGAATCTTTAGGCGCGAGAGAACCGGCGCCTCGCGCCGCGCCCTCGCTACCTATCTCGCGCACCGAGCCACCCCATCGCGGCGGCGCTCTCACTAGACTTGCCCCGGCAAGCCGTCGCTCGTTTGCCTTGCGGCAGCTCGCCGCCCAATCTAGGCAACGATTTCACGGCGCGAGACACTCGGGAGTGCCAGTACCCTTGGTCAGTGGGCGAGGCCCATGGTTCCGCAACCGAGTCACTAGGAGAAGCAGATGGCCGAGCAACCGAAACCCTCCCGTAAGAAGACCCGCGGAGGTGCGAAGGTTCGCGCACGAAAGGCCAGGGCGGCGGGGCGCAGCGGGGCGAAACCGGGGCGAGTTGCTACAGACCTCCCAACCGAGCCTCTTACAGTTCACGTCGAGCGAGTGGCCCACGGCGGGGCGGCGGTAGGAAAGGCTCCGGACGGTCGAACCGTCTTTGTTAGGGGAGCGATCCCCGGTGAGACGGTTCGTGCGCGGGTAACCGCTGACCATAAGAAGTTCATGTGGGCAGACACGGTGGAGGTTCTCGAAGCTTCCGAACACAGGGTTCCCCACATTTGGCCAGACCCACCGGAGATCGGAAGCGCGGCGGCGGATCTGGGACATGTCGCCCCCAGTTGGCAACCGGTCTGGAAAGCAGAGGTGCTCGCGGACCAAATGAGGCGGGTCGGAGGCGAAGATCTCGCCGCCCGGATTGACGCGCTGTACAAGGACGGCATACGGGTTCAAGCCGTGAGTGGTGACCCCTCCGTGGCTACCAGGACACGCATTCAGTTGGTCGCGGATTCCGAGGGCAGGCTTGGAATGAGACCGTATCGGAGCGATCGAGTTGTTTCTCTGGTGGAGGTTCCAGTTGCTGTCCCTGTGATCCAGGATGTAAGCCGGTTTGACCCAACCGTTTTGGGTAGCAGGTGGCAGGGTCGATGGAGTGGCGGCGACCGGATCCAGGTTGAAGCTCCAAGCAACTCCCGTCCGATGGTTATCACGGAGACGGGAGCGTATGACGCGGAAACAGGGGTCCCATCGGAGGAGCCTTCACTGTGGAGGGTTTCAGTGGCCGGCAAGGAACGCGAGTTTCGGGTTCACCCCGGCGGGTTCTGGCAGACGCACGTTCGAGCGCCTGAAGTCCTGGCAACCTCCGTCATGAACGCGGCCCACGTGGAGCCCGGCGAGACCGTTATGGAGCTTTACTCAGGGGCCGGCCTGTTCTCTCGCTTCCTCGCCGACGGAGTCGGTCCTTCGGGACTTCTGGTGACTTTGGAAGGCGACGCGCAAGCGGTTCGGGACGCGGGAGCCAACCTAATCGACGCGGTAGAGGATGACTTCGCGGTAGTTTTCGAAGGAAACGTAGACGCGGACTCGGTGGCCGAGCTTTTTGGGGAAGCTAAGGGACACGTCGACACGGTGGTGCTCGATCCTCCACGCAAGGGGTCGGGTCTTGATGTTGTCAGAGCGATAGCCGAGACGGACGCCGGTCGCGTTGTCCTTGTCTCGTGCGACCCCGCGGCCGCGGCCAGAGATATTAGGGACCTAATGGCTTGCGGATTCCAACTGGAATCGATCGAGGCATGGGACCTGTTTCCTAATACACACCATTTTGAAACAGTGGCGGAATTGGTGCGATAGGACGGGGTCCACATCTTCGAAGTGCGGCGTCTGGCCGCGACGAGTTTGGTTTCGCAATAAGGTGGAACGGTTGAAGCCCTGTGGAAACCACTCGACCGAAGGAGGACCGGTGGCGGAGTTGGACAGCTTTGGTGCTCGAGACAACCTAAAGGTTGGCGACAAGGAATACCAGATTTACCGATTGGACCAGGTTCCTGGGGCGGAGAAGCTGCCCTATTCGCTAAAGGTCCTCACGGAGAACCTTCTGCGCAATGAGGACGGTGAGAACATAACTGCCGATCATGTTCGCTCGCTTGCCTCGTGGGACCCTGATGCTGAACCGGATACGGAGATTCAGTTCACTCCGGCCAGGGTGGTGCTTCAGGACTTTACCGGGGTTCCGTGCGTCGTCGACCTGGCAGTTATGCGCGAGGCCATTGAGGACATGGGAGGCGATCCTGATTCGATCAACCCTCTGGTCCCCGCAGAACTGGTTATTGACCACTCGGTACAGATTGACGTCTTCGGCGAGCCGATGGCGTTTCAGCGCAACGTCGAACGTGAGTACGAGAGAAACGGGGAACGCTACCAATTCCTTCGTTGGGGACAGGAAGCGTTCGATAATTTCCGCGTCGTTCCGCCGGGCACCGGTATTGTCCACCAGGTGAACCTTGAGTACCTGGCCCGGGGGATCTTCACCAAGACTGAGGCAGACGTGACCGAGGCCTACCCGGACACCTGCGTCGGGACTGATTCTCACACAACGATGGTTAACGGTCTCGGCGTTCTGGGATGGGGTGTGGGTGGCATCGAAGCCGAAGCCGCAATGCTCGGTCAGCCAATCTCGATGCTCATTCCCAGGGTTGTTGGCTTCAAGCTGACCGGACAGATTCCCCCGGGGGCGACTGCGACCGACGTGGTTCTCCGAATCACCCAGATGTTGCGTGAGCACGGTGTGGTCGGGAAGTTCGTTGAGTTTTACGGTGAGGGCGTTGGTTCCGTACCCCTGGCTAACCGGGCGACGATCGGCAATATGTCACCGGAGTTCGGCTCGACTGCTGCCATGTTCCCGATTGACCAGGTAACCCTTGACTACCTGAACCTCACCGGTCGCAGTGATGAACAGATTGCGCTGGTTGAGGCCTATGCAAAGGCTCAGGGCCTGTGGCACGATCCTTCACGCGAGGTCAAATACTCGGAGTATATGGAACTTGATCTTTCAACGGTCGTTCCCTCGATCGCCGGGCCGAAGCGACCGCAGGACCGGGTGGACCTCTCCGAAGCTAAGGACGCATTCAGGTTTGTTCTGCCCGACTACGTCTCAGATGACGGTGCAGTGAAGACGACGGAGCTCGATGACGCATTAGCGGGGACTTTCCCAGCGTCAGACCCAGTGGCACCGGATACTGAAGACACCGATGGTTCGGCCCCGGTCGAAGACCCCGGCGAAGCAGTTGACAGGCCGCATCGCAGTGTTCCGGTGACTCTAGCCGATGGCACGGAAACCGAACTGGATCACGGCAAGGTGGTGATTGCGTCGATTACTTCATGCACTAACACCTCCAACCCGTCGGTAATGATGGCTGCGGCTCTGTTGGCGCGTAACGCCAACCGTCGAGGACTGAAGTCGAAGCCGTGGGTAAAGACCTCAATGGCACCGGGTTCTCAGGTGGTGACGAACTACTACGAGAAGGCCGGGCTGTGGCCTGATCTTGAGGCACTCGGTTTCTACCTGGTCGGCTATGGATGTACCACCTGTATCGGCAACTCTGGACCGCTACCGGAAGAGGTTTCGGCGGTCGTGAACAACCATGACCTTTCGGTTGTTTCGGTGCTCTCGGGCAACAGGAACTTCGAGGGACGCATCAACCCGGATGTGAAGATGAACTACCTGGCCTCTCCGCCTTTGGTTATCGCTTACGCCCTAGCTGGAACCATGGACTTCGACTTCGAGAATGAGTCCCTAGGTAAGGACCAACAGGGCAATGATGTCTACCTGAGCGAGATCTGGCCGGACCCCGAAGAGGTCCAGTCGGTTATCGACAAGACAATTGATCGGGAGATGTTCGAGTCTGACTACGCGGACGTTTTCGCTGGCGACGAGAAGTGGCGAGGACTAGACGTCCCTCAGGGCTCAACCTTTGCCTGGGATCAGGACTCGACTTACGTTCGTAAGGCGCCATACTTCGACGGAATGCCTGCACAGCCGGAGCGAATCGAAGACATCGTCGATGCACGCGTTCTGCTGAAGCTTGCAGATTCGGTGACTACGGACCATATTTCTCCGGCAGGTTCTTTCAAGGCCGAGTCACCCGCAGGCCAGTACTTGCTCGACAGGGGAGTTGGGGTTCGTGATTTCAACTCCTACGGATCCAGGCGCGGCAACCACGAGGTCATGATTCGCGGAACCTTCGCCAACATCCGAATCCGAAATGAGATGCTTCCCGGGGTTGAGGGCGGATTCACCAGGGACTTCACCCGAGAAGGCGGACCGCAGTCACCCGTCTATGACGCCGCTCAGAACTACCTGGCCCAGGGGATTCCTCTGGTGGTCCTGGCTGGTAAAGAGTACGGTTCTGGTTCCTCCCGCGACTGGGCGGCCAAGGGCGCTGCTCTACTGGGCGTGAAGGCCGTGATTACCGAGTCATTTGAACGTATTCACCGTTCCAATCTGATCGGAATGGGCGTGCTACCCCTTGAGTTCCCGGAGGGCGAGAATCGCGATTCCTTGGGTCTGGACGGCACCGAGGTATTCACGATCACCGGTTTGGAAGAGTTCAACGATGGTCGTACCCCGAAGACAGTTCATGTTGCGGCTAAGCGCGAGGATGGGACGACCATCGGGTTCGAAGCTAAGGTGAGGGTCGATACTCCTGCGGAAAGGGACTACTTCCGTAACGGCGGGATCCTCCAGTACGTGCTACGAGGCCTGAAGGCAAAGGAGGAAGCTAAGAGCTAGCAGGAAGCTCTCCCCACCCGCGTCCAAACGATGCGCAACAAACTTGCCGCACTTCCAAACCATTGGGAATGCAGAATCCCGGGTCTGGCTGAAGAATTCGGGTCTCCAGTGGCTTGGAACTGCCCGGGGAGCGATCCCAGTGATTCGAGAGTGTACGACGAGCTGTTAGGGGCCTAAGTTGATCTGAGCAGGTGCTATTCTTTTCCGATGCCCAAACCTGTGCCCCACCCTGCTGACTCACATGGCTTCATTTCAGTTCACGGTGCCCGAGAGAATAATCTGAAGGACATAAGCCTCGAAATCCCTAAACGTAGGCTGACGGCGTTTACGGGAGTCTCTGGTTCGGGGAAGAGTTCGCTGGTCTTTTCAACGATTGCTGCGGAGTCTCAACGTCTTATCAATGAGACCTACTCGACCTTTGTGCAGGGCTTCATGCCAACGCTCTCCAGGCCGGACGTCGATGTTCTTGATGGCATCACGACAGCAATAATCGTTGATCAACAGAGGATGGGTGCCGATCCTCGTTCGACGGTCGGGACGGCCACCGACGCGAATGCAATGCTTCGAATTCTCTTCAGCCGCGTTGGTCGGCCACAGATCGGTGGAGCGAAAGCCTTTAGCTTCAATGTTGCGTCCGCGTCCGGTGCCGGGGCTGTGACTGTTGAAAAAGCTGGCAAGAAGGTGAAGGAACGACGTGAGTTCCAAGTTGTCGGCGGCATGTGTCCCCGCTGTGAGGGTCGGGGCCAAGTCAGCGACTTTGATCTGACGGCGGTGCTGGACTACTCAAGATCGCTAAATGGGGGAGCCATACTGGTTCCCGGATACTCCATGGATGGCTGGTACGGTCGGGTCTATATCGGAAGTGGCTTCTTCGATCCTGACAAGCCGATTGGGGCCTATTCTCAGAGGGAACTCGATCACCTTCTCTATCAAGGTTCGACCAAGATCAAAGTAGAAGGTATCAATATCAACTACCAGGGCCTGATCCCGCGCATCCAGAAGTCAATGCTCAGTAAAGATAGGGAGGCAATGCAGCCTCACATTCGCGCGTTCGTCGATCGTGCGATCACATTCACCACTTGTCCCGATTGCGAGGGAACTCGACTAACAGAGTTGGCGAGATCTTCAAAGATCAATGGAATCAGTATCGCCGATGCCTGCAGCATGCAGATCAGTGATCTCACCGCCTGGGTTCGGAAACTGGAGGAGCCGTCTGTCGCGCCACTGCTTGAGAACCTGAGGGCGACGCTAGAGAGCTTCGTCGATATCGGGCTTGGATATCTCTCACTTGACCGGCCTTCGGGAACACTCTCTGGTGGAGAGTCCCAACGAACCAAGATGATCCGACATCTTGGTTCAAGTCTTACCGACGTCACCTATGTTTTTGACGAGCCCTCGATAGGCCTGCATCCCCATGATATTCAGCGGATGAATAGGCTCTTGATTCAGTTACGAAATAAGGGAAACACCGTTCTGGTTGTCGAGCACAAACCGGAGATGATCAGCATCGCTGATCACATTGTTGACCTGGGACCCGGTGCCGGTCGCGCGGGTGGCGCGATCTGTTTCGAGGGCAATATTGAGGGACTCCAAAGCTCCGGGACTCTAACTGGGCGATACCTTGATCATCGGGCGGCAGTCAAGGCCCAGGTGCGAACCCCGACGGGACTCATCAAGGTTCGAGGAGCCAACCTGCACAACCTCCAAGACGTGGATGTCGACCTTCCTCTCGGGGTTCTAACGGTGATCACAGGAGTTGCAGGTTCTGGAAAGAGCTCGTTGATTCATGGTTACGTCTCCAAGAAGGAGGGAGTAGTAACGGTTGACCAGAGTGCGATTAGGGGTTCACGCCGTTCGAACCCAGCAACCTACACGGGAATTCTTGAGCCCGTCCGGACGGCCTTTGCAAAGGCTAACGGAGTTAAGCCTTCCCTGTTCAGCGCAAACAGTGAAGGAGCGTGCCCCGCTTGCAAGGGTGCCGGTGTCATCTATACCGACCTTGTGATGATGGCGGGTGTGGCGACAATTTGTGACGAGTGTGAGGGAAAGCGCTACCAGAGCGAAGTCTTGCGGTACACACTCGGCGGAAAGAACATCGCTGAAGTACTCGAAATGCCAATGTCTGAGTCCTTGGAGTTTCTTGGTGGCCAAAGTGAGGGCGGATCTGAAGCGAAGGTGCCGAAGGCGGCGGCGATCGTCAAACGTCTTGTAGACGTTGGTGTCGGATACCTGACGCTTGGGCAGCCGCTAACCACACTATCCGGCGGTGAACGTCAGAGGATCAAACTGGCAATCGCAATGTCCGAGGAGGGCGGGGTTTACGTCCTTGACGAGCCGACAACTGGGTTACACCTGGCAGATGTTGACCAGCTATTGGGAGTTCTTGACCGGATAGTTGACTCAGGGAAGACCGTGATCGTGATCGAACATCATCAGGCAGTGATGGTACATGCGGACTGGATAATCGATCTGGGCCCAGGTGCTGGGCAAGATGGCGGGCGCGTTGTCTTCGAGGGCACTCCTGAAGGACTGGAACGGGACGGGAAGACATTGACCGGCAAATACCTGGCGGAATACACCGGGTCAGAACGGTAGTCTCACTTCCAGTTCTTGATGTCTACCCGGGCGCCGTCGTCTACCGGGATGCCCCACACTTCGCCGTAGAACCCGAGTTCGCCACGTAGCATGTCATGAACCACGCGGTCATGGGTGAAGATGTGCGGCTCTCCCGCGAACAGTTCAATCGCGGCTGGCTTCCCCAGTCGTACCAGACAGTCATACGTTTTCTGCGCCTGAGCAACAGGGATCATCTGGTCGTCGGTACCGTGAATCAACAGGACCGGGGCCGAGACCTTATCGAGGTGCGTGCAGGGGGATAGCTCCTCAAGGCGTGGGTCGTCCGGTCCGGTTACCCCCATCAGGCGCTGCGGGTAGAACGCAACGAACTTGTTTGACGTCAGAGCTTCCGGGGTGATGTCTGAAACCCCGGAGATCAGTGTCCCAGCGGAGAACACATCAGACTTTTCGAGGGCTGAAAGAATCGTGATCCCAGCGAAGGATTCGCCCCGGATTGCAACTCTCTCAGGATCGATTAGGCGCTCGCTCGCGAGGTGCTTGACGCCGTCAATAATGTCTTTCACGTCGAGGTCACCCCAGTGTCCATTGAGCGCCTCGCGATAAGTGCGTCCACGCCCAGTGGAGCCACGCGGGTTCGGGCAGAGGACAGCGAAGCCACGACTGGTCCAGTACTGGATTCGAGGTTCGAGTCCGGCCCGGTTCGACATTGTGGGAACCCGGTTTACGGTGACCAGCAACGGCGGCAATTCTCCCTCGGGTGCCTGGTAGTCAGTGGACGTGGGCGGGTAGTAGAGTCCGTAAACACGCCACCCGTCCCGAGTCTCCCAGCTGATGCGCTGGGCGGTCGAAAGGTGGTTCTCGTCCACAAGCGCCTCGGACGAGGGACGCACCACGGATGCCTTAGCGTTTCGCACCTCAAGGATGGTTGGTGCTTTGTCCTCCTTGAAACCGAGAAATATGACACGTTCGCCTGAAACGGCAACGTTGCCCACCGGCTCCCAGCCGAGGTTCCACTCCTCGAGCAGGCCGTTATCAATGCGCATCGTTCCAAGGTGCCAGGATGAGCCTTCAGCCCACGCGCACACCAGATGCTCATTGTCCAGGTTGTCATAAGAATGCAGGCCGAGTTCCCAGTGAGGGCGTGAGAAGGCGCGCGAACCGGGGTGAAGGGACCTGGTTCGCAGACGGTTCTGCCAGGCATCCAGAGGTTCCGATCCTCTTCTAGAGAACCCTTCTGTTCGATAGAAGTTGGCCCACCCCGTTGAATCATCGACGTGAATCAGGTCGCCGTCCAGTGTCCAACGTGGTTCGTATGCACAGACGTCGGGCCGGTCAACGATCACAACGTCAGAGATTAGGTTTCCCTGCTCGTCAAGGTCGCCAACATGCAGTTCCGACTTGGTCCAAGGCATCTCGGGCCGGTTCCACGTGAGCCACGCCAGCTTCGTCCCGTCAGGGGAGAGCGTGGGGGATGAAACAAAATCGGTCTCTGAGAATATGGTCCTGACCTTTGAAGCGTCGCGCGTCGCAGAGCCATCAAGGGGAATGGTTGCGAGAACGTTGGTGGGCTCCCCGCCCTGCTCAACGTGTGAGTGGTCCTCAAGAATCGAGTAGACCACCCCGCGCGAAAGGTCGATCTCAAAATCGCCGAATCGTTGCTGACCCAGTTGCGTCAGAGGGACCAGTTCACGGTTTCGGTCCGGGATTCGGAAGAAGTAGACGCGGTTGTCTGTCCCATCGGAGATGACTAGATTGCCGTCTTTTGCGGCATACGCCCGCCCGCCCCGCTCATGAACGTGGGTCGAGACGTTCACCAGCCGGGACCCCTCAAGCATGGGGAGCACCTCACGTGTCTGTTGCATAGCATCGCGACGAAGCAGAACAGAGCGTCCAGGGCGGCGCGGGTTGTCTTCAACCCAGTAAATATCCGGCCCGTCGACGCGAAGTTGGCTGAGAGTGACCGTCCTCTCGGTAAGAGTCTCAGGGGTAATCGGAGACTTCCAAGTTCCATATGGAGCAATCTGCGGTTCCATGCCACCTCGCTAGCAATAGTCGTATTGGGGTGTCTGTCTCACAGTCTAGTCACCCTCTCTGCATTAGACTTCCCCTCATGACGCCCAGCCAGGACTCGAAGCACCCCGTCCTGGACCGTATCAATTCTCCTGAAGACCTCAGGGACCTTACCCCGGCTGAACTGGTGCTTTTGGCCGAGGAAATTCGCTCATACCTGATTTCGTCAATCTCACGAACCGGTGGTCACCTCGGCCCCAACCTGGGTGTGGTCGAACTGACACTGGCACTCCACAGAGTTTTTCATTCGCCCTTAGACACGCTGGTATGGGATACCGGACATCAGTCGTACGTTCACAAGCTGCTTACCGGGCGTAAGGACTTTAGTGCGCTCCGACAAGTCGGGGGACTGTCGGGGTATCCCTCAAGAACAGAGTCGATGCACGATGTGGTAGAGAACTCACACGCCTCGACCGCGCTGTCATGGGCTGATGGGATCGCGCTACAGAAGTTACGGCGCGGAGATAAGTCCTCGACAGTCGCAGTAATCGGAGACGGTGCATTAACCGGAGGAATGGCCTGGGAGGCACTGAACAACATTTCCGACGGACCGCAGATGCCCCTGGTAATCGTGGTCAACGACAACGGTCGTTCATATGCTCCCACTGTTGGTGGGCTGGCGCACCACCTGGACGGCCTTCGCACTTCCGCAAAGTACGAGGAAACGCTTTCTTGGGCCAAGCGAACTCTAAACAGCATGGGACCGGTGGGAGAGAGAACATACGATGCTCTCCACGGTCTGAAGACAGGGATCAAGGACGTAATCGTTCAGCAGACAATGTTCTCGGATCTCGACGTAAAGTACATCGGCCCCGTTGACGGGCATGACCAGATTGCGTTGGAGTTGGCCCTCGAACAAGCAAAGAGCTTCCGTGCTCCGGTTCTGGTTCACGTAATCACGCAGAAGGGACGCGGATACACTCCCGCTGAGGAAGACATCGCGGATCGTTTCCACGCGGTTGGCAGGATTCACCCCGAAACTGGCCTTCCGGTCACGCCGCAGAGATTTGGCTGGACCAAAGTCTTCGCTGAACAGATTGTCAAAGCGGCGGCCTCCGACGACAGAATCGTCGGGGTTACGGCCGCAATGATGGCACCAGTGGGATTGCAGCCGTTGGCCGAGCAGTTCCCTGATCGTGTCTACGACGTGGGGATTGCCGAACAACACGCGTTCACCCTTGCGGCGGGGATGGCGTACGAGGGCGCTCACCCGGTGGTCTGCGTCTATGCCACCTTTATGAACCGGGCGTTCGACCAGCTACTCATGGACGTCGCCCTCCACCGTGCTCCCGTCACTGTCGTCCTTGACCGCGCTGGACTGACGGGTGAGGATGGTCCCTCACACAACGGCATGTGGGACCTTGCACTGGCTGCGATGGTGCCGGGACTGCGCGTTTGCGCCCCGAGAGATCAGGCAACATTGCGGCGCGGAGTAGATGAGGCGACCGCGTGGGAGCAGGGGCCGACCCTACTTAGGTATCCAAAGGGAGCGCCGCCAGAGGATTTTGAGGTGATCCGCGAGCAGGGAGGCCTCGATGTCATCTTCGAGTCTGCCCCCGAATCTCCGTCTGCCTCAATTCTCATCGCCACGGTTGGTGCCACTGCACTCGAAGCGGTCCGCGCTGCGGAGGATCTGGTCGAACAGGGTTTTGCGGTCACTGTGGTTGACCCCGTCTGGGTGCTCCCGGTGAACCCCGCGCTTGTGGACATGGCAGCCTCGTTCGACGTAGTTCTCAGCGTTGAAGATGGGCTCGAATCGGGCGGAGTTGGCTCTGAGATCGAACGACTGGTTGGCGAGGAACACGACCACGTTGTCCATGTCCTAGGGGTGCCGCGCATGTTCCTTCGTCAGTCAACGCGAGTCGGTCTGTTTCACGATCTCGGACTCGATTCCGAAGGGATCGTAACGGCCGCAAGACGGGCGGCTGAAGTGGCTCTCGCTCGCAGGTAACGGCCGGGGACGTTAGTCCCGGATGCTCGGTGACGACGGCTCGACTTCTCTTTGTTTTCCCGCTGTTTTCGCACCCTGTGACTGGTTACATGGGGGTCAGTCATACCCAACGACGAGGGTCAAGTTCTATGCTGAGACCATACGGGGAGACCCCCTGTAACAACCAAATACTAGGGAGCTAATCCAATGGCGATCAGCACAGAACCCGCTGCCGATACAAAGACCCAGACAGCGTGGAGGGGATTTGAGCCGGGACTCTGGCAAGACCTTGTCGATGTCCGCGACTTCGTCCAGATGAACTACACGCCTTACGAGGGAACGGCGGAGTTCCTTGAGGGGCCAACGGAGCGCACTACACGGGTGTGGGAGACGCTCAGCGAAATGTTCCCGAAGGAGCGTGAGGACGGTGTCTATGACATTGACACCAAGACTCCCGGTCAGATCACTTCTCACGGCCCTGGATACATCAGCGAAGACGATAATGTGGTCGTCGGCCTGCAGACGGATGCGCCGCTAAAGCGAGCCATGATTCCCAACGGCGGATGGCGCATGGTTGAGAACTCTCTGAAGACCTATGGGTACGAGGTTGACCCGTCGGTCAAGGAGATTTTTACGAAGTACCGCAAGACCCACAACCAGGGCGTCTTTGATGTTTACCCCGACTCTGTCCGTAAGGCGCGCTCGGCTCACGTCGTTACAGGTCTTCCTGACGCATACGGTCGCGGTCGCATTATCGGCGATTACCGCCGCGTCGCCCTGTACGGTGTTGATCGACTGATTGAGGCCAAGCAGGTTGACAAAGCTGAACTCAACAGCCGTTTCTCAACGGAAGACATCATTCGTCACCGCGAGGAGCTCGCGGAGCAGATCCGGGCACTTCAAGAACTAAAGGAAATGGCTGCAAGCTACGGCTTCGACATTTCTGGACCCGCAAGCAATGCTAAGGAAGCTGTTCAGTGGCTTTACTTTGCGTACCTGGCAGCGGTTAAGGAGCAAAACGGGGCGGCAATGAGCCTTGGCCGAACCTCCACTTTCCTGGATGTCTACTTCGAGCGCGACCTTGCGGAAGGTACATTGACTGAGCAGGAAGCTCAGGAAATCATCGATGATTTTGTCATCAAGCTACGCATTGTCCGCTTCCTGCGCACCCCGGAGTACGACGCATTGTTCTCCGGTGACCCGACATGGGTTACGGAAACGATTGGTGGTACCGGTCGTGACGGTCGTCCGCTGGTGACCAAGAACTCGTTCCGGATGCTACAGACCCTGAACAACCTGGGTCCTGCGCCCGAACCAAACATGACGGTGCTTTGGTCAGAGTCCCTGCCCGAAGGGTTCAAGGATTTCTGTGCAAAGACCTCCATCGAGACCTCGGCTATTCAGTATGAGTCCGACACGCTGGTCCGTGAGTCTTGGGGTGACGATGCTGGAATCGCATGCTGTGTTTCCGCTATGGCAATCGGAAAGCAGATGCAGTTCTTCGGGGCCAGAGTAAACCTGGCAAAAGCATTGCTGTATGCGATCAACGGCGGTCGGGATGAGAACACTGGTGCACAGATCTCTCCTCCTACTCCCGCAGTAGCCGGCGACGTAATGGACTTCGAAGATGTTTATGCCAAGTTCGATGTTCTGATGGACTGGCTGGCACGCACATATGTCGATGCCCTCAACTGCATCCACTACATGCACGACAAGTACGCGTATGAGCGGATTGAGATGGCTCTACATGACACGGAAATTCTGCGAACTATGGCTTGCGGTATCGCGGGGCTCTCGGTTGCAGCAGACTCACTGTCAGCTATCAAGTACGCGAAGGTAACTCCGATCCGCGACGAGCGCGGCCTAATCACCGACTACAAGATCGAGGGCGACTTCCCGAAGTTCGGTAACGACGATGATCGCGTCGATGATATTGCCGTCGACCTCGTTCACCGCTTCATGGAGAAGATTCGCGAGTATCCGACCTACCGCGACGCACTGCACACCCAGTCGGTGCTGACCATCACCTCGAACGTTGTTTACGGCAAGGCCACGGGTAACACCCCTGACGGCAGGCGTGCCGGTGAGCCGTTTGCCCCGGGCGCTAACCCGATGAACGGACGCGACACCCACGGAATGCTCGCTTCAGCACTGTCTGTCGCGAAGCTACCGTACGGCGAGTCGCAGGATGGTATTTCACTGACCAACACGGTTGTTCCCTCAGGTCTGGGACGCACTGAAGATGAGCAGGTGAAGAACCTGGTTGGTTTGCTCGATTCGTACATGGGGGAGCGCGGCTACCACATGAACGTTAACGTGCTAAACCGAGACACCCTCTACGACGCGATGGAGCACCCGGAGAACTACCCGCAACTGACCATTCGTGTTTCAGGATATGCGGTGAACTTTGTGCGGCTCAGCAGAGAACAGCAGATGGATGTCATCTCTAGAACATTCCACGAGCGCGTCTGACGGAGTTGCCGGGTTCTACTCACCCGTACCACTAGAGACCCCCGTTGCCCGCGTAATGGGCGCGGGGCTCTCTGGACTCGATCCCGCCGACGATCTAGAACGCGTCGAGCAAGCCAGGATGATTCATGCTGGTGAACTCATGTCAGTGCATTCCTGGGAGCTTGTCACCGCCGTCGATGGTCCAGGTACCCGGATGACCACATTCCTTTCGGGATGCCCTTTGAGGTGCCTCTACTGCCACAACCCCGACACGCTTGATATGCGACGCGGCACCATGGTTCCGACCGAGGAACTCATGGAGCGAATGCTCCGTTACAAGCGGATCTTTGATCGGACCGGGGGTGGTATCACGATGTCCGGCGGGGAGCCGCTGATGCAACCCGCTGGTATCGCCAGGATTTTCGAGTTTGCCAAGGCCAACGGAATTCATACCGCGCTGGACACAACCGGGTTTCTGGGATGGCGTTGCACTGACGAGATGCTCGCTAACCTTGATCTTTGCCTTTTAGACATTAAGTCCGGAACCGAGAAGACGTATAAGGCGCTGACTAGTCGAGAGCTTCAACCGACCATTGAGTTCGCAGAGCGCCTCAGTGATGCCGACGTGAACGTCTGGGTTCGATTCGTGCTTGTTCCGGGTTACACCGATTCGCCCGATAACATTCGCAAGGTTGCAGAGATTGCGGGGACGATCAAGAGCCTTGACAGACTTGAAGTGCTTCCGTTCCACCAGATGGGCCGCGACAAGTGGCACACCCTTGGTCTGCCCTACTTGCTGGACGAAGTGGAACCTCCCTCGTCAGAAGAAACGGAAGCAGCCAGAGCGATCTTCCGCGAAAGTGGAATTCCCACGTTCTAGAACAATGTGGAAAGCGCCGCGGGAGCTCATTCTCCAGCGGCGCTTTCTCAGTTAGTCGGGCGTATTTACTCGTTGCCGACCTTGCGATCGATCTGGTCACGAATGCTCTCAATCATGGCCTTCTTATCGGGTGCAGCACCCTTTGCCGCCTGCTCTAGAGCATCAAGAAGCTTGTCGCTGACTGCCTCAGCCTGATCTGACTTGAGTAGTTCGCTGAGGCTTCCAGAGCTAAGGCCAAGCGAGCTCAGGTCGATTCCCGTAGCTCTGGCCACTGCGTCTCCATCGGCGTCGGCTCCGAGACCAAGTGCTTCCTGGGCTTTCGACAGGATGGATGCCAGAGGGTTCTCTGCTTTTGCTTCGGCCATTTCGGCCTCCTTAGGTGGGTGTCTCGCTGATACTTGCTCGGACATAATGCCCGATTTAAAGCATCCGTGTGACGGTTTTGAAAAACCCGGACGCCTCCATGCCGATTCACGCCGCCGCGCGCGGGGGACGGGGCAACGCGGCCTTGACCTTTGGCAGAGGTTGGCTCGACGAGTCGAGATATGAGCGAAATAGATCGCGTTGCCACGGCCTTGCTCCGGCCTGTTCGAGCCGACGAATAACCGCGTCTACGAACTGGCCCTTTGTTCCCACGGCAACCCGTTTCGCGGCCGGGTGCTCTGGAGTCGGAATTTCCCGGTTGATCGGCCACCACGCAAGCGCACGCTGAACTCTCGCGCTAAGAATCACGTCCGGCGCAACCTTCAGGGGTTCGGCGATGAGTGCCACCGCGTCGCGGACCTCGGCTAAGCGTTCGGCAGCGACCGGATCGATGCGCTTCCACTGAGTGGCAGCGGGCACCGAGTACGGATCAGATGCGGAACGTGCAGGATACTTTTCGGCTGGGAGGTCATAGGCGCGAGTTGCGGCCTGCCACCAGGAGTCCATGTTTCTGCGGGCCATAGGCCTCTTGAAATCATTGATCTTCAACAGTTCACGTTTGGATTCCGGATGGTTGATTGAGGCCTCGATTATGGCGCCTGGGGTCAGCACCCGTCCCGGTGCGGTGTCAGTCTCCCTCGCGATCTCTTCACGTTCGCGCCACAGTTCTCGAGCGACCGCTAGTTCCTCTGGGCGACGAAGCTTGCCAATCCCCTTTAGGTTCCGCCAGTGATTGGGTCTCGGTGTCACAGGAGTCTGGAGTTCATAGGCGAACTCTTGCTCCGCCCAATCCCAGCGATCTGACTCCTCAAGCTTTGAACTAAGTACTTCCCGTAGCTGTGGGAGCAACTCGACATCAAGCGCAGCGTAAGCCAGCCAGTCCTTCGGAAGCGGCCTGGTAGACCAATCCTCGTTCTGGTGATTCTTCTTGAGTCGGATTCCGAGGTACTCCTCGGTGAGGGCTCCAAGTCCAAAGTGCTCAGAACCAAGTAATCGCGCCGCAATCTCGGTATCAAAGATCGAGATGGGACGAAGCCCCAGGTCCTGCATGCAGGCCAGATCCTGGTCTGCAGCATGAAGGATCCACTCGGCGTTCAGGGGACCCGAGAGCAAACTTAAATCGGGCAAGGAATGGCTATCGATAAGAAATGTACCCACGTCCGCACGGCGTATCTGAACCAGGTAGGCCGCAGAACCGTAGGTTCGCCCCTGGGCTCGCTCAGTATCAACGGCAATGGGTTCGGACGACACTGCGAGCTTTTCCGCGACCCGTTCAAGATCCCCAGAGGTGTCGATCAGGGGTGGAACCCCTTCAACGGGTTCAACCAAGAGTGGAAGCGCAGATGTCGCCTCGTCCGGCGCTGTGGGGACCAATCCTGCGGTCTTCGCATCAGGACTCACGGACTCTACGGGGCGCGTCCTTTTTCGAACGCGATGCGTCGCTCGCGCGTCCGACTCGGAGCTATCGGGAGACAAGAACAGGGGTGCTTCACCCATGTATCGCTCCAAAGGATGTGACGCCACTTGGCTCCAGCCCACAGTTCTGTCGCAATGCCTCACCCCAAGCGGTTAGGTGCTCCGAGAGTTCCTCACTCATTGGACTCCAAGAGCAACGAAGGTCGGCGTTCAGAACCGATCCCATAAGATCGAGGTCACCAAAGGTCTCGGTGATCTCGCGTGTCACTGAGCCAACCAGACGGTCAAACCCCGCGCCAGCGTCGTCGAAACTATCCACGAGCGTCTGCCATATGGCCTCGCCCAACAGCGGATCCGTGCTCTGATCGGCATCTATTTGAATGCGAGCATGTCCGACTAATCGAAACGGGCCTCCCCAGTTCTCTTGCTCGTCTGGATCATAAAGAACTACCAGTGTGGAACTTCCGATCGGATGTTCCTCGTCCGTCAGTCCCGCGTCTACCTGCACCGCAGCGGCATAGGGAGACAGGCGCTGGGGGGCAGGTGCTTCGAAAACTGAAAGTGAGGGGTCGACGTTGGCCCGTCGCAGACTCAGTAGAGCGTCCACAAACTGCTCCGGCGGGCCAATCTCATTCACGAAATCACTCTACGAGGATGGTGCGAAACGGCTTCGTTGGCACGCCGGAGAAACCTGAGCGGAACAATCAGATCACTAAGATGCCAGTCGTCGGAACGCCGCAAATGACCAAGTAGACTCACTTGAGACGGATCCGTCAGCGAATGATTGTTCTATGGGGGAGAGACAGGATGGACGGTTTGGTATCGGAGGGCGTCTCGCCAATAACCGCTCAGCAGATGCGGTCCCTGGCGGTCGATGCGTCGGTAAACGTTCCGATTGAGCAGACCTGGGTTTGGTACGAGTTTGATGAGGGTTTGCCGGGGCGTTCTCTGGCAGGGTTTTTCTCGATTCAAGTTGACGATGAGCCTGTTGCAGTGATGGCCCTGGAACGAGTACAGAAAGACGGAGTTGAGTTTCTCCACACGCCGAACGGCCCGGTTTGGCTTGTGCCACAGAGCGCGGAACTGGAGCGCCGCGTCACGGACCTCATCGTTACTTGGGCAAGAAAGGAGAACCCGTGGGCCGCCTTCATCCGAATGCAACTTGCGTTTGAACCGCACAAGACCGGGGAGTGGGCAAAAGAAACGACCGCTGAGCGTTCGACGGTGGTCTCCCTAGCTGGTGGCGAGGAAGGCATCCTGGACCAGTTCTCTGAGGTCGCCAGGAACGCATTGCTGAAGGCGCGAGCTGTGTCTCCTGTTGTCGTCCGGGATGAGACGGACCTGGCACGCGAAGACTTCTCCCCGTATTTTGCACTTCTGGACGAGGGCGAGGTTGCCCCCGAGTTCGCCTCCTGGAGCCTTGGAACCTACGCCACACTCATTGAGCGACTCTCACCCTCCCACGTGCGTCTTTATGCGGCGCGGTACGAAGATCAACTGATTAGTTGGCTGCTGTTCACGATTTCTGGTGTTGAGGCCGTCTGCGAATGGAGTGCTCGCTCGGCGGCGAGTGCGGATATCGATGCGCTGGCTCAAACCGCGTTGGCGGCCGCCGTTGACCTCTCTGGTGAAGGAGTCGAGCGAGTCGAGTTGCGCGAGGGCGTCTACCCCGATTCGCGCCAGCGCGGTCCCCTTGCGTTCCTGCGACAGGAACTGACGGGCGAGTACACCGAGACCTCCATTACCTATGATCTTCCACTGAACCGGATCTCAGAGGGGATCATGAGGCTTGTATCGAGTCTGCGAAGCAAGCTGGGTCGATAGGATCAGTGAACTCACTAGTTCGGAGGTAGTAGTTGGCTCAACGCAGTACATTCCAGATCGAAAAAATCAACGAAGCTCAGTTGCATGAACTTGCAGCCGAGGCTGAGGTCAGCCTGCCTATAGAGCAGACTCCTGCCTGGTACAGGTTTGAGCGGACCTTTCCTGATCGTCTCCCGCTTGGCTTCTTCGCCATCTATAGAGACGCGGAGCCGATCGCGCTGATTGCTCTACAGAGGGTTGAGTATCACGGAACCTACTTCCTCTGGGCAAAACACGGACCGGTCTGGCTGGCCGCTCTTACTCCCGATCTGGAATCGGAGGTCGCTTCCGCGCTGGTTGACTGGGCCAAGCAGAACTATCCGCAGGCAGCATTCCTCCGAATTCACGTGGACGAGGGGCAGGTGGGGACCCATCCGCCGATGCAGATCGTCACCTACGATCAGACCGTAGTCATGTCCACGGCTGGCGGCTCAGACGGTGTCATGGCAGGCCTCAAGAAACGTGGTCGGAGCTACCTCCGCCAGTACTTGCGTCGCACGCCCGTCGAAGTTGCTGACGAAACAGCAGAAGCGACCCAAGATTTTGGTAGCTTTCATCGCCTGATGACCTCAACTGCTTCACGACAGAACTTCAACGCCTGGTCTGCGGATGTCTACCAGTCCATGCTCCGTGAGCTTGGCCCTGAGCATGCTCGTCTTTATAGTGCTCGGCTTAGCGGAGAGATGGTTGCCTGGGCGCTCTTTACAGTCTCCGGGAATCAAGCCGTCTACTACTATGCCGCTTCGAGTGAGGCCGGTAGGGAGGCCGGGGCCCCGACGCAAATCCTCTACCACGCCGCGATCGACCTGGGAGATCAGGGCGTCGAGGAAATCGACCTGATGGGGATCGGCTCAGACCTCGCCCCTTCGTTAATGCAACTGAATTCATTCAAGACCGGGTTCGCCAAGGAAATAACTGAGGTGGCTCCGGCGCGCGATCTTGTGATCAGTAAGACCCGATATCGACTCCTTACCACCCTTCGGTCAGGAAGCAGGGCATTGAAAGAAGCTAAATCGCGTCTTCGTGGCAAATCCAACGAAAAGGCAAAATAGGGGCATATGGGTTTGTTGAGTGGAGCCGCCCCCTGGTAGAGTCTCCATTGCTGATTTGAGCGACTGCTCAATCACAGCGCGGATGTGGCTCAGTTGGTAGAGCATCACCTTGCCAAGGTGAGGGTCGCGGGTTCGAATCCCGTCATCCGCTCGGGCCGTTGGCGCAGCGGTAGCGCGCTTCCCTGACACGGAAGAGGTCACTGGTTCGATCCCAGTACGGCCCACCACACAATCCCTAGACCGGGTGATCGGTTTGGGGATTCTTTACTATTGTGTACGAGGCCGAGTTGCGGATGCTCGGGGCCACAACCTTGAAAGTGATGACGTGGAGTTTCGAGCGCTGACGGATGAGCAGTACCAGGGGTTTATCGATCAGTATGATCGCGTCTACCTGACTCAGCTTGTTGAGTATGGTGACGTACGTTCTGCAGGCGGAGCCCGGGTGGATCGCGTCGGTCTGATCGATGGTGGCAAAGTGGTTGGGGCGGCCACAGTCGTCTACGAGCCGTGGGCTCGGTTGTTCCGCCGCGCCATCGTTCACTTTGGTCCGATGCTTGACTACGACAACGCAGACCTCGTGCGTACCTTCATGACGGAACTGAAGAAATGGGTTATGACGAATCCTCGCGTTATCGCGCTGAGGGTGAACCCATATGTCATTAGGCGGCCGTATGAGGATCTTGAGGCCGGAGATGCCACGCGGCGGGCACGACAACTCGACCGAGTCATGGCGCAAGTTGGGGGAGTGACCGTCGAAGGGGACTACTTCGATGGCGTTGATATCCACCCGATTTATCTGTACTCGAAGAACCTGGAGGGGATGACGTATGACGAGGCCTTCGCCTCGTTTAAGAACAACGTCAGGACCGACATTCGCAACGCAGCGGCAAATGGGGTGCGCGTCGAATATCTGGGCCCGGATGATCTCGATGTGATCAAGAAGCTCCTCGACCACACTGAAGAACGCACAGAGATGCCGCACGTTGAGGACTCGGCAATCGATCTGGTGCGGGACATGATGGTCCAGATGGGGACAGAGAGGTACGTCTATCCCGCCTCGGTGCTGGACACGAAAGAAGCGCTTGAGTCGATTGGTGACGAGCTGAGGGTGGTTGAGGCCGAGATGGCAGCGTTGCAGCCGGATGAAGAGGGTGGCGCTCCGACGAAGAAGCAGCAGAAGCAGCTAAAAGAGCTTCAGTTCCGCTACGACGCCCTGCAACGCAGGCGTGACAAAACATTGAAGGTCCAGCAGGAGCGAGGGGAGCGGGTCATCCTGACGGCCAGCCTCTACGTGGAAACCCCGAGTGACCTGATCTTCCACTACTCGGGTGGCTACGATGACCTGGCAAGTTTCAGGGGCGTTTATGCTGTGCACGAGGCGATGATCAAAAGGGCGATTGAGCGCGGCAAACGCTGGTACAACATGAACGTTATCCGCGGAGTGTTTGAGGAAGGCGAGCCCGGATTCGGGCTTCTCGACTACAAGCGGCATTTCCAAGGGACGGTCGAGGAACTGGTTGGCACCTACGAGTTCCCCCTACGACCATTCCTGGCCAAGAAGCTCGGGGCGACTAGGTAAAGCGCCTGAGCGAACGCAGAGACTTGTTGAGGATAGGAACTTGGAGTTCAGAGAACTAACTGATGAGGAATACCGGGACTTTCTCGGCAGGCAGGGTCGTGTCTACCTGACTCAACTTGTCGAGTATGGGGACGTGCGCCGGGACGAGGGCGCCGACCTTCAGCGTGTCGGACTGGTCGATGACGGGGAAGTTGTGGGCGCCGCGACAGTCGTCTATGAACCGTGGAAGAAGCTGCTTCGCCGCGCCTGCGTCTACTACGGTCCGCTACTCGACTATCGGGACCCCTTGTTGGTCCGCGAGTTCATGACTGAACTGAAGCGGTGGGTGACGAAGAATCCTCGCGTCATCGCTCTGCGTGTGAATCCATACGTTCTTCGGCGCCCCTATACCGACATTACGCCGGGGGAGGAGACGGAGACTGCCCGCCGGGTTGACCAGACAATGACGGATCTGGGCGGAGCTAGGGTCCTGGGAGACTTCTACACAGATCCAACGGTTCAACCGAACCACATGTACACCAAGGATCTTGGCGATATGAGCTATGACGAGGTCATGGCTTCGATGAAGAACAACGTCAGAACTGACATTCGGAACGCAGCGGCAAATGGGGTGCGTGTTGAGTATCTGGGGCCGGACGACTTTGGGATTCTGCGGGCCATCCTTGATCACACCGAGGATCGAACCGGGATGCCGCCTATTACCGATGAGAACCTTGGACGCTGCCGGGACATGATGGTCCAGATGGGAACCGCTCGCTACCTCTTTCCGGCCGCCATCTTGGACACCGGGGCGGCACTCAAGTCGATTGGTTACGAGCTGAGGGTAGTTGAGGCCGAAATGGCAGCGTTGCGGCCAGATGAAGAGGGTGGCGCTCCGACAAAGAAGCAGCAGAAGCAGCTAAAGGAGCTTCAGTTTCGCTATGACGCCCTGCAACGAAGGCGAGACAAAACACTGAAGGTCCAGCAGGAGCGAGGGGAGCGGGTCATTCTGACGGCCAGCCTTTTCGTGGAGACCCCCACGGACCTCATCTATCACCACTCGGGCGCATACGCCGATCTCGCGAGTTTCAGAGGCATCTACGCCATCCACGAGGCGATGCTTCGCCATGCGGTCGATAACGGCCTTCGCTGGTACAACATGCACGCGGTCCCTGATCTTGCGGACGAGAATGGACCCGGTTTGGGTGTACTCGACTTCAAGCGTCACTTTCAGGGCGACGTTGAGGAACTGGTGGGAACATATGAGTTTGCGTTAAGGCCATTCTTGGCCAAGCGACTCGGCGCAACTACTTCGTAGGGGTACTTGGTCGCGTTGGAGGTCTTGCTCTCTAAACCTGCCAGCCACCGGCCCAATGCTTAGTATTTGAGTGCTTGGTATTTGATGGTGACCCAAAGACAACAGAGTTTGGGATAGAAAGAACCCGGGGTGAGAACGTGGAGTTCAGAGAACTGACCGATGCTGAGTATCGAGGATTCCTGGATAGGCAGGATCGGGTCTATGTCTCCCAGCTGATCGAATACGGGGATGCCCGCGAGGGCGAGAACGTCAACGTTCAGCGGGTCGGTCTGGTGGACGACGGCAAGGTTCTTGGGGCTGCAATGATCAACGAGCAGCCCTGGATGAAGCTCTTCAAGCGTTCTATTGCGTACTTTGGACCCAGCGTTGATTTCAACGATATTGAGATGGCTACTCGGTTCATGGAGGGACTCAAGAACTGGGTGAAGCGTGATCCGAGGGTGTTGTCCTTGAGGGTCAACCCCTACGTTATTAGGCGTCCCTACGACGGACTGACGCCTGGCAAGGACACCGAAGAGGCAAGAGCTTTCGAAGAGGTGATGAAGCGGACAGGCGGGGCTAAAGTCAAGGGGGATTACTTCCGGGATGGAACCTCTGTGGCCGCCTCATACCTATACACGAAGGACCTTGCGGGATTGGATTACAAGCAGGCTATCGCCTCCACCGGAAACAATGTTCGGGCAGGTGTTCGCAAAGCCGCCTCGAACGACATAAAGATCGAGTATGCCGAGCCATCCGATGAGAGCTTCAAGATCCTTCGTGACATCCTGAACCACACCGCCGAACGGACAGAAATGCCGGAGGTGGACGACATCGCCCTCGTTCGCTCCCGTCGGATGATGGAGTTGATGGGTCCTGAGAAGTTCCTCTTCCCGATTGCGATTCTCGACACCAAGGACACTCTCGCGACTATCGACTCTGAAATCGTTGCGACTGAATCTGAGATAGCTAAGTTTGAGGCAATGGCTGAAGAGGGCGAACTGAGTAAGAAGCACGCCAATCAGCTAAAGCAGTTCCAAAACCAGCATGGAGCGCTACTGCGCCGCCGGGAAAAGACACTCGAGGTCCAAGAGACTCATGGGGAACGGGTTGTTCTGACCGCCAGTCAGTTTATTGAGACACCGACTGACATGATCTTCTACCACTCGGGAGGCTACTCAGATCTTGCTGATTATCGCGGTATCTATGCGGTCCACGATGCAATGATCAAGAGGGCGATAGATCGCGGCTTGCGGTGGTACAACCTGAACGTGATCCCAGGATCCTTTGAAGAGGGAGAGCCCGGATACGGGCTGGTCGACTACAAGTCAAACTTCCATGGAGAGGTAGAGGAACTGGTTGGTAGTTATGACTTCGCGATTCGTCCGAAGCTCGCAAAGAGGCTTGGGGCGATAGACGAAGAGTAGTTTCCTCGTCGTAGCCTCTTTCACGTTGCCGAGTTTTGGCGGGTGGAATAGAGTCTTACAAAGACAAGACTCAAGGGTCTTTCTTGCGGATGTGGCTCAGTTGGTAGAGCATCACCTTGCCAAGGTGAGGGTCGCGGGTTCGAGTCCCGTCATCCGCTCAGGAGCGGTCTGCGGATGCTGAGCCCGCAAGCAAGACAGGTCACAGCAGATTGCTCGCAAACAGGCACCACTCTGTCTCTGACGATCCGGTATTCT
>WPCI01416683.1_pt1 | contig 59049 bp, 59 predicted proteins | sample 5399871 | NCBI WGS metagenome assembly WPCI01 (sample SAMN12869469, study PRJNA574797) | sludge metagenome | isolation source: wastewater treatment of pH7 | place: China:Beijing | collected 2019-05-20 | reverse complement strand
GAGGCCGGCATCGCTCGCTGGTGCCGCGCCGATGGCCTTGGCGGCGGGCGAATCCGGACCTTCCTTGTCCACTGTCATTGCCACCATCCGCGCGGCCAGATCGAGGAGCTGCTCGCGCAGCGCCCGGTCGCCATCACCTTCGGCCACGGCAGCCGGGGCCTTGCGGCGCGGCGACGTGCTGCGCTCCTGTTCCCGGTTCAGCCGTTCTTCGAGATCGGCGATCCTGGCCTGCGCGCGCTCGTGGCGGCGCTGCAATTCGCCGTGCCGGCGCTGCTCAAGCTTGAGCGCCGCCTCGGCGTTGCGCAGTTCGGAGACAGCCGAACGGCTTCGCCCCTCGCTTTCCCGCCGCCCGGCCTTCGCCGCGCGCGACTCCGCGACCAGGCGGTCGATTTCCGTGTCGCGCTGGACCAGTTCGATCTGCGCGTTCGACGCATTCAGCAGGGCTTCGTCATGCATGGCCTCGGCGTTGGCGAGCGCATCGGCAAGCGACCGGATTCGCGCCTGCGCCGATGCGACCTCTGCCTCGAGCACCTCGATCCTCTCGCGCGCACGGCCGATCTCGGCCTGGCCGGTGTCGCGTTCGGCGGTCCGCTCCGTCAGCACCGCCTCGCGGGCGCGCAATTCGGCCTCGCTGTCGCGAAGCCGTTCCCTCAGCAACCCGGCTTCGCCCATGTGGCGGGCGGCCCGGGCGCGCGTATCATCGAGTTCGCGCCGCGTCCGCGCCATGTCCATCGCAAAGGCCGCGCGCAACGTGTCCTTTTCCGCAGAAACCTCGTTCGCGGTCATCGGCATGGATGCGATGATGCGGCGCCGGGTCAGGCGCACGGCACGGGCCCACAGCGCCGGCGCCACCAGGAGCCCGATGAGCGCCGCCGCGACAAAGCCGGCGATGAAAGCCAGGGTGGATTGAATCACGAGACCGTTCCGCGACGTCCGGCGTTAGCGGCGGACCTTTGCACTTTCCCGCGCGACATTACCAGTCCCGGCGAGCGCCGTTCCGGCGCGGCCTGCCGCTCAGAACGGATTCCAGGTCGGCTTTTCGGTCAGCTTCAGATAGCCGACATTCACGCCCAGGCGCGCGCCGACACCCGTGCGGACCGGAACGAGCAGCACGCGCTTGTTCTTCAGCACATTGACCCCGATGCCGGCGAACGCATAGGCCGAGCCGGCCACGCCGCCGAACCGCTTGTAGATGTCCTCGACGCTTTCCAGATTGTAGACCAGCATCATCAGCCGCGAGCCGTTGCCGCCGAAATCCCAGCCGACCGACGGTCCCTGCCAGAAGACCCGATGGTCGCCGGCATTCTTGGTATAGAGCATGCCTTCGCCGTAGGTGAGGCCGGCAACTATGGCGCCGCCCCCTTCCTCGCCAAGGATGTAGCCGTTCGGCAGGCCATGGCTGGCGAAGATCTTCTCGATGACGGTCGCCAGGCCGCCCGAGGCGGCGCCGAAGAAGCGATGGCCGGAATCGACGATTTCCGTCATCGAAAAGGAATCGGCCGCATGGCTTGCCGATGCCGGCGCAAGCACGGCGATCGCACCGCCGGCAAGCAGCCGCGCAAAAGAGCGCCTGGTGATCGAATGGTGCATCCTCAATGTCTCCGCAGACCCAACCCGCCCGTCGAATTCGACAGTATTCGGTAAATCTTTTTAAACCTTTAAAAAGGATGAACATGACATCACCGTGGCGACGGCGGCCGATTCTTGCGGCTTGCCCGCGCCGCGACTAACCATGATCGGTGACCGGCGCGGCCGATTCGGCCCCCCAAAACCTGGCGGAGAACGAAATGGCCGACCTAATCCAGCTTTCCGCCGCCGACCTGGCTGCCCTGTTGTGCAGCCGCGTCTGCCATGACCTCATTTCGCCTGTCGGCGCCATCAACAACGGTCTGGAACTGCTCGACGAGGGCGGATCGGATGCCGAGGCCATGGATCTCATCCGCCAGAGTGCCCGCAACGCTTCCGCCCGACTGCAGTTCGCCCGCATCGCCTTCGGCGCGGCAGGTTCCGCCGGCATGCTGATCGACACCGGCGACGCCGAAACCGTTGCGCGCGCCTACATGGCGTCAGAGAAGCCGGAATTCATCTGGACGGGAGCGCGCGCGCTGTTGCCGAAGAACAAGGTGAAGCTGCTGCTCAATCTGATCCTGGTCGCCAATGGCGCCATCCCGCGCGGCGGAAAACTGTCGGTGACGCTGGAAGACCTGGAAACGGAGCCGAAGTTCACCCTGATGTCGTCGGGTGCGCTGCTGCGCATTCCGCCGAAATTCCTCGAACTCCACACCACCGGGCGCCTCGAGGAAGCCATCGACGCGCATGCCGTCCAGCCCTACTACACGTTGTTCCTGGCGCGCGAGGCGGGAATGGTCGTGCAGGCCGTGGCCACGGCTGAAGCCATCACCTTCACCGCATCGTGACGGCGACCGGATCAATTTGATCGGCGCTGTTTGCAACTCGTTTACCCAGCCTGTCTAGCCTGTATCGGACGCGGCGCGGTGCGCCTCGCGAAACCGGGGATTGTCATGAAATCGTGTCTGATCGTCGACGATTCGGCCGTGATCCGGAAAGTGGCCAAGCGCATTCTCGCCAGCAATGGCGTCGCCGTCACCGAAGCCGCGACGGCTCATGAAGGACTGACGCTCTACCGGATGCACGAGCCGGAGATGGTCATCGCCGACGCCACCCTGCCCGACCGTCAAACCGTTGATTTCATTCGAGATATCATGGCTGTTCGTACGGCGGGAAAGCCGTTTGTCGCCGTGCTGCTCAACGAATTCGACATCGGCACGATCATGCGTTGCCGGCGCGCCGGCGCCAAATCCCATATCCTCAAGCCGTTCACCAGGACGCTGCTTCTGGCCCGCATCGCCGAGATCACCGGCGATGCCAGTCGCGCTGCCGCCTGAGCGCCGCCCGCCCGGGCCTGGATCCGGCGACCCTCCGGCAACACTGCGGAAAACGAAAAACCCGGCCATTCGGCCGGGTTTTCTTCCGGATGGAAACGATGCTTTTCTCAGGCGCTTTCGCGCATGTCTTCCGGCTCGCGCAGCACATAGCCGCGGCCCCAGACGGTCTCGATGTAGTTCTGGCCGCCGGACGCCGCCTCGAGCTTCTTGCGCAACTTGCAGATGAAAACGTCGATGATCTTCAGTTCCGGCTCGTCCATGCCTCCGTAGAGGTGGTTGAGGAACATTTCCTTGGTCAGCGTCGTGCCCTTGCGCAACGAGAGCAGCTCGAGCATCTGGTATTCCTTGCCCGTCAGGTGCACGCGCTGGCCGGCAACTTCGACCGTCTTGGTGTCGAGATTCACCACCAGGTCGCCGGTCGTGATGACCGACTGCGCATGGCCCTTGGACCGGCGCACGATGGCGTGGATGCGCGCGATGAGTTCGTCCTTGTGGAACGGCTTGGTCATGTAGTCGTCGGCGCCGAAGCCCAGGCCCCGCACCTTGTCCTCGATCCCGGCCATGCCGGAGAGGATGAGGATCGGCGTCTTCACCTTCGACAGGCGCAACGTGCGCAGCACCTCGTAGCCCGACATGTCCGGCAGGTTCAGGTCCAGCAGGATGATGTCGTAATCATAGATCTTGCCGAGATCGACGCCTTCTTCGCCCAGATCGGTCGTGTAGACGTTGAAGCTTTCCGACTTGAGCATCAGTTCGATGCTGTGCGCAGTCGCCTTGTCGTCTTCAATGAGCAGTACCCGCATCTCGGTCCCCTTGTTCCGTCGCCGGGCGCAACCCTGCCCCTCCGGCGCGGCCTCTACGTCGCCTGTGACAAGGTAGGCGCAGAATGGTTAACAAAATCTGATTCTGCAAGGCAGGAATGACAGATTTTTTTAACGATCTGACTTACCCCATTGAATCAACGCAACTTTTCATGCGTGCCGTTTTTCACGTGACACATGAGGATAAGACGGCAACCCGAAAATGCCCTTTTCCGTCCCGTCGCGTCCGGCCGGCGGTCTTCTTTACCGCCCCTTAAGCCCTCGTCCTTATGATTAACCACGCGCGTAAACGAATGGTTACCGCGGCCCCCTGTTCGGGGATCGCGGCGGTGCCGGAAGTGTTCCCGGCGGCTGTGCGCCTCGATTGTGTTTGGAGTATCGGGTCATGAAATCACGCGACAACCTCGTCCGGTTGAATCAGTTCAAGGTCAACGAAAAGCGCCGGCAACTGGCGCAGCTCGACCTCATGATCGGCGAGTTCGACCGGATGGCGGCTGAGCTTGATGCCCAGATCGCCAATGAGGAGCGCAAGTCCGGCATCACCGATGTCAGCCACTTCGCCTATCCGACCTTCGCCCGCGCGGCGCGCCTGCGCCGCGACAATCTGAAGAATTCGCGCGCCGACCTGGTGACCCAGCGGACCGGCGTCGAGACGGCGCTCGGCGAAGCCGAAGACGAACTCGCCAAGGCCAATGCCATGGAAACGCGCGATGCGCGCGCGCGCGAGACCGATTATTCCGACCGCCGCGCCATGATCGGCTGACGCCACGACGGCCGGCCCGCTTTCGCGGGGGCCGGCCTTTTCACGCGCGATCCGAACCGCTATGCGGCAGGCATGCGCCGCCTTGCCGCCCTTTGCCTGTTCGCCGGCACGTTGAGCTTCGCGCTCGGCGTCAGCCAGCCCCTGCTGGTCTTCCAGAAACTCTGGCTGCTGACCGACAAGCCTTCGCTCGTCGACATTGTCGCAGGCCTGTGGGGCGAAGGCGAACGGCTGCTGGCTGTCATCGTCGGCCTGTTCTCCCTGGTGCTTCCGGCGCTGAAGCTCGCGCTGCTCGCCATCGCCGCCGCCGATCCCGACGGTGCCGAGCCGCCCTCGTGGATCAAGGCACTGGCCGGATGGTCCATGCTCGACGTTCTGGTCGCCGCACTCGTCGTGTTCGCGGCCAAGACCAGCGCGCTTGCCGAGGCCTCGACCCTGCCGGGATTGTGGTTCTTCGTGCTGTCGGTGTTTCTGACCGCCGCCGCCGCGGCCTTGCTGCGCAAGTCGCGCGTCCAGGCCGGCGGCTGACCGGGCTCGCGCCGGCTGCCGGCGTGTCGCCGAAGTCGGTCAGGATCGGTGGGCGGCAGCAGCCAACCGGAACCGATGGGTGCGCGCTCCGACGACGAAAGGCCGGCGTTGCCGCCAGCCTTCCGCAATCCCGCGCCGGGCGGAAGCTTCAGTGTCGATATTGCTGGATGCGTGTCGTGCGCAATCCGGCCAGGCCGTGTTCGTCAATGGAGGCCTGCCAGGACAGGAATTCCTCGAGCGTCAGCCGGTAGCGGTTGCAGGCCTCCTCCAGGCTGAGGAGGCCACCGCGGACGGCGGCGACGACTTCGGCCTTGCGACGGATGACCCAGCGCCGTGTCTCCGGGGGCGGAAGATCGGCGATGGTCAGCGGACTTCCGTCCGGACCGATCACGTACTTGACCCGCGGTCTCATCAATTCGGTCATTGTACTCTCTACACTCAAGGACCCAATTGGCGTCACGGTAAGGGAACAGCTTTAAGAATTGCCTAAATTCCGCCGCGATCTGCAATTGCCGGTTTGCCGCCCCCGATTGGCGTTTCCGCCCGCGATCGCCTATATGTCGGACCGGGAAACGGAAGCGCGCATGAACAGCCTCGACCTGCCGAACGATCCGTCGCGGACCCGCGTGGTGGTTGCCATGTCGGGCGGCGTCGATTCCTCGGTCGTGGCCGGGTTGCTGGCGCGCGAGGGCTACGATGTCGTCGGCATCACGCTGCAGCTCTACGACCATGGCGCAGCCGCGCACCGGCCCGGCGCCTGCTGCGCCGGACAGGACATCGACGATGCCCGCCGCGTCGCCGGCGACCTCGGCATCCCGCATTACGTGCTCGACTATGAGGATCGCTTCCGCGAGGCCGTCATCGACCCGTTTGCCGATTCCTATGCCTCCGGCGAAACGCCTATCCCGTGCGTGGCGTGCAACCAGACGGTCAAGTTCGCCGACCTGCTGCAGACCGCCCGCGACCTTGGCGCCGATGCGCTGGCGACCGGTCATTATGTGCGCTCCGAACCGCATGGCGCCGGACGGGCACTCTATCGACCTGCCGACGCATCGCGCGACCAGTCCTATTTCCTGTTTGCCACCACGCCGGAACAGCTGGCCTTCCTGCGCTTTCCGCTCGGTGCCCGGCCAAAGGCGGAAGTGCGCGCCATGGCCGCCGCCATGGGCCTGTCGGTCGCCGACAAGCAGGACAGCCAGGACATCTGCTTCGTGCCGGAAGGCCGCTACGCTTCCGTCATCGAGAAGCTCAGGCCCGAGGCCGCCAATCCGGGCGAGATCGTCCACATCGACGGGCGCGTGCTCGGCAGCCACGAAGGTGTGATGCGCTTCACCATCGGCCAGCGCCGCGGCATTGGCATTGCCGCGCGCGAGCCGCTCTATGTCGTGCACATCGATCCGCAGCGCGCGCGCGTCATCGTCGGCCCGCGCGAGGCGCTGGCGACGCGCCGGGTGCGCCTGCGCGATGTCAACTGGCTTGGCGACCGCGCACTGGCCGACATTGCCGCCAGCGGCTTTGACCTTTACGCCCGCGTGCGCTCGACCCGCCCGCCGCGCCCGGCGACGCTGACGGCGCGCGGCGGCGAGATCTGGGTCGATCTTGCCGAAGGCGAAACCGGTGTAGCACCCGGCCAGGCCTGCGTGTTCTACGCCGACGATGGCGATGGCGCGCGCGTGCTCGGCGGCGGCTTCATCGAACGCCAGGAGCGCGCGCTCGAGGCCGAGGCCATGCTGCGGCGGCTGGCGCCACCGCTCCACGGCTGACCGGCATCGAACATCGCGCGCAACACGCGCGCGCATGCTTGACAGCGCCTTCCGCCCGGACCTATATCCGCACCGCCTCGGGCCTCGCCCGCCGGCGCGCGCGATGACCTTGCGCGTACGGAATTGGGGCGGAGTAGCTCAGTTGGTCAGAGCAGAGGAATCATAATCCTTGTGTCGGGGGTTCAAATCCCTCCTCCGCTACCAGAAATCTTCAATGATTTCAGATAGATATAAGAAAAGGCATTGCGCTATAGAGGTGTCCGAATGACGCTGGGTGTCATTTTGGGTAACACGGGCAATCAGCTTTAGAGCCTGCGGTCCCGTGCTGGCGAAATTTGGTCATCATCATCTGAATCAATAGGCAAATTCGGGGTTTACAAAGCTTTATTAACCATATCCGGGCGATACGTTAACCATGAATAAGCCCGATGCTTCCCAATGGCTCGACCTATCAGACGTTGCCCAGGCTGCTCTGGTCAACGGCGCGCGTGATACCCGTCCCGTTGCCGGCCTAACCCACAACTTCTACCGTTATCCAGCGCGTTTTTCACCAGTCTTCGTCCGCGCTGTGATTGAGACCTTCACAACGCCAGGAGATACGATCCTCGATCCCTTTGTCGGGGGTGGAACCAGTTTGGTTGAGGCTCTGGCGCTGGGCCGACATGGCATCGGCATCGACATCAGTCAGTTAGCCGAATTTGTCGCAACCGTGAAAACCACCGTTCTGGCTAACGATGAAATCGCCGCTCTGGAAGCTTGGTCCGAAACGGTAGGTGATGCCATCAATATGCAGCGCCCGGCCGGGCATTTCTCCGACTATGCCGAACGGGGCTACTACAAACATCTCGATCATCCTTCGCGCTGGCGGCTTCGGCGAGCGATAGAACAGGCTTTGGGCTGCGCTGTGCTCTTGCAATCGCAGCGCCTTGAAGCGTTCGCGCGTTGCGCAATCCTCCGAACGGCGCAATGGGCGCTGGATGGCCGGCGGAAGCTACCCACAGTGCGCGAATTCCGCGAAATGCTGAAGACTCTTTCAGCTCAAATGATTGCGGGCGTCCGCGAGTTGCGAGAAGCGGTAATTGCTCATCCTATTCCAGCAACGATCCGCGTATTCAATCGATCAACGGAAGGGTTGGAGAACGACGACTGGTTCGCAGCGCTCGCGCCGCCGCGGCTGATCGTTACGTCGCCGCCCTATCCTGGCCTGCATGTCCTGTACCATCGCTGGCAGGTTGATGGCCGGAAGGAAACGGCCGCTCCCTTCTGGATAGCCAACAAACTGGACGGCTCAGGGGCAAGCTACTATACGCTGGGCGATCGAAAAAACCCGGAACTGCGGACCTACTTCGACAATTTGCGCCGCTCTACAGCATCGATCGCGAGCCTATGCGATACCAATACCATTGTCGTTCAGATGGTCGCCTTTTCCGATCCAAGCTGGCAACTGCCTCGTTATCTGGAAACGATGGAAGAAGCAGGGCTTATGGAAGCATTCTTGCCCGCGTTATCGGCTGATGGTGATGGCCGGCTTTGGCGATCCGTACCAAATCGGCGGTGGTACGCCGATCAGCGGGGCAAAACGCCCGGTAGCCAGGAAGTCGTTCTGATCCATCGCCTGGCAGCGGCCGCCGCTACGCGGCCTGCCCAACCAGATCGCTTAGATCGATCGCTTCTTCCGCAAGATCGCCCAGACTTTGAATCATTGGGATGATGACCGGCGCAACCGCGCGGGCCAACAGGGCGGCCCGCTTTTCGACCGTCCCGTCATCATCCGCTTCCTCCTTTTCCCCGCCGTTTATTACCTTTTGAGGCGCGGCCTTATGTTGCTTGTCGTCATGGATCAGTGCCATGGCGATCAGAACCACGCCGATTTCGAACTGCTTCTTGACGACATCGGCCGCCAGCTTCGTGTAGGCAAGTTCGTTCTTTAGCGCCTTATTGTCGCTGTTCAGATAAAACTTATAGGCCGGTTCATACTTCCCATCGATTTCCTCGCCTTCTTCCAGGACGTGAAGACAGTCATCGAGGGTCGCGAAGTGCGAAGCCCATGCCGGCGATTTGTGGTCGATCCAGAAAACATCCGGGAAATTGATTCCGGAATTGCCGTCGGCCTCCTTGCCATCTGGCGGCCCCGGCTTGGGCTTCGGCTTGGGTTTTGGACCGGAATGCGTATCGACAGCGGCGAGGATCGGCAACTTGGCGCGGTTCGCGAACTCAGCGCCTGTGACGGGATCGCGCACCGTGAATTCGACTTCCACGGTATCGCCGACCGCGACATCTTCCGGCAGATCGAAGGTGATGTTGCCTTTCCCGTCAACCAAATTGGGACCAACATAATCAGGTATCGGATGCCGTTGGCCGTTCAACAGGCGCTCGAAAACCTTTTCGCCGCGATCGATCTTACGCGTGAAGTATTCGTCTTCGACATCGGTTTCGAAGGCCAGCCGCACGCGGCTGCCGTGATGGGCCGAGCGCGCCAGAACGTCTCCCTGTTCCTTGCCGGCGAAGCGGAAGAACGTGGGATGGGGTTTGGCTTCGAACGGCTTTTCGGTCTTCTGCACGTTGTCGGGCTTGAAAGGATTCTGAAGCCGAATGCCCTGGCCGAAGATGCGCGCCAGATTCGGCGAACTCTTCAAAACCCGCTTCAGCACATCTTCCAGCGGCTTGTTGTCGGCCAATTGCTCTTCCATATCCAGCTTGGCGCGGGCATTCCGGAGATCCCGCAAGCCTGGATGATCATGTAGTGCAGATTCCAGCTTCCGTTCGATCTCCATGGCGAAGGCGTTGTCTTCAACCAGCCGATCACGGCTAGGCATGAACATATCGTCCTGTTCCAGTGCCGAAAGCGACGAACAATCCAGAACGACCAGCAAATCTTGCGCAAGGCGCTGAAGCCCAACGCGCTTCGGCCGAGCGAAGAAATTAGCCTTGATGTAGCCCTGGGTTTGGCCGTTGATCGTGAAGATCACGCCTTCGGATGCGCGGTAGGTTTTGGATGTGCTGGGCTTGAAGGCATAGATGCGCGCGAACAGTTCGTGGCCGTGCACCGTAAGGGAGATCGTCGCCGGCTTTACGTCTTCCAGGTTCTTATTGTTATTCAGGCGGGCGAAAAGCCCGCTCATCGTTTCCGTCTGTTCCTGTCCGGTTTTCTGATGCTCGCGGCATTCGTGGAATCGCATCGGCAACGCCGGTTCCGGCAACAGAAGGTCAATCTTCGGCCGCAGGCCGTCGCGGCGCAAGATGTTGGAAACGTTCTTCAGATTGTATTCGTACAGCTTCACCAGCGTGCCATGGGCGACGTTGCGCTGATAAGCCTTATCGCCCTGCGGAAAGATAGGGAGTTCATCGGCCTTGAAGCGCAGCACGTGCCCCATGCGTTCACGGCCTTCGCCTTCAGCATCCAGCGGTGCCAGGTAGGAAAGGAAGGGGGAACGAACCTTCTGGCCTTCCCCCTCCCGGCGCACGATGGTAAAGCCCCAGCAATCATCCGTTTCGTGAACCGGGTAGTTGGCGGAGACCGCCTGGTTCCCCAGCAGCTTGGGATGCCGCCGGGAAACAATCAGCTGAAGCTTTTGCTTCCCGCAGAAACGGATCGCGCCTGTGCTTCCCTGGCCGAACTTCCCCTGAACGAAATTGACCTTGATCTTGTTGTTCTTCCCAAGACTCAACAGCGTATGCGGGAAGGCCTCAGGCGTTTGGCCTTCACCAAGATCGGCAACATTGACGCAGGGCTTCAGGTTCTTCGGGCCGGTAACGAAAACCGATATGCCATCGGCGACCTGCCGGCGAAAATCCGTGGGCCAGTCCTCGACGCGGCCGCCGGAAACCTTCAGCGTTCCCGACCATGTTTTTTCGATGAAGCGATTGACAGCTTCCCGGATCGTTGGGGGCGCGTCGGGCCCTTCGGGCGCGATACCGGCCAGCATGCATTCCAGCATCAGCCGGGTATCGATCGTGTTGACCAGCTTTTCGTTGAGGGCGAAATCGGCACGCCCTTGCTGATTGCCGGCGCGGTTCCAGTTTAGTTCATCGTCGCCGTAGTAGCGCCAATACCGCAGATCGTCCCAAAGCCCGCGATCCTTCAGAATTTGAACGACTTCATCCTCGCTATCGGCTTGGATGAGAGCCATGCATAGTTCTTTAGCTTGCTGATCCTTCACGCGCCCGTCCCCCATATCCCGGTTCAGCGTATCACAACTTGAAGTCGATTGTCTCTTTACCACCCGGCGAAGTCATACGCGCCTTAAGCGCTTCAATTTCGCGGTTCAGCGCGGCAACGATTTTTCGAACGTCGCTTTCATCGAATTCATAAGCGGATTTGTTGCCCAATTTGCCGATCACGCGGATTGTCTTTATGGCATTGACGGTGCGGCTTTCTGCAAGTTGAACGAACTTTTCGCGCTTCGATGTTGCGCCATTTTCTGCCTTTTTTAGCATGCCGATTCCTTTCAAATTCGCTGACTCTTGCTGAGGAATTTCCGTGTAGTTTTTCAGATAATTTAGACGATATATTGAGTCAAGAGGATTCCGAAAATTGAGGTTGGCGCGACAAAACGAAGACGCCCCGGACGTTGATCCAGGGCGCGTTCAAACTGATTGTCGGGTTGGCGTCAGAACATCAGTCTGCCACTAGGAAAATCATTTGGTGATCGCGTTCCTCGCCTCCTTCTCGCCTGCCGAGCCTTTCACCCACTGCCACGGCGTGCGGGATTTATGGGTCTTGGCGAGTTCGGGGTGTTTCTTGGCGTCACGCACAGCGGCACGCAGGCGCTCGCGGGCCTCGCGAGGATCGAGCTTGAGTTCGGCGCAGAGCTGCTTGAGCGTCACGATTTCGGAGGTCTTTTCGGTCATTGATCGTCTCCTTCAGAGGTTGGACGATCTTTCTATTAAGATGACCGATACGGGCGTGTCAGGGAAAACCCCAGATGCCTATTGCAGTTCTTTAACGATGGCAGCCGCGTCGGTGCCGATCGCTTTGGTCAGCGCGAGAAACTCGATCACGTCGATACGCCGTTCCGCGCCCTCGATCTTGGCCACATAGGATTGTGGCTTTCCAAGCCGGTCGGCAACGTCCTGCTGCGTGAGGCCGGCATTCACCCGCTCGCGGCGAAGAAGCTCGACGAACCGTCCATAGGCTTCGGTGTGAATGGATTTCGCCAAGCGCGCAGGTCCAAAAATGATGCGCGGGCAGAGTTAATCCGATTTTGGAATTATCCCATATTAGGATACATGTCATTGCACTATGCAGGACGTGTTCATTGCCTACGGCGCTTGGATATTCTTCGGCTTGTTCGTGCTGGCAATCGCCGGCTGGGAGGTGTGGCAGTTTCGTATTCGCCCGATGCTGATCCCGAAAGCGAAGATCGACGCGATGGTCGATGCGCTGATCATGCGATACGGACCCGATGCCGAGCAGATGACGTACGGCGAAGAGGATCGGGCGTGGCGCTACTCGGAGGCGTTCAAGCAAGGCGTCTTGCGTCGCGTGCGCCGTGAGCTGTGGCGTCGGTATGAGGCGGGCGAATGGGAATAGCACCTTCAATCAACCGCGCCGGCAGACAGACTGACGCGCACGCGGCCGCGTTGGAATGGCCGGTTGCCGTGACGCCGGCAGCACGTGTGCACGCTGACGAGCCAGAGCGACCAGCACGCGCTTGCCAGTAGTAAACACGCCGACATCGACGCATCGCACCCAGAGCGCGATTATCGACCCCTGAAACACCCCACATGACACCCACAGAGCGCACGCATCACGAGCGCCGGATTGGAGCCGTTGCATTCGTTGATCAATTCGGCTCCGCCAGCGTCGTGACACGATGATGAACAGTTCGATTGTCGGTCCAACGTGCTCGGCATCTCGTGCCCACAGGTGGGTATGGGGGGAGCGATTTTTTTACGGAGACGCGTCTATGCGCTGCCAAGTAGGCATATCGACTGCCAAGGTTTTGGCTCCGTAGCCGCTGCCGAATAGCAGCCGACTTCAAGACGGCACCCTCGCAACACCGCCAAGATTGCCAAGGATGCCAGTGTTTCTCTGGCGCTGTTGATCGATGAAGAACGCCAACATGCACGCCGAAAAATTGGCGCCCTTGGCAATGATGCCAAGAACGCCAGTTCGGCAACCTTCTGGCTGTCTACCTGTAGTCATTTGTCGGGCAGGCGGATTGTCCAGATACCCCTGCTCTTTTTCGGCTTTATACCGATCTCCTTGCGCGCCCGGTCGATGGTGCGCTTGGCAATGCCGCGTGCCTGCCCCTTCGCCTCGATCTGAGCAACGGGCTTAGGTCCGTCCTTCAATTCGTCGCGCAGGAAGTCGATCGCCTCATCTACAGCCGACTTGCGGTCCTCGTCGTCGCCACCCATCAAATCCTCGATGGTGAGGTCAGATGGGCCGATCCACTTCAACACCGGCACGCCGTCCGGCACCTCCTGCACCAGCTCATAGATCCAGCTTGTGCCGCGCGGGGCGATGTTGTGCTTCACATGCGCGACAATCTTCTGCTCGGGATCGTTGGGATGCTGGGCGACGAGGAAGGCCGATCGCGCTGCGCCGATGACATCCATCGAACCGCCACCCTGATAAATGGCCTTGTCCCGCTTGGTCTTCGTCAGGTGTCGGATGATCAGCACGGCAGTGTCGCCATACTCGGCGATGTCGCGAAGCTGCGATAGGAGCGACCTGATGACATTGGGCCGGTACATATCCTGCGTGCCGGGAACGTAGGCGAACAAAGGGTCCATGATGATGAGGCTCGGCGGTTTCCGGCGAACCTCCTCGAACAGCTCTTTCAAGCCGGCGTCATCAAGCGAAAGGTAATCAGCCTGGATGCGAATGCGACTGGGGTCACCACCCATGGCGTCGATCCTCGGCCTGATCGTATAAGCCGGATCGTCCTCGGCGCTCAGGTACAAGACACGCCCACGGGCCAGCTTATCAACGCCTGGGAGACTGCCACCGATCGAGACCTCCGCGGCGATGTGCATGGCAAGATATGATTTGCCGACACCGGGGTCGCCCTCCATGATTGTGATCATGCCGTAGGGAATAAGGGGCGGCATCAGCCACTCAATGTCCTTGGCCTCGACGGATGACAGGTCAACGAACTGCTCCTTCTTCTTGGTCATGACGCACCCCCGATCTTGCCGATCACGCGGGTGATTTCGCTATCGAGGCGATCAAGGTGGCAGCCATGCTTCTCCGTGAAGTAAGGGCTATTCCACATGACGCTGGCGATCTCGTCAGGCGTGGCGCCTGCTTCGTAAAGGCAGGCGATCATGAGATGGATGCAGGCTGAACGGTCCTTCTCCTTCACACGTGTGTGCCGGATCAGCGTCCGTGCCTTCGCGTGCAGCTTCTTTCTGTACTTTTCGAAGACCTGCCTCGGATCGTGTGCCTCCGGGTTCACGAGGTCGCCCGTTTCGATCGCGCGAACGATCTCGGGCAGCGGAGGCCGATCGACAATCCGGTTCCAATTGCGATGAACGAGCCGAACAAAAGGCTCATCATATTGGGGCTTGTGGTTCACAGAGCCGGGAATGCGCAGCATCTTGGTGATCGACCAGCCGGCATCGCCACCGTGTCGTTCAGCGAGCGACCGCGAATAGCCTTCGGCTTCCTCGACCGAGTGCCATCCGTCCCAAAACCAGAGGCCTTGATAGCGTCCCGGCGATGTCTCCCAGACAAGGCTTGCAGTCGGCCGATAGTCATCCGGCACGCTGTCGTCCATGTCGCACCAGCCGAGCCGCGATGGTCTGGCATGCTCTTTCTTCCTGCGATCCGTCGAAAACGGATTTGGACAGAAATACAGGTTGTGGTCCCAGCGCGAATATTGCCGGTAGAACCTGTTCAGCCCGACCGTGATGTTGTCGCCGTGGATGACGTGTTCGCGCCACTTGTTGCCTTCGGGATTGCTGGTGGCGACGAAGAAGCAGCTATCGCTTGGTGCGCCGTTCCAGATGCTTTCCAGAAAGCCCACCATGCTCGGGTGGATATTGCCGTCATCGTCGTAATCTTTGAACGCGTATGGATGCCCTGTGCGCGGGCGTGCGTTATCGGTCACGCGTTTACGCATGATCTTGTCCTTTCGAAATTTGGGGGAAATGGCAGGGCGTGTCCCGCCCCGCCTGTTATCCGTTCAGCATTCGCAACGTGCCGTGGGCGGTCGCATGGCGGTCAATAGTTCCAGCCAGTCATCGATCTGATCGGCATCCCACATCAGCGGCCCGATACGTCGAGGAAACTTGTTCAAATCCTCGAGGATTTTCAGGTGCTCGGGGCCGTTCAACACGCCGAGCCGATGCAGGCACTTTGGGCAGTAGGTTCTCTTCGTGATTTTAGTCATAGCGGGCTCAGTTTGCGTCCGCGTAGACGTGCCGGCTGCGTTCGCTGGCGCGCTGCTCAAGCCAAGCCTCGATTTCGATGGCCAACCACGCAACTGTCGTTCCGGCCATGCGGATTCGGCGAGGAAAACGGCCGAGCGCCTCCCACCTGAGCAACGAGGTGTTCGAAACCTTGATGCCCATGCGTTTCAGGTCCTCGCGCGTCAGCACAAGAGGCTGTTTGGTTTTTGTCATGCTGTCATCCTCATTCCTGGCGTTGCAATCTGGTGAGCATTGCGAGGATGAAGGCGGGTCGCCCGCTGGAATAGCTGGCGATAATCGATCGGGTGACCGATTAGATTCTATTGGTCGGACGTCGACCCGACTTAGACAGGTCCTTTCGTCCTGAATGTTCGATCGCACGCGTGCGGGCGCGTTTGAATGCGGCACGGGACAACCCGGCGATTTTCTGCTGGGCCATCTGCCAGAGTATGTCATTGGTCGGGATACTTCGGTCGCCGGACATCATGTCGAGCAACCACTGAAAGCAGGCGTTCTCCGCGCCAATAGTCAACTTGGTCGACTTAGCCCCTTCCGATCGGACAAACGCTGCGATTTGCCCAGCGTGTATGCCGCACTGAATCGGCTTCCCTTCGAAGAAGGAGAGATGAATGCAATTCTCTTCGAGGTTGATCCTGAAGAATTCACCGGCGGCTTCGATCGGGGTTAACGCCCGCTCGTGGTCAAAGTCATGCCAGAAGGCGCTCACCTGACCGCTCTGAAGCGCTACCCTTAAGTTCTGAAGTGCAATGCGTCGATGCTCAGAGTCGGCGTCATCCGCACAGTCGGGATGCCAATTAGGCCCGAAGCTCTCTCGACCCACAATCTGAAACGCCTCGACCGGCGACACGAAATAGGTCTTCTTGATCTCGATCGGCATGATCCCCCTCGCCATCGATCAGCGAGTATACACGATCAGCCCACCGCTCCAGCGCCTCGCGTTTTTCATCGACATACGCGTAGCGATTGTAGACGGCTGCGACGCCGGAGACGATACCCGTCTTGTGGTTCAGCACCGCCTCGATAATGTGCGGCTGGACGCCGATGATTGCCATGTTGGTCGCAGCGGTGCGGCGAAGATCGTGAAAGCGCCAGTCGTCAGCGTCGAGGCCAACGAACACGTCGAGGCGCTGCTTGAAACGCCCGAAACCGGATATTGGCGTCGTGCCGGTTGTAGTGAAGACGTAATCGGAGTCGAGAAAGCGCGGCATCGCCTCAAGGATCGCTATCGCTTGTGGCGACAGGGGCAGGACGTGCAGTGTGCCGTTCTTCGTGCGCGAGCCCTTGAGGGTCAGCGTGCCTTTCTCAAGATCAAGCTCAGACCAACGCATGTCCGAAATCTCTCGAAGGCGCTGACCTGTCAACAGAAGCAGCTTGCCGAATTGCTCGAACGGATACCCCTCGGCGTCGCAGCCGCGCCAGAAGGATTTTATTTCCTCGTCGGTCAGCCAACGATCGCGCGCCACCTCCTTGATGAGAGGCTTCAGAGCGGCCACAGGCGATATCTCGACAATGCCTTGATCGATGCACCACGAATACAGCTTTTTGATCGCGGCCAGCCCGCGGTTCGCCCGCGTACCCTTGCCGCCGGTTTCCTCGATATCGGCGATCATCGCCTCGAGTTCGCGCACTACGTCGGCGCGCTTGATCTAGTCGATCGGCTTGCCGTGCAGCTTCTTCATGCGCAGGAGTACGCTCTGCGTTCCCTTCCAGTCCTTCGTGTGGCGCTTGGCGTGCCGGTCGATAAACTGCGGGATGATGTCGCCGAGCGTCGGCGCCTCAGGCGAGCCAGGAAGGCTTTCAGCATATGTGCCGAGGGTAATGTCGCGCAAAATGCCTTGGGCGCGCTGACGAGCGTCTGCGAGTGAAATGACAGGATATGCACCGAGCTTGATGCGACGAATGCGTCCCTCGACACGCGTCGACAGATACCAGACCTTCCCACCTTTGGCCGACACGCGAACGTGCAGGCCGGGCAGCACAGTGTCGCGCACCTCGTACCGCTTGCCCTTCGCAGGCGGCAGTGCATCGATAGTCTTCGTGGTCAGCTTCTTGCGCATGACCCAACACATAAGACGAAAAAATCCGTGTGTCGGGGTATGATTTGGAGCGGGTTGCGTGAAATATCGGACTTGGACTTCACAAGTGGGTAGGGCGAAATGGACTATCGAGCCATTGAGAAAGAATTGGGCGTACGAAACTATTTTCCCAACACATCGTCGGTGGCCTATTTCAGCCCAAACTCTCAAACAATCCATCTTAATCGGATATCGAGGGCAGATATCGCCAACAGATCCACCGTCGCCGACTACTCGCCTGCTCGATCAGAGATTGCGACGATCTTCCATGAAATAACACACTGGGCGGACGTGGTCGCGACCGTGTGGGGGCGCAACCATCTGTCCCGAGTATACGATGCCATACGCCTACTCGACCATGTGGAGACATCGGGCGCAGAGTACGAATTTTGGAAATTCGCAGAACTTCATGATGAGGAAAGGCGGCTGATGCTGCCCAAATACTATAGAACCGTCCATCCCGATGCTCAGCCACACGATCGGAATAAGAGATGGGGAATTCAATTTAGCGCTGGACGAGAATTTGATAGCGCCGGGAAGGTGGACGACACTCGGCCCATTCTGTTTGTCAAATTTCTGGACAGAGACGCGGGCAAGCCAATTATCCGGCAGCCGCTTACTGTTGGGAGCCTATTGGAGGCGAATGCCGTTTGGTCGGAGATATCCGCCGGATACGAGGTGGTCGGCTCGCTGGAAAACGGAGTGCGCCAGGTTGAGCAACGGGTAATGGAACAAGAACTGCTGAAAACTCTATATGCGGATGAGCTAACGCTCTATACGGCCCCCGCACACCTTCTTGCCCACTATGCTAGCGTTTCCGATGTCGCACTAGGTTACCGACTGTCATCGGCAGTAGCGCATCTCGTTCTAAACTTCCTGGAAGAACATTATCAGGCACTGACACCGCCGCCCGCTATGGATCCGTGGCACGGGCTGTTCGCCGGGTTCAAATCTCGAAGAAATCCTGCATTTGCATATGCCGTGATTTGCGCTCGCGCGCCAGCTTGGGACGACAATGTTGGTCCGGACGTATGGTTGAATTCAGCATTGAATGCAGCCGGGCTTCCTTCTTCCGATGATATATATCTAGCTGCGGAAGATGAGATTAGGCGACAAGCTGCACCCGAGACTGCCAGTCCCCTCGGGCAGACACAACAATATCTGCTGGACATCGGCAGGGATATATTTGCCGCCCGTCGCATCGACAACGACTCGAGGCTAACCTTGGGAAAGGCCATTGCGCTAAAACTGCCAACCCCACCGATGTTCGATGCTGATGGAGAGGTATGCTTGACGGCCGGCAGTACGTTCGATCTGGCAAAGTTCGATCCGACAGGGATGCATCAGGCTGAATGGGCTCTCGACAAGTGGACGCGGAATTTCCTCAGTTCATGCAGGTGAAAGGCCGCTGGGTTTCAACCGGGAGTCCGAAACGACTTTGGTTGAATGGGCAGGGCGGAAATGGTGCTGTACGGATCGGAAGGGCTTTCCTGATCGTCGTCAATCGCTTGATGAAATGACCTGTGGCTGAGAGCGACGATGCGTACCGTCTCCCGAGCCAAATCATAATCCTTGTGTCGGGGGTTCAAATCCCTCCTCCGCTACCACTCCCCTTCCCGACCATCGCCTCTCCGCCATAGCCATCGGCGGAAACTCCAAAGCAATCACCGGCAATTGGCCAAAAAGCTGTTTTCTGCCGTTTCACCCCAACGGCCGGAAATCGTTCTCCGGTCGCTCTTGCCGAACAGGTCGGGCCGATCGACATTCTCTTCAATTGCGCGGGCTTCGTCCATAACGGCACAGTGCTGGAGGCGACCGAGACCGAATGGGATTTCGCCTTCGACCTGGACGTCAAGGCGCAGTTCCGGATGATTCGCGCTTTTCTGCCTGGGATGCTGGCCAAGGGGGGTGGATCGATCATCAACATATCCTCCGTCGCAGGGCCGAAGAAGGGTCCGGTCAACCGGGCGGTCTATTCGGCCTCGAAGGCGGCCGTGGTTGGCCTCACGCGGGCGGTGGCGGCGGATTTTGTGACGAAGGGCATCCGCTGCAACGCGATCTGCCCGGGCACGGTGGACAGCCCGAGCCTGCACGACCGGCTGCGGGCGACCGGCGACTACGAGGGCGCGCTGAAGGCCTTCATTGCCCGGCAGGCCATGGGGCGTCTGGGCAAGGCAGAAGAGGTGGCGGCGCTCGTGTGCTATCTGGCCGCGGACGAATCCGGCTTCACCACCGGGACCGAACATGTGATCGTTGGCGGCTGGACCGCCTGAAGGAGGATGTGATGCAGCTGTGCCGCTATGGTGACCGGGGCCGGGAAAAGCCCGGCATGATCGACGCCGAGGGTCGGCTGCGCGACCTGTCGGCCCATGTCGCCGACATCGCCGGGCCGGTCCTCGCGGACCTGTCGCCATTGCGCGGCATCGACCCGGCGAGCCTGCCACTGGTGCCGGGCAATCCCCGTTTCGGCGCGGCGGTCGGCGGCATCGGCAAGTTCATCTGCATCGGCCTCAACTACAGCGACCACGCGGCCGAAAGCGGCATGGCCGTCCCGCCCGAGCCGGTGATCTTCGCCAAATACACCTCGGCTGTCTGCGGCCCGAATGATCCGATCATCATCCCGCGCGGATCCGTGAAGACCGACTGGGAAGTGGAGCTGGCCTTCGTCATCGGCAAGCCCGGCAAGTACATCGCCGAAGCGGACGCGATGGATCACGTCGCAGGGTTCATGGTCTGCAATGACGTGTCCGAACGCGCCTTCCAGACCGAACGCTCGGGCCAGTGGTCGAAGGGCAAGTCGTCGGACAATTTCGGGCCCATCGGCCCCTGGCTGGTGACGCGTGATGCGGTTCCCGACCCCGGAAACCTGCATATGTGGCTCGACGTGAACGGCAGGCGGATGCAGGACGGCAGCACGGCCACGATGGTCTACAAGGTGCCCTTCCTTGTCAGCTACCTGTCGCAGTTCTTCACCCTGCATCCGGGCGATGTGGTCAGCACCGGGACGCCGCCGGGCGTCGGGCTGGGCATGAAACCGCCGCAATACCTGAAGCCCGGAGACGTGGTGGAACTCGGGATCGAGGGCCTGGGCCGGCAGCGCCAGGTCTGCGTCGCCGATATCTGACGGAAGGGCCCACGCCGGTCAGGCGCCGGCCTTCTCCTTTGCGGCCATCTTCGCCTGCGCTTCCGCGGCAAAGGTGGCCGGATCGCGATAGAGCGCAGTCAGCAGGTGTTCGGCATAAAGCACCAGCTCGCCCTCGCCCTTGTAGACGGAATAGCTGACCTTCAGCTTGCCCATTGTCAGGTTGTGTACCTCGTTCGACAGGTTCTCGCGGATCGTGTAGATCGTGTCGCCGATGAACACCGGCTTGATGAAGCGCAGCCGGTCATAGCCGTAGCTGAACGAGTTCAGGCAGTTCGTGGCCGCAAGCCCGAGCCCCAGCGAGAAGACGAAGGCCCCCGCCACCAGACGCCGCCCGAAAACGCCTTCCTCTCGCGCGAAGGTTTCGTCGCTGACATAGGGGTGATGGTCCATGACGAGGCTGTTGAACATCATCGATTCGCCTTCGGCGATGGTGCGGCGGATCGAGCGGATCTTGTCGCCGATCACGAAATCCTCGAAGTACCAGTCCTCGGAGTTCCAGACCGGAATCGCGCCATGGTCCCTGGGCAAGCCTGCCAGGGCATGCGCGTGAACACCAATCTCCGCCAGTTCTTACCTCCACCCTTTGGAAAGCAGATCGTTCGCATCCCCCAGCGCAGGCGCGACATGGCGCGCACGCTGCAGGACGACGACGACGTCGACGACGTCGAAGGGCAGGAAGACAAATATCGCGCACCGGCCTTGTCCAAGGGGTTGGACATCCTTGAACATTTGGCAAGCGAAGCCGAGGGCAAGACCCAGGCCCACATCGCCAGGACACTGGGGCGCACGACTTCCGAAATCTTCCGGATGCTGATGGTCCTGCGCAAGCGTGGCTATGTCCACCTGAACGAGGAAGACGACCGCTACAGCCTGACGACAAAGCTGTTCGAGATCGCCCACCGTCATCCGCCGGTCCGCCGCCTGACCAGCATTGCCGGTGATGCGATGCAGAAGCTGGCCAACCGGATCAACCAGTCGATGCACATGGCGATCCTGCATTCCGGCAAGGTGCTTGTGATCGCGCAGGTCGACTGCAGCGACAACAACATCACCGCTGTGCGTCTGGGCGCGCAGATCTCGCTTTACGACACCTCCTCGGGGCGGGTGTTGGCTGCCTGGATGGATGACGAGGCGCTCTCCGGACTGCTTGCCGAGACCGGGCCTGGCACGAACGACCGGCAGGCTGCCTTCGTCCGCGACCTGCCGGCCGTGCGCGCGGCCGGCTATGCGGAGAACGAATCCTTCACCATCGTCGGCGTCGTCAACATCGCCGCCCCCGTCCGCGACATGACGGGACGCGTCGTCGCGTCCATCACCATCCCCTTCGTGCGCCGCTTGTCGGGGACGAACACGGCAACGGTCGACAGGGCGCGAGAAGAGCTGCTTGCCATGTGCGCCGCGATTTCACAGCGCCTGGGAGCCGGAGCAACCCAACAAGGCTGATCCGGGGTCGAGACCCCGGGTCGCGTCCGCAGCGTCTCGACCGGCGTAGCGCGACCACCCGGCCGAGCGGGGCCGAAGGCCTGTTCGATGCCGGGCGACCGGCGCCTATTGCAGGGTCTCGGAGGAAATCGCGTCGCGACAGCAGCGCAGAAGTCGGCGGACATGCGGGTTTCCCGAAAGGAGAGCGGTGTGGGCAAACCAGACCGTGATCGGCTCGATCCCGTCGAGTGTCATCCTTGTGATCCGGTCGCTTTCGGCAGGCGCGCACCATTCCGGGACGACAGCATAGCCAAGCCCCGCCGACACGAGTTCCGTGATGCTCGTGCTGCCCGAGGTGCTGACGGTGACCCTCGGTCGGCAACCAGCGTGCCGCGTCAGGTATTCTATGGCCTGTGTCCGGATCATGTGGTTGGCTTCGTAGGAGATGAAGCCGCGCCCTGACACCAGGTCGCCAAGCGGTCCGATCTGCCCGTCGGCTTGCCAGGCGCGCGGACAGATGAGCGCAAGCCTGTAGGTTCCCAGAAGGGTCTGCGTCACGATCCCGGACGAAAAGTTCCTTTCGCTGACCGCGACGTCGAGGGCCCCGTCATTCATCATTCGCTCGAGCGTCGCATCGCGCTCGAAATACTCCAGCGCGGTATCCGGGCTGCCGTCGAGGAACTCCCGCGTCACGCGCGGGAAGAAATGGTGGAACAAGGCCTGCGGCACGCCGACCCGGAGCGTCGAACCCACATCGCGCATCAGGTTGCCGATCCGCGCGAGAATGATGTCGAGTTCGCTGCCAAGCGAATTGTAAAGCGCGCTGCCTTCTGCCGTCAGGCGGATCCGCCTTGCGCCCTTTTCAGGCGTCACCAGGCGGACCGCATAGATCTGTTCCAGGCGGCGCACATGATTGGCGGCGGACTGATAGGAGATGCCGAGCTCGCGCGATGCCGCGGAAAACGAGCCCGTCCGGGCGACATGATGGAAGGTCTGCAGAAGCGAGATGTTGATCTTGCTCGATATCTGGGCGATCGAGGGCGTCTTGGGGGCCTTGGACAAGTGTCAACCTAGGTTTGGATCTCTTGCCCGAACCTAACATCTGTCGGAAGCCCGCGATAGAACGGGCTTTTCGCCAGCTTGTCCGGAGCTATCGACGCCGCATGGATGTGGCCCCGCAACCCGGCGGACCCGGCAAGGACATGATCAAGCACTGAGGCAAGGTGCGCCGCGGTGACGGTGCCGATCGCGAGCTGTCCGGGCTCGGATTCTGCTGCCGAATGGGTCCATGTCCAGTGCGAGGGCGAAGTGCCTGCCCCGTCCCGGCGCACGAAATGCACGATGATGCGATCACAGGTGCCGACGGGAAGCACGTTCTGAAGCAAGCTCCTGAACTGGTAGAGACGTCCGGCAAGGCCCATGTCTTCAAGCAGGAAACGAATATAGTCCAGATGGCCACGGGTCCGAAGGGTCTTGAAGGTGAGCGAGCGGACCTTGCCCTCGGCGTCCGGGATGACCGGGTCGAGCGTTCCTGACGTGGTGAAAGCCTCCAGCTGCTGCTCCCCTATTGTGATCTGTTCCAGTTCGGTCAGCGGCGAGAGTATCGTCGCCTTGCCGTTTCGGATTGCCGGACAGGTGCCGGTGTATTCGGCGACAAGCCCGTCGACGCCCCAGAAATTTGCCAGCCCCAGCCGTCCGGAGGGTTCGCAGGGCAGCACACCGACCATGACTGTCAAGTCGCTGTCCGGAGCGGCGGGCGAGATCGCCGCCCGCAGGAGGGCTTCCACAAGCCCCGGGGCAAGGCCGCATCCGGTGACGAAGGCCCTGGTCGCACCACTGGCGATCCCGGCCACCTCGCGTGCAATTCGGGCATCCTCGATCGTGTCCAGGTAATGGCACCCGGCGGCGTGCGCCGAACGGGCGATCTCCGGCGCGGCGCTGGCCGGCGTTGCGCACACAATTGCGGCAGCGCCGGGCAGGTTGCGGTCAAGCCATGCGCGCAGGCCGAAGCCGATCTCCGACGTATCGATTCCCGAAGGCACGAGCTTCAGCGCCTGGGCGTCGATGTCGCCGATCAGGACCCGGTAGCGTTTGTCCCGCGAAAGCGCCTGGGCCACGGCCCGCCCGACCCTGCCCGCGCCAACGATGACGACGCGCCGCGCCGCGCTGTCCCCTGCAGCCTGCCGGCCAGCGTCACTATCCATGGTAGCGCGACAGGAAGGTGCGCAGGCGTTCCGAGCGCGGGTTTCGCAAGATCTCCTGAGGTCCTCCCGCCTCGGCTATCCGTCCCTGTTCCATGAAGACGACACGCGAGGATACGTCGGCCGCGAAGGCCATCTCGTGGGTGACAAGGACCATCGTCATGCCCTTCTCCGCAAGGCCCCGGATGACCTGAAGCACCTCGCCGACCAGTTCGGGATCGAGCGCGCTGGTGACCTCGTCGAGCAGCAGCACCTCCGGCTCCATCGCCAGGGCACGGGCGATGGCGACGCGCTGCTTCTGCCCGCCCGAAAGATGGGCGGGATAGGCGTCGCGCTTGTCGGCAAGCCCGACGAGGCCCAACAGGTCGGAAGCCTGCGCCTCGGCGCTGGCTCGGTCCTGGCCAAGCACCCGGACCGGACCCGCGGTCACGTTCTGCAACACTGTCATGTGCGGAAACAGGTTGAAGTGCTGGAACACCATCCCGACGTGCCGGCGCAATTCGCCGGTGCCAATGGTGTCGCCGGCGCCCCGGTGCTTGCCGATGACCCTGCGGCCGCGGAACCGGATATCACCGTCGCTCGGGACTTCCATCATGTTCAGGCAGCGGATCAGCGTCGACTTGCCCGATCCAGACGGGCCGATGACTCCAAGGACCTCGCCCGGCATCACGTTCAGATTGATGTCCTTCAGCACATGCAAGGCGCCGAACCGCTTGTTCAACGCGCTGACCGAGATGACGGGAGATTGCGTGTTCATGTTCGGCGCTCCTCGTCGCGTTCAGTCGCTGCGCCGCATCCGCCGTTCAAACATGTCGGCGAACTGGGTGAGCGGGAACAGCATGACGAAATACATCACGCCGGCGAGCGTGTAGGCCTCGAGAGGGCGATAGGTCTCGGAGTTGACGACCGAGGTCATGTAGGTCAGCTCGGCAATCGAGATTGCATAGAGCAGCGAGGTGTTCTTCACCTGGATGACCGACTGGTTGATGAAGGCCGGCATCATCTTCTTGATCGCCTGTGGCAGGATGATGTAGCGCATGGCCTGCGTGCCCGACATGCCGATCGCCAGCGCGGCCTCGTGCTGTCCCTTGTCGATGGCATTGATGCCGCCGCGGAAGATCTCGGAATAGAACGAGCCGACATAGAGCGACAGCATGAGCAGACCCGCGGCGGTGTTGGAGATTGTGAAGCCCAGGATCAGCGGCAGGGCATAATAGGCCCACAGGATCTGCATCAGCAGCGGCGTACAGCGGAAGATTTCCTGGTAGCTGCGCGCCAGAAGCCGCAGCGCCATGAACCGCGAGAGCCGTGCGAAGGCGACGATCAACCCGACAACCAGGCCGATTGCAATCGAGCCGACGGTATAGAGCAGGGTTGTCCAGACGCCCCGCAGGAACAGGTCAAAGGACTGCAGGACGGTATAGAAATCCCAGGTGTACAAGGCGTCCCCCTTCCGGATCAGGACACAGGCAAGTCGGGACACGTCGAATGGCCGGCGCGCCCCGACTTCTGATCCGAAGGCCTCAGCCGTTGATGTCGAAACCCGCCGGCAGATCTTCGAGCTTGATGTCGAAGGGTTCAAGCCCTTTCAGGATCCAGGTCTGGTTGTTGCCGACGCGACGATTGTAGTCGGCCCAGGCCGAGACGAACTTCTTGAAGGTTTCGTCGGCGCTGTAGTTGATGCCGATGACGGAAGGCGACGACAGGATCGGTTGCGGCACATACACCGTGCCAACCGCGGCGTTCTTCTTGACCATCACCATGCCGTTGAACACGGTGTTGATGATTCCGTCGGCCTTGCCGGTCGCCACTGCGATCACCGCCTCGTCGCGGGTCTTGAAACGCAGGATGTTGGCATTGGGCAGATAGGCCTTGGTGATCTGGTCCTGGGAAGAGCCGAGGTCCACCGCAATGGTGATCGCCGGATCGTTCAGTTCGGCCCAGGTCTTGCCCGCCAGTTCGGCCTTGGGCGAAATGATCACGAAACTGTTGTAGTAGGTCGGGGTCGAGAAATGCACGGCCAGCGCCCGCTTGGGCAGGGCCGTCAGCGCGAAGGCGAGGTCGACCTTGCCTGATTGCACATCGAGGATCGAGTTTGCCCAGCTCGACTCGACGACCTCCAGTCCGACGCCAAGTTCCTCGGCCATGTTCTTGCCCATCTCGACGACGAAGCCGCGCCATTCGCCGGTGCGCGGGTCCTTCGAGAAGTAGGGATCCTCGTTCAGGATGCCCGCGATGCGCAGGACGCCACGGTCGCGGATTTCCTTGACCGTTCCGGTCGCATCCTGGGCCTGGGCCGCGCCGGAGCCCAACCCGAGGGCAACAACCGCGGTCAGTAAGAATTTCTGGATCAGGTTCATTGGTTCCTCCCTTGAACTGCCGTGTCGTGCCCTCAACTGGAGCAGCGGAAGGCATCTCCTGGACCATGCCCCAAGGGAACGGGATGCAGCCATGTAAATAGTCGCTTCAACCTGCAATATTTCTTGTATTTGGCGACCTGTCCCGCGTTGTGCTTTCGCCGCCAGAGCGCGAACCGAATGCTGCGGATGTGCCGGATGACGCTGTAGAATCAAGCGGCATCGAAGTGTTCCCTGCAAAGATACTTGTATCTGCGCGTCGAATCTTGGATCGGCCATCGGGCCGGTTCCGGCTACGGTTTGCCCGAAAGCGATCGGGAAAATCGGCGATGGCAGATGCAGCCACGGAATTCGATGTTGCCGTAATCGGCGCCGGAATCGTCGGCGCCGCGATCGCCTGTCACTTGTCGGGACGCGGCCTGAAAGTAGCGGTCATCGACCGGACAGGGGCGGCCGCAGCAGCATCGGGCGCGTCCGACGGAGCGGTGTCGGTTGCCTCCAAGCGCCCCGGCGCCCTGGCGCGCCTGGCGCTGGAATCCCTTGCCTATACGGCCGAACTTGCCCGTCCGGGTGGAATGCTGAGCGGTATCTTTCACCTGCGGCCGTCCTATTTCTTTTCGACCGGCGAGGCAGAATCCCGCGCGCTGGATGCGCTGGTCGAGAAGCTCGGGGCGCTGGACGGACGGGTGCGCGTGGTCGCCGACGCTCCCGCGCAACGGCTCCTGCCCGCAATCGGCGCCGAGGCGGAGCGCATCGTGGAGATCGCGGGCGAAGGCCACATGCTGGGTTACATGGCGGTCCATGCCTATCTTGCGTCCAGCACGGCCCGGCCGCTCTGGCCGGCGCGCGTCGTCGCCTTCGCTGATCGCGGCGACGTCGTGCGGTTGACGCTCGAGAGGCCGGGTGGCGAACGGCGTGAGATCGTCGCTGGCTGGCTGGTCGTCGCGGCAGGCGTCGATTCCGCTCAATTGCTGCCCGACCTGCCCGTGCAGCCGCGCGCGGGACATCTGATCGTGACCGACCGGGCCGGAAGCGGCCTTCCGCCCGGCTTGCTGACTGCCGCCACCTATCTGGCACAGAAGACCACCGGCAATCTTGCCGCGCCGCGTCAGCCCGTCGTGATCGACCCGCTGGCGAGCGGGCAGTACCTGATCGGGTCGAGCCGCGAGGACCATGGCGATCCGGCGCGGCTTGATCTCGACACCATCGGTGCGCTCCTGCGCCGTGCCGCTTCCGTCTGGCCGGCGCTGTCCAGGCAGCGGGTAATCCGAAGCTTTGTCGGCATCCGTGCGGCAACCGCCGATGGCCTCCCGATACTTGGGGCGCTGCCCGGGCGCCCGCGCATCATCGTCGCGACCGGGTTCGAAGGTGACGGTATCTGCCTTTCGGCGCTAGCCGGCCGCACCGTCGCCGGGTGGATCATGGGCGACGCTGCCACGGGTGTGAAACTGGAGGCTGATCTGGCGGCGCTCTCGCCCGCCCGGTTTTGTCGCCGGGAGGCGGTATCCGCATGACACAGGTGTTTCACTGGAACGGGCAGGCCATTCCATTCCTCGATGGCGAGACGGTCGCCAGCGCGCTGGCGCGCGTGGGGATTTTCGACCTGGGACCGACCGCGACCGGCGGCCGCGCCGGGGTCTTCTGCGGGATCGGCCAGTGCCAGGGATGTCTGGTGGAGTTCGAAGGCCGCATGACCGAGGCCTGCCTTCTCGCGGCACGCAGCGGCATGGCCTTTCGCGACGGCGTGGAGGGCGGCCATGACCGGGCCTGACGCCGGGATTCTGATTGTCGGCGCCGGGCCTGCGGGGATGTCCGCCGCGGTGGCGCTGGCGGACGAAGGTATCGCCAGCATCGTCGTCGATCTGGCCGCGGGCCTGGGTGGCGCGGTCGATCGCAAGCCGCTGCCCGGCGTTCCCGATGCCGCCCGACCGGGCGCTGTCGGGCGCAGCGCGGCCGAACTGGAGGCTGCTTTTCTGGCAGCAGGTGCGGCCTGCACCTTCTGGCCGCAGACCGGCTTTGCCGGGCTGGACCATGCCGGTCGCGTGCTGCTGACGGGGCGGCATGGCAGGATGATCCGCCCTGCCGGCATGATCCTTGCCACCGGCGCACGCGAAATTGTCAGGCCGCGTCCGGGCTGGACGCTGCCGGGCGTGCGCAGCGTCGGTTCGATCCAGATCGCGCTCAAGACCACCGGCGCGGCCCCTGCGGGGCGCATCCTTCTGGCCGGATCGGGGCCGCTGCTGCTGGCCGCGGGCGCGCAACTTGCAGCCGCGGGAAGACCGCCGGTGGCGATCATCGAGGCCGGGCGCCCTTTCACCCATCCCCTCGAGGCGCTGCGCCTGCCGATCTCGTATCTGACCGAATCCGCCTGCTATCTCGCCGCGCTTCTGCGCCACCGGGTGCCGGTCATCCAGAATGCCGACCTCGTTTCCGTGGCGCAGGCGAAGGAGGGCGGGTTCGAGGTCCGGATCGAAGGCGGCAAGGGAAGGCACCGCACGATCCGCGCCGATGTGATCGGCCTGCATGACGGCATCGAAAGCAATATCCACGGCCTGCCCGATACGGCGCCGATCCCGCTCTTGCGCGCAGGCGATTGCCGCGAAGCCCTGGGTGGCCGGGCCGCGGCAATTGACGGCACCCTGGCCGGGCGCCGACTGGCAAGGGTGTTGCGTGGCGACACGCGCACGATTTCCGACGAAGGCACCGGGCTTGCACGCGAGCGGCGAGCGCAGGCCGCAATCGCCCGCATCTTCGCCAATCGGGGCGAGATGCAGCTTGCCGCCTTGCCCGACGATACCGTGATCTGCCGCTGCGAAATGCGCCGCCTTGGCGACCTGCGCCAGCTTGGCACCGGCCCGACCGACCGGGAGCTTCGACTGATCGGACGCTTCGGCATGGGCGCCTGCCAGGGGCGTTACTGCAGCCGCTGGGTCCGGCACCTGACCGGCTCGGTCGATCCCACCCGGATGCTCGGTGCGACGCGGATTCCGGTCCGCCCGGTCGCAATCGCCGATTTTCTGGACTTCGGCACCGGCTCCGACACCCATCCCGACGAGCAATGACAAACCGGAACTGACTGCCCATGTCCATGCAGACTGCCACGTGCCGAGCGCAGGTCATTCCGGTGCAAAATCCGTTCTCGAACGAAATCGTCGGCGAGGTCGTCGAATTCCCGGCCGCCGAAATCCTCGCCGCGGTGGCGCGCGCGCGAACGGCAGCCGACCAATTCCGCTTCTCCACGCCGTTCGAGCGGCGCGCGCTTCTGAACCGGCTGGCAGATCTGGTCGCGCGCGATGCCGAAACCATGGCGCGCATCGTCGCCAGCGAAATGGGCAAGACCATCACCGAGGCCCGCAACGAGATCCGCCGCGTCCAGAACACGCTGCGGCTGTCGGGCGATGCGGCGACCTTCCTCGACGGCGAAGCCCTCCACTGCGCCATCGTGGCCGGAAGCCCCGACAGGCAGGCCGTGGTCACGCACCGCCCGGTCGGCGTGGTGGCGGCGATCACGCCCTTCAACTATCCGGTCAACCTCCTGTGCCACAAGCTTGGGCCAGCCATCGGCGCGGGGAATGCCGTCGTCGTGAAGCCCTCGCCCAAGGCACCGCTGGCGGCCGCGCATCTGGTGGCGTTGACCCGTGAGGCGGGTTTCCCGACCGATCTGGTGCAGATCGTGCACGGCGGTGCCGAGGCGGCGATCGCTCTGGCACGCGCGCCGATCGACCTGCTCAGCTTTACCGGCGGGCCTGCCGCAGGGCTGGCATTGAAGCAGGCATCCGGGCTGGTGCGATGCCTGATGGAACTTGGCGGGAACGACCCGCTGTTTGTCATGCCCGATGCCGACCTGGACGCCGCGTCGGCGGTGGCGGTCGAGCATCGCTGCGAAATCGCCGGGCAAAGCTGCGCTGCGGTCAAGAAGCTCTATCTGCACGAGGCGATCGCTCATGAGGTGACGGAGCGCATCGCCGGGCGGCTGGCGGCGCTTCGCATCGGCGACCCGATGCAGGACCAGACCCGGATGGGACCCGTGATCGACCTCGCCGCCGCCGTAGAGATCACCGACCGCATCGCAGAAGCGGTGTCGCGGGGCGCGCGGATTGTCCACGGCGGCCGGCGCGACGGCACATTGATCGAACCGACGCTGATCGAGAATGTGCCGCAGGAAGCGCGCCTGGTCGCCACCGAGACATTCGGCCCGGTCATCTCGATCCGCCGTTTCGCGGACCTCGCCGCTGCCATAGACGAAGTCAATGCCACGCCGTTCGGACTGCAAGCCGGCCTCTTCACCAACGACCATGCCGCGATCCGCATGGCCTCGCGCCGGCTTCAGGTCGGCGGACTGATGATCAACGAAGGTCCGGATTTCCGGTCCGAGCATGTGCCGTTTGGCGGCATCAAGAGTTCTGGCCTCGGGCGTGAGGGCGTGCGCATCACATTGCGAGAGATGAGCGAAACCCACGTGGTGATCGACTGATGCGTTCCGCGGTTCGCGCTGTGAATGGAAGGGTCAGGGCGATGTGGCGGGCGAGAGCGCGTTCCGCTTCGCCTTCGCAGAAAGCCGGTCGGCTTGTGCCGGTCCATCGTCATGCTGAGTTTGGAGGAATGGAAACGATGAACACGCCAAACCGCTTCGACGGTGTTTTCACCGCACTCGTTACACCCTTCGACGACAGGGGCGAGATCGACTGGGATAGCTTTGACCGCTTTCTCGACTGGCAGATCGCATCCGGCATCGCCGGGCTGGTCCCGGTCGGCACCACGGGCGAGGCCGCCACGCTGAGCGAATTCGAGGCGGCCGCATTGATCGAGCGCACGGTCAAGCGCGCCGAGGGCAAGGTCTATGTGCTGGCCGGCGCGGGGTCGAACAACACGGCCAGGGCCGTCGCCACGACCCGCCGCGCCTTCGACGCCGGAGCCGACGGCGTGCTGCACATCACTCCCTATTACAACAAGCCCGGCCAGGCCGGGCTGGTCGCGCATTTCTCGGCCGTCGCCAAAGCGGCTCGGGGCGATGTCATGCTCTATTCGGTTCCCGGCCGCACCGGGATCGCCGTCGAAGCAGCGACCGCGGCGGAACTGGCGGCATCACATCCGAATATCGTTGCCATCAAGGAAGCAGGCGGCGACCCTGCCCGTTGCACGGCCCTGCGCACCGCCTGCGGGCGCGACTTCGTCATTCATTGCGGCGATGACGGGCTGGCGTTGGCTTTCTTTGCCCTGGGCGCCCGCGGACTGACGTCGGTTCTGTCAAACGTCCGCCCTGCCGAATGTGTGGCACTTCACCGCGCCTGGGCTTCGGGGGATCGCGATGGCGCGCTCGACCTGCACGAACGGCTGGCCCCGGCCGCCGCCGCCATGTTCGTGGAAAGCTCGCCCGGACCGGCGAAATTCATGCTTGAACGCGAGGGGCGCATGGGCAGGACGATGCGCCTGCCATTGGTTCCCACCAGCATTGCCGGACAATCGGCAGTGCTTGCGGCGCTGGCATCGGCCGCCTGAGCCGGGCCGATCCGCGAAAATCCGGTCCCGTGATCGTTCGGCGCAAGCCGGGCGGGCGCGTGCTGGCGCGATCATCGACAGGTGCTGGCGGACTGAAGCGCACCGGCACGCCTGGAAGCATCCAGTGTCCCGATACGCCGCACCGCCTCGTAGAACCGCCGATAGTCGCCGGAGCACAGGTCGAACAGCCGCAGGAACGCCGGGACATGGTCATTGTAGACCGCTGTCGCGGCAAGCTTGGCGTTGTTGATCGGCGCGTCGAACCAACCATCGTAGCCGCGAAATCCGCCCCAGCGTCCGTCGCGAACCTGCCGGTAGTTCGCCCGCAGTCGTTCCATCGCCGCCGCCTTTTCGGCCCGCTTCCGTTCGGGCGCAATTGCGGAGGCGTAGATGCGGCCAAGATCGTCGCGCGCCTGCGCCACGAGCGCGAGAAAGTCAGCCTGGCGCGCCTGCTCCGCCTCATGACGGCGCAGCGCCGCGAAATTGCCCGTCGCGCGCAGCCATTTCTCCACGCCGGTCGTTTCGACGGCGACCGCGAAGGCCTCGTTGAACGCGGAATCGCCCTCCACATAGACGCGCTGGTGCGCCAGCTCATGAAAAACCAGGCTGGCGAGGTAGGTTTCATCGTCGCCAAGCATTGTGTTCAGGAGCGGATCGCTCATCCAGCCAAGTGTGGAATAGGCGATGACGCCCCCGACATGGACATCCAGCCCCTGTTTCCGCAGCCTTGCCGCTTCCCTGGCCGCCGACTCGGTGGAGAAGTACCCGCGGTAGGGAACGCAGCCGAAAACCGCAAAGCACCACACCCTTGGCGCGAGTTCGAATTCCGGTGCGGCATAGACCGCCAGGCTCACATAGTCGCGGCCGGTATCGACATAATCCCGATAGCTGTCATTGTCGGGCAATGCGAGGTCGTCGGTCGCAAACTGCCGCACGGCCCTGGCCGTATCGAGCCGCGCTCGCAATTTGGCAGGCGTCGACGGATCGGCAATCAGCCGGTCCACATCCTTGCGCGCCGCCATGAGCCGGGCGTGCCCGTCGAGCGACTGCGCATAGTAGGAAACGCCGGTGCATCCCGTCAGCCCGGCAGCAAGGCACGCAGCGGCGGCCATTCTCAGGAGTGCATTTGTCATTCGGCCTGCCGGTCGTTGCTCGATTGCCGGCACGCTAGTGCATTTCCGCCGAAGATTGAATCGTTTGGTCGCCGGAATCCTGGCGGCGGGCGAGAAACGCGGCGAAGATGTGCCGGCAAAGCTTTTCCTTGCAATGCCGACAGTCATTTTCCAAACTGTCATCCTTGGTTGACGCGCGTTTGGCGCAAATGGAGGACATGATGAAGAAGCTTCTTCTGGCCGCGACGGCGCTTGGCGGGCTGACGGTCTACGTGCCCGCGGCCCTTGCCGAGAACCTGACGCTCTATTGCAGCGCCGACGAGGCCTGGTGCCAGATCATGGCCCGCGGCTTCGAGGAGGAAACCGGGATCAAGGTCGACATGACCCGCAAGAGCTCCGGCGAGACCTTCGCGCAGGTCAAGGCGGAAGGGGCCAACCCGAAAGGCGACATCTGGTGGGGCGGCACTGGCGATCCGCATCTCCAGGCCGCCGAGGAAGGCCTGACGGAAGCCTATGTGTCGCCCAACCGCGACCAGCTCAACGACTGGGCCATCCGCCAGGCGGAAGCGGCGGGTGACAAGACCATCGGCATCTATTCCGGCGCGCTCGGCTTCGGCTACAACAAGGATCTGCTCGCCAAGAACAACCTGCCGGTTCCGGCTTGCTGGAACGACCTGCTGAAGCCGGAATTCAAGGGCCACATCCAGATGGCCAACCCGAATTCCTCCGGCACCGCCTACACCACTCTCGCCACCATGGTGCAGCTGCTCGGCGAGGATGGCGGCTTCCAGTTCATGAAGGACCTGCACAAGAACATCAACCAGTACACCAAGTCCGGCTCTGCCCCGATCAAGGCGGCCGGCCTGGGAGAAACCACCATCGGTATCGTGTTCATGCATGACGCCGTGGCCCAGGCCGCGTCCGGTTTCCCGATCGTCACGGTCGCTCCGTGCGAAGGCACGGGCTACGAGATCGGCTCGATGTCGATCATCGCCGGCGCACGCAATGGCGATTCGGCGCGCAAGTTCTACGACTGGGCGCTGACCGCCGATGTCCAGTCGCGCGCCAAGGATGTGAAGTCGTTCCAGGTGCCGTCGAACAAGAGCGCGGTCCAGTCGCCGCTGGCGCCCGATCTGTCGCAGGTCAAGCTGATCGACTACGACTTCAAGAAGTACGGCTCGGCCGACGAGCGCAAGCGACTGCTGAAAAAGTGGGACGACGAGGTCTTCTCGCTGCCGCAGTGATCGGTGCGCCAGCACGCCGGATATCGCTCCTTCCATCCCGCCGCCCTGCTCTGGCTGGCCGCGGGATGGATCGGCTATGCGGTGCTGCCCTGGTATGCGCTCCAGGACGGTATCCTCGACCCGTCCTGGATCACCGGGGGCTATCCGTTCTCCGATGACAGCGCCCCGGCGCTGTTCCACGTCCTGTCCGGACGGAAACCCTGGCTGGCGCCGTTCGGCGCCCTGCTGCTTGCGCCGCTGGTATTGTGGGGGCGGCGCAAGGAGGACCCGCTCTTTGCCCGGGTGATGATCGGCGTCGGTCTGGCCGGGTTGGCCTGGTTCCTCGCGCAGGGCTTCGCCATCGGGCTGCGTGGCTGGAATTTCGCCTGGCTCGATGCCGTTTTCGGCCCGATCGGCGAACGCCAGTTCGGCATGGGATCGGGCGCCATCTTCACCGGAACGGCCTTCCTGTTCTTCCTGACGCTCGGAATCGCCGCGCGCGGTGCCGTCGGCGGCGATGTGTTCGTCGTCTCCTCCATCGGCTTCGTCATTGCCCTGGTGTCGCTGTTCATCTTCATGCCCATCGCGGGGATGTTTGGCAATGCGCTTGTGGCCGACGGCGGCGGCTATTCGCTTACGTCGTTTTTCTCCAAATTCCTGTCCGCCCGCATCTGGGGGATCGATTGCCTGACCGGCGGCCAGCGCTGCGGCGTTGCCTGGAATTCCGTGTTCCTGGCGACAGCGGTCGGGATCATCACCACGCTGCTCGGGCTGGTCTTCGCGCTGATCGCGACCCGCACAGGGTTCCGCTACAAGGGCGTCCTGCGGGCACTCACCGTGCTTCCCGTCATTACTCCGGCCTTCGTCATCGGCCTTGCCATCATCCTGCTGTTCGGCCTGTCGGGCTTTTTCACCCAGGCCGGCGCCGCACTGTTCGGCGTGCAGCCGACACGCTGGGTCTATGGCCTGCCCGGCCTTCTGATCGCGCAGACACTCGCTTTCACCCCGATCGCCTTCCTCGTCCTCATCGGCGTGGTCGAAGGCGTCAGCCCGTCGATGGAAGAGGCGGCGCAGACCCTGCGCGCCAACCGCTGGCAGACCTTCAGCACGGTATCACTGCCGCTGATGCGCCCGGGCCTCGCCAATGCCTTCCTGCTTGGCTTCATCGAAAGCATGGCCGATTTCGGCAATCCGCTGGTGCTTGGCGGCAAGTTCGACGTGTTGTCGACCGAGATATTCTTTGCCATCGTCGGCGCGCAGTATGACCCCGCCCAGGCCGCGATCCTGGCGATCGTGCTCCTGATCTTCACGCTGTCGGCCTTCTACGCGCAGCGATTCTGGCTCGGCAACAAGTCCTTCACCACGGTAGCCGGCAAGGGCGATGCGGGCGTGCATCCGCAATTGCCGCGCGCCCTGACAATCGTCATCTCCGCAGTGGCCATCTTCTGGATCGCCTTCACGGTGATCGTCTATGCCACGATCTTCTACGGCAGCTTCGTCAAGCTGTGGGGCGTCGACCAATCGCTCACGCTCGACCACTATCGCCAGGCATTCTCGGTCGGCTGGAACGAATTCGGTCTGCACTGGCGGGGCTCGGCCTGGGATTCCTTCTGGACCACGATCTGGATCGCGCTGGTCTCCGCCATCCCGACTGCGCTGATCGGGCTGCTGACCGCCTATCTCCTCGTTCGCCAACGCTTCGCCGGCAAGTCGGCTTTCGAGTTCGGCACCATGCTGTCCTTTGCCATTCCGGGAACCGTCATCGGCGTGTCCTATGTCATCGCCTTCAATGTCCCGCCGCTGGAAATCACCGGCACCGCGATCATCCTCATCATCTCGTTCATCTTCCGCAACATGCCGGTCGGCGTCCGCGCCGGCGTGGCCTCGATGTCGCAGCTCGATTCCAGCCTGGATGAATCGTCGCTGACGCTGGGCGCGAACTCGTTCCAGACCTTCACCCGCATCATCATGCCGTTGTTGCGCCCTGCCATCCTTGCTGCCCTGGTCTATTCCTTCGTGCGCGCCATGACCGCCATCAGCGCCGTGATCTTCCTCGTCAGCGCGCGCTATGACCTGTCCACCAGCTACATTGTCGGCCGCGTGGAAAACAACGAATACGGCATCGCCATCGCCTATTCCTCGGCGCTCATCGTGGTGATGCTGGCCGTCATTGGCGTGATGCAGCTGGCCGTTGGCCGGCGCGACATCGGACGACGCGGCAGCCAGCCAGGCAGGGCCGTACAGATCGCGGGAGCAGGCTGAGTGGGCATCATTGCAAGCAACGCGGCCTCGGTCGAATTCCGCGAGGTCACCAAGACTTACCCGGGCTCGGCGGTTCCCGCCGTCGATCGTGTTTCGATCCATGTGGAAACAGGCACGCTCGTCACCCTGCTCGGTCCGTCGGGATGCGGTAAGACGACCACGCTGCGCATGATCGCCGGCCTGGAGTTCCCGACGTCCGGGAAGGTGATCATCGGCGAGCGCGACGTGTCGATGACCCCGGCGACGGAACGCGACGTGTCCATGGTGTTCCAGTCCTACGCGCTGTTCCCGCACATGTCCGTGCGCGAGAATGTCGAGTACGGGCTGAAGTTCTCCGGTTTCCCGAAGAAGGAGATCGCCGAACGCGCCAACGCCGGGCTGGCGCTGGTCGGACTCAACGATTTCGGCGCAAGGCTGCCGAGCCAGCTGTCCGGCGGCCAGCAGCAGCGTGTCGCGGTCGCGCGCGCCCTGGTGCTGGAGCCGCAGGTGTTGCTGTTCGACGAGCCATTGTCGAACCTCGACGCCAAGCTCAGGCGCCAGGTGCGTGAGGACATCCGCGACATCCAGACCAAGCTCGGCCTGACCGTCGTCTACGTCACGCACGACCAGGAAGAGGCGCTCGCCGTATCCGACAAGATCATCGTCATGAAGAACGCCGTGATCGCGCAGGAAGGCACGCCGCGCGACCTCTACGAAGCGCCAGCCAACGCCTTTGTTGCCGACTTCATCGGCGAGGCCAATCTGCTGCCATGCACGATCGTCGACATCCAGAATGGCATCGCGGCGGTGGACCTGGGCCCATTGCGCCTGTCATTGCCGGCGCGAGGCCTTTCGCCCGGCGCCGCGCGCATCGCCGTCAGGCCCCACCGCATCGCCATTGTCCCCTCCGGCACGGCAAACGCCCTGCCGGCACGGCTGCGCAAGGTCACCTATGTCGGCCGGCACCTTGAGTGCTTCACCGAGACCGAGGTCGGACCGGTCTTCGCTCTCAACTCCGATGTCGATGCAACCTACCAGGCTGGCGCCGACATTGCGCTCACATTCCCGCCGCGCGGCCTGGTGCTGATCGGCGCGTGAGCGCACCGGGGAAACTCGCCTCTGCAATGTCCATGATGGCCGGGAACACGCGGGCGCCGCCGGCGATGACGATCGTTCCGCGTTCCAGCACGGTCGCCGGGTCCGGGCGAACGATGCGTCCTCCGGCTTCCTCGACCATGAGCAGTCCTGCCACGCAGTCCCAGCTGTTCATGTGTTCTTCCATGTAGCCAAGCAACCGCCCTGCAGCGACATAGGCCAGCATCAGCGCGCCCGACGCGTTGCGGAAGAAAATCCCGCCCTCGTCGATGATCCGCGTGATCGCCGTCACGATGTTGGTGGCCGGCGCCCGTCCAGAAAACCCGGTCCCGACCGACCCCTCGCCGAGCCCTGCCGCACCGGTGGCGCGCATCGGCTTGCCGTTGAGGAACGCGCCCTCGCCGCGCGCGGCATGGAACACCTCGCCCGAAACCGGTTCCGCGATCACGCCGAGAATGGTTTCGCCCTGATGCGTGCAGGCGATCACAACGCACCATTGCGGAATGCCGCGCACGAAATTCGCCGTGCCGTCGATCGGATCGATCACCCAGTCGTGGCCGCTTGAGCCGACACGTCGGGCATGCTCCTCGCCGACGATCCCGTCGTCGGGCCAGCGTTCCTCGATGGCAGCGCGGATCAGCAGTTCCGTCTCTCGGTCGGCATTGGAGACCAGATCCTGATGTCCCTTGCTTTCGATCACCAGATTGTCGAAGGCGAGGAAATGCGCCTTGGCAAAAGCCGCCGCCCGACCCGCTAGGTCGATGGCAAATTCCAGACGTTCATTGTTCAATTGACCACTCCACGATCCAGCCGCGCCGGCGCGGCGCGGCACCGATGCGCTTCCGGCAGCGCAAATGCAATCGTCTCGGCAAAGCCGTTCGCCCGGCAGCGTCAGGCGCCAGGCGCGAAGAACCGGTAGGCGGTGTCCTGGCGATAGGTCTCGCCGGGCAGCAGGAGGGCCTGGGGGAAGTCCGCGTGGTTCGGCGAATCCGGCCACACCTGCGGCTCGAGGCAGAGCCCGGCATTGGCGCCATAGGCGATCCCGTCGAGACCGGGCAACGGGCGGGCCACCTTGTGCCCGGCATAGAACTGCAGGCCCGGTTCGCTGGTGTGGACCTCCATCGACAGACCGGAACGCGCGCCTTCCAGGCGGGCGGCGAACGCCATCGCACGGCGGGCCGGCGCCAGGCACCAATTGTGATCGTGGTCGACCGTGCCGTCGCCCCGGACCGTTCGCACCACGCGGAAATCGAACGGCGTTCCCGCCACCGGCGCGATCTCCCCGGTCGGGATCAATTCGTCATCCACCGGCAGGTAGGTATCGGCCGCGATCGTCAGGCGGTGCTGCCCGACCGATCCGGCCCCGCCATCGTCGAGATTGAAATAGGAATGATGCGCGAAGTTGCACAGGGTCGGCGCATCCGTCACGGCGGTCACCTCAATGGCAAGTTCCGCCCGCTCGGTCAGCCTGTAGATGCAGGTAACGTCGAGGTTTCCAGGAAACCCCATCTCGCCGTCCCGGTCCTGAAGCGTCAGCGCCACATGCGAGGGACCGTGTTCGGCGAGCGTCCAGACCCGCTTGCCGGTGCCGCGCGCGCCGCCGTGCAGCAGATGCCGCCCGAGGAAATTGGCATCGACCTGATGGAGCCTTTCCCCGATCCGGAACCGCCCGTCGCGGATGCGGTTGGCATAGCGTCCCGCCATCGCGCCGAAATAGGGAGAATGCGCCGGATACTCGTCAAAATGCCGGAACCCCAGCACCAGCGGCGGCGCATGCCCCTCGATCCGCAGGTCCTGGACCGCGGCACCCCAGGTCATGATGCGGGCCACCAGCCCGCCGCCCGCGATCCGGATGCGATGCACCGTCTCGCCCGCCGCCGTGGTGCCGAACGTCTCGATCGCTGTCATCTGCGTGCAATTCCACGGACTTCCTCGACGAGCGCCGCATCGAGCGGGATGCCATCCCGGTTCAGCCTTTCACGCAAGGCATGGCGCCTCGCCCCCGGCAGGCGCGCGCCGGGCTCGCTCGACACAGCTTCCGCCATGACCGCGAAGCGCGCAAGCGCGCCGTGTCCGAACGCCGCCGGATCGAGCGCGATCAGCATCTGTCCGGTTCCCGGCGGCGGGCCTTTCGCATCGAAAAACGAGCTTTGCTCGAAGGCATAGTTCGCGCCAGTCAGTCCGGCGCACATCAGTTCCACCATCAGCGCCAGTGCCACGCCCTTGGCATCGCCGAGCGGCGCCATCGTGCCGCGCATTCCTGCCGCCGGATCGGTTGTCGGCAGGCCAGCCTCGTCGAACGCCCAGTCTGGCGGGATGGTGTCGCCCTTCTGCGCGGCGGCCATGAGCTTGCCGCGCGCAACCCTTGACAGCGACACGTCGATGACGATCGGGGCGGCGTCCGGCAACGGCACGGCAAAGGCGATCGGGTCGGTGCCGAACAATGGCCGGCGCCCGCCCCACGGCGCCATGGCGGCCGGCGCGTTGGACAGGGCAATCGCCACCAGTCCGGCATTGGCAAGCCGCTCGACCGCGAGCCCTGCAACGCCGGCATGGTGCGAACGATGAATGCCGGCGGCCGCGATGCCATGGTTCCGGGCGACATCCGGCAGGCGGCCGATCGCGGCATCGAGCGCGGGAAAGGCAAATCCTCCCGCCGCGTCGATCGAAAGCACCGCGGGGCGGATCGCGGCGACCTGCGGCACGGCAAGGCCATCCACCTTCCCGCACGCCGCCTGCGCGGCATAGGCAGGAACGCGGCGCAACCCGTGACCGCCCTGCCCGTCAAGTTCCGCGCCGACAAGTGCTGCCGCGACGGACGCGGCGTTGGCGGGCGACGTTTGCGAAGCGACAAGCGCTTCGACGATCAGGTCATGGACCTGACCAGCGGACAGAACGACCTGTGTCATTGCCGGCGACCCAGGAATTCCATGACAATATCGGCAATCATTTCGGACACGCGTGTGTTCGATTCCACCGTCACTCCGGCAATATGCGGCGTCAGCACCAGATTCGCGATCCCTGCGAACATCGCGCCGGCCGCCGCGCTCAGCGGCTCCGTCTCGAACACATCAAGTGCTGCACCACCGAGACGCCCGTCCCGCAGGGCCGCGGCCATGGCGGCCTCATCGACAACACCGCCGCGGGCGGCATTGATCAGGATGGCATCGGGCTTCATCAGCGCGAGCCTGTCGCGGTCGAGCATCCGGCGCGTCGACGGCGTCAGCGGCACATGCAGCGAGACGATGTCGGCGGTTGCAAGCAGATCCGCAAGCGCGGCGCGGCGGGCAAGCGCCCAGGCCGGATCGTCGGGCGCAAGCATCGGATCATGGGCGATGACCACCATGCCGAGGGCACGGGCGCGGCTTGCAACCTCGCGTGCGATCGCGCCGAATCCGACAAGCCCCATCGTCCTGCCGGAAAGCTCGCGGCCGATCAGCCGCTGCCGCGGCCACAGCCCGCCAACCATGTCGGCCGTGGCCGCATAGGCACCGCGCAGGAGCATCCCCGCTGTCGTCATGACATACTCGGCGACCGAGAGATCATTGGCGCCCGTCGCCGGGCGAACCTCGATGCCCCGATCGCGGCAGGCCTGCACGTCGATGTTGTCGAGGCCGACACCAAGACGCCCGACGCAACCCAGCCGCCCTGCCGCGTCAAGCAGGGCCCCCCTGACCTGCGTCCGGTTGCGCACGACCAGGACCCGCGCCTCGCGCACCGCCGCGACGAGATCGTCCGGCCGGTCGACAAGGGTTGGATCGTAGATCGTGTCATGGGCCGCGCCGAGCCGCGCGACCGCCGGAGCGTCCATGAACTCGGTGATGACGATGTCGGCCATCGGGTCGTCGTTTTCCTGGGTGCCTCAGGCCGAGCGATAGAGCTTGGTCATCACGAACTCGCGATGGCCGAGCGCCTCCGCGGCGGTATGGCGCCCGTTGGCCGTGCGCCGGATCATGTCGATCAGGCTGTCGCCCGCCTCGTCGATGGTCATCTCGCGCCTCAGGATGCCCGAAACGTCGACATCGACATGTTCGCCCATCGTGCGCACGGTACGCGGATTCGCCGTGATCTTGATGACCGGCACGATCGGATTGCCGATGACATTGCCCTGCCCGGTCGGAAACGTGTGGATCACATAGCCGCCGGCGGCCATGAGCGTCACGCATTCGGCCGCGGCGGAAGACGAGTCCATGAAGTAAAGGCCGCGTCCCGCATTCGGCGCCTCGGCGGGCTCGAGGATGTCAATGTAGCGCGAGGTGCGGCCGATCTTCTCCAGATTGCCGAGCGCCTTTTCCTCGATCGTCGTCAGGCCGCCCTCGATGTTGCCCTTGGTCGGCTGGCTTTCCGAAAGGTCATCGGTCTGGTTGGCGAAGATCACATCGTCCTGGTAGGCCTTCCACATCCGGTACCAGCGCTCGCCAACCTCCTCGTTGATGGCCCGCGCCTTGCAGATATGCTCCGCCCCGGTGATTTCGGACGTCTCGCCGAAGCAGCCGTAAATCCCCTCCGGCAACAGCTTGTCATACATATTGCCGACGGTCGGACAGGCCCCGAGCCCGGTCGTGGTGTCGCTTTCGCCGCATTTGGTCGACACCCACAATTCCGAAATCGAGCATTCCTCGCGCTCCAGTTCCGAGGCGTAGTGCACGAATTCCTTGGCCTTGCGGCTGGCGTCCATGATGGTGCGCAGGTCACCGTTCTGCTCGATCGAGAAGCCGGCAACCGGCTTGCCGGTGGCGGCGATGCCGTCGACGATGCGCTTCGTCCAGCCTGGCTCGATGCCGATGACGATGCAGGCCGCGACATTGGGGTTCGCGCCCGTGCCGATCATCGTGCGGAAATGCAGGTCGAGATCAGCGCCGAACTGCAGCCGCCCGTAAGCGTGCGGCAAGGCCAACGTGCCCTTGATGTTGTTGGCCACGGCCTCGCAGGCGGCATTGGAGATGTCATCCACCGGCAGGATGACGACATGGTTGCGGACGCCGACGCGCCCGTTGTCGCGCCGGTAGCCCCGGAAGGTCATGTTGGCGTAACGCGATGTCATCTCCGGGCTCCTACCAGCGCTTTGTCTTGAGGTTGTGGACATGGACATGCCCGCCGCGCGGGATATCGGCGATGAAGCGCCCGATATCCTGGCCGTACTTGATTGCCGTGTCGCCGGCCTTCAGATCGCGCAGCGCGACCTTGTGGCCGATCGGGATGTCCGCGCCGGCGGTCAGTTCGAACTGGGAATTGTCGGCGGTGACGACTCCGAGCATGACAGTCCCGGCCTTCAGGCCTTCGACGACAATGACGGCGACATTGTCTGCGTGCTCGTGAACGAGGCAGTGAGGTGCGGGCATCAGTCCAGCTCCAGCGAACGATCGACGGCCCGGAATCGGTCAATCCGGATCAAAATTATATAAGATAAAAGACTATAGACATGTCAATTGGCCTTGCAACGAAATCGGGCCCGGGGTTGACTGCATGACGATGAAAGCCGTCGACCGAATCGCAACGGGTACGGAAATGTCAGAGCGCGAGCCGGCGCAGAAGCCCCGGCCGGGCGAGCCGGCGCATTCCGACATGCTCGGCTACGAGCCGCTCTACCGGCGGGTGATGAACATCCTGGTGGCCCGGATCGCCGACGGGCGCTGGCAGGCAGGACAACTCATCCCGAACGAGTTCCAGATCGCCGGCGAGTTGAATGTCTCGCAAGGCACCGTCCGCAAGGCGCTGCACGAAATGACGGCGGACAATCTTCTCGTCCGCAGGCAGGGACGCGGCACCTTTGTCAGCAGCCATGACGAGGAACGGGTCCTGTTCCAGTTCTTCCACATCGCGTCGGACGAGAATGTGCGCGAGTTTCCCGACAGCACCGTCCTGGCCCTGGAAAAGGGGCTGGCGGACGAGATGGAGATTGCCGCGCTCGAACTCGGTCCGGGTGACACGGTGTGGCGGCTCAGGCGCCGGCGCACGCTTGGCGGCAAGCCGGTGATTGTCGAGCTTGTCGTCCTGCCCGAAGCCATCTTCCCTGACCTCGACCAGCTCGATCCCGTGCCGAACAATGTCTACGGGCTCTACTCGCAGCGATACGGAGTGACGGTCGTGCGCGCGACCGAGAAGCTGAAGGCGGTCGCAGCCACCTCCGACGACGCCCGTGCACTCGACTGCCCGTTCGGCATGCCGTTGCTCGAGATTGACCGCCGGGCCCACGGCATTGACGGGCGCATCGTCGAGTGGCGCATCTCACGGTGCCTGACCGAGAAGCACCATTACCTTTCGGACCTGAAGTAGCCGCGGTTCAGGCCGTGGTCAGGATCACCGGCTCACCGGTCCGCGCCGAATGTTCCGCCGCCGCGCCCATCTCCACCGCACGCAACCCGTCCTCGATGCTGACTTCCGGTCGGCCTCCCGCCAGCACGATCTCGCGAAACCGCCGATGCTGATGAAAGGTCGAGCCATGATGATCGCCGGCCGCCAGAATCGCGGCGTCGACATGCACGGTCTCGCGGATCGGGTCCTTCGGTTCGCGCGGCGAGTACACGAGTTCGGAGGCGCGTTCGCCCGTCGGCCAGAACCGCGCCGGACCCGGCACCAGCGCCTCGATCTTGGCACTGTCACCGACGGCGGTGATATGCTCCTGGAAATAGCTCCCTTCGCAGAACATGCACAGTTCGAGCATGGCGCGCGCGCCGCTGGCGAAATCGACGATGACATAGGCATTGTCGAGAATGTCGGGACGTTCCCCGCCATAACGCTCGTCAAGGTGATTCACGTCCATCGCGCCGGAGGCGTAGATGCGCGTCGGTTCGCTCTGGAGCACAAGCCGCATCAGGTCGAAGAAATGGCAGCATTTCTCCACCAGCGTGCCGCCCGTGCGCCGCGAAAAGCGGTTCCAGTCGCCAACCTTGGGCAGGAACGGGAAACGATGCTCGCGAATGGTGAACATGCGCAGCCGGCCGGCCTTGCCGGCATGGCTGTCCTCGATCAGGCGGGCAACAGGCGCCATGTACCGGTATTCCATCGCCACCCAGACCGGCGCCGTGCGGGCGGTGGCGGCGGACAGGACGCGGCGCGCGGCTTCGGTGGTCGTGCACAGCGGTTTCTCCACCAGGATCGGCAGGCCGGATGAAAGCGCGTCGAGAAGGATCGTTTCATGCGTGTCGTTGGGACTTGCGATGACAAGCACGTCGACCTGACCGGAATCGAGAAGCGCCCGGTGGTCGGCGAAGCGGGAAACGGTCCCGCCTGCCAGCGCCGCGGCGCTGTCGCGCATGCCCGCATCGGGATCGGCGACGGCTGTGACCCGGGTCCCGGGCAGCAGCGCGATGTTGCGGATGTGCTCGTGGCCCATCATGCCGGAACCGATCAGGCCGTAGCGTAACTCAGTCATGTCAGACCTCACAGGGCAATGACCGGCAGGCCCATTTCCGCCGCCAGCGCCACGACCGTTTCCCGATGATCGCCATAGGCGAGCGAAAGATGGTGTTCCAGCCCGGCGCCGACCAGCGCGTCCTCGAATTCCGCGCTCCCGGAATCCATGCGCACGACGCCGGCGGTGCCGGAATAGGCAAGCGGCCGGCGCAGCATTTCCCCGCCGCCGACCACCACGGCAAGGTTCCCGCCGGCCTGGCTGATGCGCGCAAAGGTCACCCGCCCGGGTTTCAGCGGAAACTCGAACAGGAGCGGCATCTTGCGGTTGGAATGAATGCCGGCACGGGCCTCGACCTGCTGGTCGCGCATCGAGGCCGGCGCCTGTCCGCAATGCCAGACCACCGCGGTGTCGTCGTCGCGGTCGACATGAACGATGTCGACAAGGAACGCGGCCTCTCCCGCCATGGCCTGAAGCAACAGGTTGGTCAGCGCCCCGTGCACGTCGGCCTCGCAGGCGCAGGGCACGCGGCGTTCGCCCATCATGCCGACCGGGCCGCAGATCGCCCCGCCATACTCGGTGAACATTTCCGGCCAGCACCGGATGGCGAATGCCGAATATCCGCCACGCTTGCCGAGCGTTTCCAGCGCGACGCGCAAGCGGAGTGATCGATCAAGCTCGACCTGATCGACCGCATCGAGCCCGGAAAGCGTCGATGCCGCCTCGGCACGCGCCGCATTGACCGCCTCCGGCGCCGCCGCGCCGGCCTCGGCGAACAGGTCGGCCAGGGACAAGGGCGTCACCGAGACACCGGCAAGCCGCTTCAGCGTGGTCTCGTCATAGGCGCATGTATCGAACCCGGCGGGCCGCTCGCCGATCCTGGCGATGCGCGCGCCTTCGATCGCCCCGATGGCCGCGCGCGCCCTTTTCCGCGCCTCGTCCCCGGCAATCGCGGGCAGGGTTGGCCGGCCGGAAGCGCGCCGATTCCCGGAAAGCAGATCGGACAGCAGCGCCGGGGCTTCCGGGGCGTCGGCGTCGCTGTAGACCCAGGAGAACACCGATCCCGCAAGCCCGATGGCATGCGCCGCGAGGTTCAGTCCGCAGAATGAATTCAGCCGCAGCCGGCCCCCGGTGCGCGGCTCGGGAAAGGCCCAGATCCCAACAGGGACATGCGCCGAGGCCGCGATGCGGGCCGCCATGCTGGCATCGGTAAAGGTGACCTGGGCGATGAGGAGCAGATCGAGGCGTTCGTGCGCGAGCGCCGCAAGTGCCTCTTCCGTCGCCGCCGCGTCGAACAGGAGCCCGCCGCCAACGACCCGGTGCCCGGCACTGTCGAGCAGCGCCTTCAGGCCCGACAGCTTCTCCTCGGCGTAGGCGACATCGAAGGTCGAACGGGCAAGGGGCAGAAGTCCGATGGTGGCCATCAATGTGCTCCGGCTTCACGATAGTGCAGCCGGAACGACCCGTCGGCATGGGGCGGTTCGACTGCACCGCCGAAGTTCGGCGCGTTGAACCACGCGGTGGCGTTTGCGTCGGTCAGCGCGTTGATGCGCGCCATGTAGGGCAGGCTGGCCGAACGCAGGCCGGATGCGATTGCCGCCCAGTCCGGGAACGCCTTGAAGGGCTCGGCCCAGATGGCGCGGCCCGCGAGGTATCCGGATGCCCCCGCCTTGTATGCAAATCGCAGGATTGCCTCGAATTCGGCCATGCCGGCGCCTGCGGAAAGCATGACCCAGGGCCGCGCCGAAAGCCGTCCCATCTCGTCGAACAGCGCCTGGATCGCCGCCGGATCGCCCGACAATGCCGCGCTGGCGGGAACCGGACTTTCCAGCTTGAAGATGTCGATGCCGAACGACGGGTCGGCGAAGCGGCGCACGCTTTCCAGCACATTGTCGGCCTGCTTGGCTGCCATCTCCACATAGTCGCGCGTCTGACCCGTTTCACCGGGAAGCGGATAGACAAGAAGCTCGAAAAGGTAGGGGATGTCGTGGCGGGCGCAGGCTTCGCCGATGCGGCGGGCGAAGTCCTCCTGGGCCCTGCACACCCCGGGCGCGGCGTCGGGTCGGTACCATGCCAGGACCTTCACGGCATCGCCGCCGACTCTCTTGATCTTGTCCACCGACCAATGATCGATTTCGGCCGATAGGCGCCCGCCTTCCGTTTCCGTGAAGATCGAATCCTCGAGCGTGACGATCATCCCCTTCGCCGGCGAGAGCAGGCCGAGGCCGCGCGGAAGCGCGTAGTGCGGATCGAGCAGCACCGCCGATGCCTGATCCTGCAGGAGTTCCACGAGCATGGCCTTGAAGCCGGCCACATCCTCGTAGGGCGCCTCGGCCGTGCCGCGAGCCGCCCTGATCGCGTTCTTGATCGGCGGTCTTTGATCGACGGCCAGCATCTTGAATCGCCCCTTTGCATCGGCAAGCCGCCGCATGCCCCAGAGTTTTCCGGCCGACAGGGTCGATGTCATGTGGCTGTGCCTCTCGATTCCAGGAATTCGTCGACCGTGCGCCGGTCCGGGGTGCCTTCGCGCCCGCCGAACCGCGTGCACTTGATGGCCGCTGCCGCGGAGGCAAAGCGCACCGCCTCCGGCTCGCCACGACCTTCGGAAATCGCCGTCGTGAAGGCGCCATGCCAGACGTCGCCGGCCGCCAGCGTATCGACCACGTCGACGGCAAAGGCCGGCGAGCGCCGGAGCTCGCCGCCGCGGCCATGGACCACGCCACCGGCGCCGAGGGTGACGGCAAACCAGTTGGACCGGGGCGCCGCCAGTGCGGCAAGCCCGCTGACCGGATCGTCGATGCCCGTGATCTCGCGCACCGCCTGAGCCGAGAGCGCCACATGGGTGGCGAGATCCAGCAGGCCGAGATCGTCGGGCCGGCGGTCGGCGTCAAGGATTGCCGGCACGCCGGCGCCACGCGCCAGGCGGAAGAGATGTGCCGTCCCGGCTTCCCAGCGCTGGTCGCCCATCACGGCGCGGACGTCCGCGGGCAGCGAGCGGGGAAGCCACTCGGTGCCACCCGGCAGGTCGGGGTCGGCGTGATTGATGACCATGCGCTCGCCCTGCCGGTCGACCAGCACGGCCGAAACCGGCGATGAATGGCCGGGGAAGCGGCGGACCATCGCACAATCGACGCCCTCCCGCTCGAGTCCGTCAAGGATTGCCGATGCCGAAAGGTCGTCGCCAAGGCGGCTGATCAGCGCGGCGTCCGCGCCAAGGCGGGCCGCGGCGACGCCGGCATTTGCCGCCAGCCCGCCGCCGACGGCGGCATAGGCGCGCGCCCGGTGCTTGACCGGCTCCGCCGGGAACGCATCGACCATGAAGACATGGTCGAGGACTGCGATGCCGATGAACAGGATCCGGTTCATTCGCTGACTGTCATGGAAACCGTGTCGGTTTCGGGATCGGGTTGGCAACCGGTCCATGCCCGGCACGAATTTCAGACTATCATCTCTTGTATCTTTTACAAGACATGACATTATGCCGCCATTCCGCCCGGGCGCGATGCCTCGGGCTGCGGGACACCGCAGGGAGAGCGGCGGTTGGCAGGCGTTGAGATAAGTCAGGTCGTCAAGCAGTTCGGTCGGGTCAAGGTGCTCCACGGCATCGACCTGTCGATCGCCGATGGCGAGTTCGTCGTGCTCGTCGGTCCGTCGGGATGCGGCAAGTCCACGCTGCTGCGGATGATCGCCGGCCTTGAAGGCGTGTCTGCCGGCCAGATCGCCATCGGCGAAAAGGTCGTCAACGACATCCCGCCGCGCGGCCGCGACATCGCCATGGTGTTCCAGGACTACGCGCTCTATCCGCACAAGAGCGTGTTCGACAACATGGCATTCGGCTTGCGCATGCGCGGCACGCCAAAGGCCGAGATCGACCGGTCGGTCACGGAGGCCGCCGAGATCCTGCAGATCACGCATCTGCTGGAACGCAAGCCCGGGCAGTTGTCCGGCGGCCAGCGCCAGCGCGTCGCCATGGGCAGGGCGATCGTGCGCCGGCCGAAAGTGTTCCTGTTCGACGAGCCGCTGTCGAACCTCGACGCCCAGCTCAGGGCCGACATGCGGGTGGAAATCAAGAAGCTGCACCTGCGCTTCGGAACGACCATCGTCTACGTCACGCACGACCAGATCGAGGCGCTGACGCTCGCCGATCGCATCGCCATCATGCAGGGCGGCAACGTCCAGCAATACGGGTCACCCGACGAGGTCTACAACCGCCCGGCCAACCGGTTCGTCGCCGGGTTCATCGGTGCGCCGCCGATGAACATGGCCCCGGCCCGCGTCACGCCCGGCGGGAAGACGCTGGTCCTGCCCGGCGATGCTGAAATCCGGCTCGATCCCGAGGCAGCACGGCGACTCGCACCTTTCGCCGACCGCCCGATCTCGATCGGGGTCCGTCCGGAACTGGTCAGCCTTGCCGACGGTCCGGGCGAAAACCGGGTTGCCGGCGAAGTGGAACTGGTCGAGCCGCTTGGATCGGAAAACCAGGTGACCATCCGCGTCGGCGCATCGCGGTTTACCGGCAGGTTCGAACCACGGATCCGGCTCGCCTTCGGGCAGGCCGTGACCATCGCGCTCGCGCTGGAGCGCGCACACATGTTCGACGCGGACACAGGAGCGACGTTGTCGAATTGACTGCCATGAATGACGGAACCGCGGCTGCGGTCCCGAACGTCTTGATCAGGGAGGACTGAAATGAAGAAACTTCTCGGTGGTACATTCCTGGCGGCTTTCGCCGCCTTGACCGTCCAGGCTTCGGCCGAGGATACGCTGTTGCGCATCTTCACCGGCGGCCAGCAGCGTCCTGACGTGATGCGCCAGATTCTCGATGCCTATCAGGCCAAGACACCGGGCGTGAAGGTCGAAATCGAGGTCGGCGGCGCGACTTCCGAACAGCAGCAGCAATATCTCAACACAGTGCTGGCGGCGCGCGACACCGCGCTGGACGTCGTCCTCATCGACGTCATCAGGCCGGCGCAGTGGGCGGCGGCGCAGTGGGCCGAGCCGCTCGACGACTATCTCGGCGCCGACAAGGATGCTGTGATGTCGAAATACCTCGCCGCCTATCGGGAAGCCAACATCGTCGATGGCAAGGTCATTGCCCTGCCCTATTTCGCCGATGCCCAGTTCCTGTACTACCGCGCCGACCTGCTCGAGAAACACGGTATCGCCGCGCCGAAGACCTGGGACGAACTGAAGGCGGCGGCCGACGCGGTCAAGAAGGCCGAGGGCAATGCGAACCTCTCCGGTTTCGAGACCGCGGGCGCGCCGATCGAAGGGACCGTCTGCACCTATCTCGTCCCGCTTTGGGGCGCCGGCGGCGAACTGCTGAAGGACGGAAAGCTCGCACTTGACGCTGCCGAGGCGCGCAAGCCGTTCGACCTGTGGGCCGACCTCAAGGCCGCCGGTGTCACGCCGCCGAACCTCGCCGAGATCAAGACCGACCAGATCCGCCAGAACCTCCAGGCCGGCAACCTGCTGTTCGGCATGTCGTGGGGCTATGTCTGGAACCGCACCCAGAACGACGAGGACAGCCAGGTCAAGGGCAAGGTCGGCGTCGTGCCGCTTCCCGGCTTCACCGCCGACAAGGCGGCCACCTGCATCGGCGGCTGGCAGCTGGCGGTCACCGCCTTCTCCACCCACAAGAAGGAAGCCGTCGACCTGATCCGCTACCTGTCATCGCCGGAAGTCTCCAAGATGCAGGCTATCCTCGCCTCGCATCTCCCGGTCTTCCCGGAAGTCTATACCGATGCCGACGTGCTCAAGGCCAACCCGTGGTTCAAGGATGCGCTGCCGGTGGTCGAAACCGCGCGCGCGCGCCCGGTCAGCGCTTCCTACCCCAAGGTCTCCGAAGCGATCCGCAACAACATGAACGCCTTCCTTGCCGGCACCCAGGATGCCGACGCATCGCTTGCGGCCATGAAGACCGGTCTTTCGGACGTCTACAAGTGAGGCTGGCGGCGGCCGGCGCATTCCGCGCCGGCCGCCTGCCCTGTTGACGGGGAACACGATGGCACCGGCACGGTCCCGACGGCGCGAAACCGACGCCCTGCCATTGTCGCCGCTAGAACGGTCCGAGCGGCGGCTCGGCTTCGCCATGATCGCGCCGGCGTTCCTGCTGCTGACCGCCGTCGTGCTCTACCCGATCGCCGAACTGCTTTCGACGAGCGTCATCACGCTCAAGCTCACCGAGCCCTGGCTCGGCTCGCCCTATGTCGGGCTCGACAATTACCGCCAGGCCCTGTCGGACCCGCGGTTCTGGGAAACCACCGGAAACACGCTGCTGTTCATTGTCGTCACCGTGCCCGGTGCGGTGATCGCCGGCCTCGGGCTGGCAATTCTGGCGAACCAGCCTTTCAGGGTCAAATGGCCCGTACGACTGGCGCTGCTTTTGCCCTGGGCATTGCCGCTGGTCTTCGCCGGCCTGATTTTTCGTTGGTTCTTCGAATACAATCAAGGACTTGTGAACAACGCGCTGGTGCTCTTCGGCTTTTCGAAACTGTCATGGCTGACCAATCCGGTCCTGGCGAAGGCTGCCATCTCGATCGCCATCATCTGGAAATCCTCGAGCTTCGTCGCGTTGATCCTCCTGGCCGGGCTGCAGACGATCCCGCGCTCGCTCTACGAAGCCGCCGAGATCGACGGCGCGTCGAACTGGCAGCAATTCGTCGAGATCACCCTGCCGATGCTGCGTCCGGCAATGGTCGTCGCGCTCATCTTCCGGACGATCACGGCAATCCAGAATTTCGACATCCCCTTCGCCATGACCAATGGCGGACCCGGCAGTTCGACCGAAACGCTGGCGATGTACATCCACAAGACCACGATCGACATCCTCGATCTGGGCTACGGCTCCGCCCTGGCGGTGCTCATGTTCGTCGTCTCCGCTATCATTACCGCCGGCTATCTGCGCTACACGCGCCGCGACCCGAGGGGAGAGTGACGATGATGCGGCTGCCACGCCCGCGCGTCACGGTGCTGATCGCCGCCCTTGTTGTCGTCGTCAACGGGTTCCTGCCGGCCATCTGGGTGCTGCTGACCTCGCTCAAGACCGAGACCGAATTGATGCGTCTGCCAATCACCATCCTGCCGGATGCACCGACGCTGGAGAACTACAGCCGGGTCTTCATCGACCAGCCCATCCTGACGTTCCTTTGGAACTCCGTGGCGGTTGCGGTGCTTTCCACGGTTCTCTGCGTCACGGTCTCCGCGCTGGCGGCCTATGCGCTGGTGCGGCTCAGGCTGCCGAAGCCTGCCCTGATCCTGTCAGTCCTCCTGGCCATTGCCATGTTCCCGCTGATCTCGCTGATGGTGCCGCTTTTCCAGCTGATGCGAACCGTGGACCTCCTGAACACGTGGTGGGCACTCGTCTTTCCCTATGCCGTGCTTTCGCTGCCGGTGTGCACGATGGTGATGGTGTCGTTCTTCCAGGACATTCCGCGGGACCTGGAAAGTGCGGCGATGGTGGATGGATGCTCGCGGCTTGGCGCCTTGTGGCACATCGTGATCCCGTTGACGGCGCCCGGCGTGTTCACGGCGGCGATCCTTGCCTTCGTCAATGCCTGGGACGAGTTCCTCCTCGCCCTGACCCTGTCGTCGCGGGTCGCCAGCCGCACCGTCCCTGTCGGCATCACGCTCTACCAGGGCGAATTCGCCTTTCCCTGGCCGATCATTTCGGCCGCGCTTGTCGTGGCGATCGTGCCGGTGGCCATCCTGATCGCGGTCTTCCAGGAGCGTGTCGTCGGCGGCCTGACGCAGGGGGGAATGAAGGGCTGAGCGAACGCCGGTCAGGCGCTTGACGCCTCGGCACCCTCGCCCAGGAAGCGGAGGAAGGCCCGCGTCGCCGGCGACAGCACCTTCGTGCGTGGATGGGCGGCGTACCATTGCCGCACCAGCGGCAGGCCGACGACATCGAGCCGCACCAGTTCGCCGCGATCGAGTTCGCCGCCGACCGCGCTTTCCGACAGGATCGAATACCCCAGATGCCCTGCGATCGACTGCTTGATCGCCTCGTTGCTGCCGAGCTCCATGCGGATCCTCGGTTTCAGGCCCAGGCGGGCGAAATAATCCTCCGCTGCCAGGCGCGTACCGGAACCGCGCTCGCGCGCCAGGAAGGGTTCCCGCGCCAATCGGTCCGGCGTCACGCCGGTCTGTCCGGCAAGCGGATGCTCGGGGGTCGCCACGGCATAAAGCAGGTTCGGCGCGAACGGTGCGGCCGATATCCGCGCATCATCCGGCGGCTGGCCGAGAATGTAGAGGTCATCCTCGTTGCGCTCCATGCGGCCAAGGATGGTCTCGCGGTTGCCCACATGCAGGGCGACGGCGATATCGGGATGCTCGCCGCAGAAGTCGCCGAGGAGGCGGGGCAGGAAGTAGCTGGCCGTGGTGATGATGGCGACAGACAGCGTGCCGCGCTCGAGCCCCTGCAGGCCCGCCAGTTCCTGGTCGAGGGATTCCAGCCGGTCGAAGATGTCCCGGCACGCCAGCGCGACCAGCCGCCCGTGCGCTGTCAGGTAAAGCTGCTTGCCGATCTGCTCGACCAGCGGGTGACCGACCGCATCGGCCAGCTGCCGGACCTGGATCGACACGGCCGGGGGCGTCAGGTGCAGCGCCTCGGCGGTGCGCACGACCGATTCATGCTGGGACAGCGTCTCGAACACCTTGAACTGGCGAAGCGTGGCGTGGCGGAGCGGCATGGCACAACCATTAAACGATCATCAAATGAAATCGTAAAATCATTTTACTGTCAATTAATCCATGCGCCGATCATCTTCCCCTCGTTGGTTGCCCGCCACGCCCTCGCGTCGGCCCCGCGACCGGAGGAAAAGGAGAGACGTCCCGTGAGCAAGAGCTACAAGGCCGGCGTGAAGGAATACCGGTCGACCTACTGGGAACCGGACTACAAGGTGAAGGAAACCGACGTGCTCGCGGTGTTCAAGGTGATCCCGCAACCCGGGGTCCCGCGCGAGGAAGCCGCCGCCGCCGTTGCCGCCGAAAGCTCCACGGGCACCTGGACGACAGTGTGGACCGACCTTCTGACCGACCTCGACTATTACAAGGGCCGCGCCTACGCCATCGAGGACGTTCCGGGCTCCGACGACGCCTTCTATGCGTTCGTCGCCTATCCCGCCGACCTGTTCGAAGAGGGCTCGGTGGTCAACGTCTTCACCTCGCTCGTCGGCAATGTCTTCGGCTTCAAGGCGGTTCGCGCCCTGCGCCTGGAGGATGTGCGCTTCCCGATCTGGTTCGTGAAGACCTGCTTCGGCCCGCCGCATGGCATCAATGTCGAGCGCGACAAGCTCGACAAGTACGGCCGCCCGCTGCTTGGCTGTACCATCAAGCCGAAGCTCGGCCTGTCGGCCAAGAACTACGGCCGCGCCGTCTATGAATGCCTGCGTGGCGGCCTCGACTTCACCAAGGACGACGAGAACGTCAACTCGCAGCCCTTCATGCGCTGGCGCGACCGCTTCGACTTCTGCCAGGAGGCGATCGAGAAGTCCGAGGCCGAGACCGGCGAGCGCAAGGGTCACTACATGAACGTGACGGCGCCGACGATGGAGGAGGTCTACAAGCGCGCCGAATATGCCAAGGAGATCGGCACCCCGATCATCATGTCGGACTACCTGACGCTTGGCTGGGCAGCACACAACTCGCTGTCCAAATGGTGCCGCGACAACGGCATGCTGCTGCATGTCCACCGCGCCATGCATGCCGTGCTCGACCGCAACCCCAACCACGGCATCAATTTCCGCGTGCTCACCAAGCTCTTGCGCCTGCTCGGCGGCGATCACCTTCACTCCGGCACCGTCGTCGGCAAGCTAGAGGGTGATCGCGAGGCGACCCTTGGCTGGATCGACCTGATGCGCGACCGCTACGTCAAGGAAGACCGCTCGCGCGGCATCTTCTTCGACCAGGACTGGGGCTCCATGCCGGGCGTGTTCCCGGTGGCTTCCGGCGGCATCCATGTCTGGCACATGCCGGCGCTGGTCTCGATCTTTGGCAACGATTCGGTGCTGCAGTTCGGCGGCGGCACGCTCGGCCATCCCTGGGGCAACGCCGCGGGTGCCGCGGCAAACCGCGTGGCGCTGGAGGCCTGCGTGCAGGCCCGCAACGAAGGCAGGCACCTTGAGAAGGAAGGCAAGGACATCCTGACGAAGGCCGCCGAGCACAGCCCCGAGCTGAAGATCGCCATGGAAACATGGAAGGAGATCAAGTTCGAATTCGACACGGTCGACAAGCTCGACGTCCAGCACCGCTGAAACCGTCACGGACCAATCAGGGAATCAAGACAATGAGCAAAGTCCAGGACTACAAGTCGCGCCTGTCGGATCCGTCGAGCCGGAAGATGGGCACCTTCTCCTACCTGCCGGAAATGACCAAGGACCAGATCCGCAAGCAGGTCGAGTGGATCGTCAGGCATGGCTGGAACCCGGCCATCGAGCACACCGAGCCGCAGTTCGCCATGTCCAACTACTGGTACATGTGGAAGCTGCCGATGTTCGGCGAGACCGATGTCGATGCGATCCTCGCCGAGCTCGAGGCCTGCCACAAGGCCAACCCCGGCAACCATGTGCGCCTGCTCGGCTACAACAATTTCACCCAGAGCCAGGGCGCCAACATGGTGGTCTATCGCGGCAAGCCGGTCTGATCCGCCATTGCGCCATGCGGGGAAAGGGATCGCTCATCCCTTTCCCCCCGGCCTCCCCTGAACGCCAGGATGCCATCATGACCGTCGAGATCACGGAAGCCTCGCGCAGCCAGTTCATGATCGCACGCGAGCCCTACTACCGGCCGCTGTCCGACGAAGTGGAACGCTATGTCGCCGCCTACGAGGCGCGCATGCCGGTGATGCTGAAAGGCCCGACCGGCTGCGGCAAGTCGCGCTTCGTCGAATACATGGCGTGGACCCTCGGCAAGCCGCTGATCACGGTGGCCTGCAACGAAGACATGACCGCCTCCGACCTCGTCGGCCGTTTCCTGCTCGATATCAACGGCACGCGCTGGCAGGACGGGCCGCTCACCGTTGCTGCTCGCATCGGCGCCATCTGCTACCTCGACGAAGTGGTCGAGGCCCGCCAGGACACCACCGTCGTCATCCACCCGCTCACCGACCATCGCCGGCAACTGCCGCTCGACAAGAAGGGCGAACTGGTGACGGCCCACCCCGACTTCCAGATCGTCATCTCCTACAATCCCGGCTACCAGTCGATGATGAAGGACCTGAAGCAGTCCACCAAGCAGCGCTTCGGCGCAATGAGCTTCGACTATCCGCCCGCCGACATCGAGCTGGAGATCCTGGTCCACGAGGCCGGCATCGATTCCGCCATTGCCGGGCGGCTGGTCCAGGTCGCCCAGCGCTCGCGCAACCTCAAGGGCCACGGCCTCGACGAAGGCATGTCGACGCGCCTCCTGATCTATGCCGGGCAGCTGATCGCCAAGGGCATCGCGCCGGCAGCCGCCTGCCGCATGGCACTGGTCGAGCCGCTGACCGACGACGCCGACATGCGCGACACGCTGGATGCCGCCGTCAGCACGTTCTTTGCCTGAGCGGAAACGCGATGGTGGTCAACCTTGCCGACTACCGGGAAGACCTGATCGCCGCGGCGCCGTCGCTGGAGCACGTGCTCGAGCCCCTGTTCCACGATGCCGCGCGAACCCTGTCGCCAGCCGGCCTGAAGGACTGGCTCGACGGCGCGCGCGGACTGATCGGCCTTGGCAAGGGTCCCGGCCTCATCCGGACCTATGTCGAGGCGATGCCGGCAGTGGCGCGCGAATGCGGCGAGGACGTGATCCGCGATTGCGTCGGCGCGGCGATGATGCTGGCGTCCATGACGTCGGGCGAGGTGCTGGCGCTCGTCTTCTCGACGCTGCCGGCCGCCGCGGTGCGACTGTCCGATGCCGACCTCCTGCGCGGCTATCTGCAATTGCTGCACCGGCTCGCCGCAAGGGCGCCGCGCGGTCTGCGCCCGATGTTTTCCGTGCTCGACGAGCTTCTCGGCAAGCTCACCCTGTCCGGTCTTCAACGCTGGATCGATTTCGGCGCCGAGGCCTATCGCCGCGACCTGCCGCGTCAGGCGGAGTATTTCGCGCTTCGCACCGACGACAGCCGCGCGGTGCTTGAGGCCGAACGGCGCGGCACGCTGTTCGTCGACAGCCAGCGCCGCCTCAACCTTTATCTGCGAGCCTTCTGGGCCCGCGATTTCCGTCTGCGCCCCGCGGCGGCCGGGTTCGCGGAATTCAGGCCCTACATCGAGGGACGCGAACTGCACCTGCCCGATGCGGTGGACGATGCGGGCGCGGTGTCCGGCCTTGAACTCTACCGGGCGATGGCGGCGCACATGGCCGCGCACCAGGTCTATGGCGCCGGCGCCTTCGAGGGCGAGAACCTTTCCCCGGCCGAGCGCCATTTCATCGGCCTGGCCGAAGACGCGCGTGTGGAATGGTGTGCTGCGCGCGACTTTCCCGGCATGCGGGCGATCTGGCGTTCGCTGCTGGCACCGGCGGCAGCGAACGAAGCGGGCGCGGTCGCGCCGCTCGTCCATCGCCTTGCCGGCGCTCTTCTGGATCCCGCCCTGGCGACCGGCGATCCGGAGATCGATGCCATCGCCGGCGAGTTCCATGCCGCGGCCGGTGCCGCCGGGATTGCACCTGGTCTCGGGCTTCGGCTGTTCAACCTGTTCGCGCGCCGCAAGGCCGTGCCCAGCCTCAGGATCCTGGAAGGCCTCGCCCTGCCCTGGCGCGATGACAACCGGGCGCTCTGGGCGCCGGAAGAATACGATTTCGACACTGTGGGACCATCCGCTCGCCACCAGGTCCGCAAGCGCGTCGGCCTGATGGAGTTCATCAACGAGGTCGATGTCGAGACCGCCGGGGATGACGCCGGGGAAATCTGGACGCTGTCGACCGAACTGTTTCCCTATGAGGATGAAGGCGTGTCCTTCAACGACAAGGAAGGGCGCGAGCCGGTGTCCGATCCCTTCTCCTATCCCGAGTTCGACCACCAGACCCAGCTGGTGCGGCCGGCATGGGCCACACTGACCGAACGGCGCCAGCCGCGCGGCGATCCTGCGGAACTGCGGGACATTCTTGCCCGCAACAAGGGTGTCGCCCTGCGCATCCGCCACATCATCGACCGCCTGCGCCCGCAAGGGCTGACACGCCAGCGTAAACTCGAGGATGGCGACGAGCTCGATCTGAACGCCGCCGTCGAGGCCGTCGTCATGGCGCGACTCGGCATGCAGCCCGACGCCCGCATCACCATGCGAAATGTCATCAACCGTCGCGACCTTGCCGTCGTCATCCTGCTCGACCTGTCGGCATCGACCAACGACACGGTGCGCGGTGCCGAAACCACGATCCTGCAATTGACCCGCGAGGCAAGCACCCTGATCGCCACGGCGATCGACGGCATCGGCGACCCCTATGCGATCCACGGATTCGCCTCCGACGGCCGCCATGACGTGCGCTATTTCCGGTTCAAGGATTTCGGACAACGCCTGGACGATGACGTCCGCTCCCGCCTGGCCGGCATGACCGGCGGACTGTCGACGCGCATGGGCACGGCAATCCGCCATGCCGGCCGGCACCTGGCGCAGCGCGGCGAGAAGCACAAGCTGCTGATCGTGCTGACCGATGGCGAACCGGCCGACATCGACGAGCGTGACCCGCACTATCTGCGCATGGACGCGCGCCGCGCCGTCGAGGATGTGCGGCGCGCCGGCGTGCAGTCCTACTGCCTGACGCTCGACCCGCTGGCCGATCGCTACGTCGAACGGATTTTCGGCGTCGGCCGCTACACCATCGTCGATGATGTCCGCCGCCTGCCGGAAAAATTGCCGGCACTGTTTGCCAGCCTTACGGGCTGACCCGGCCGTCAGCCCACCAGGATGGCGCGGAAATCGTTGACGTTGGTCAGCGTCGGCCCGGTAACGACCTGGCCGTCGATCCGCCTAAAGAAGCTGTGCGCATCATTGGTGGCAAGCATCGCGCGCGCATCCAGTCCTTCACTGCGCGCGCGCGCCAGCGTGTCCGGTCCGATGATGGCGCCGGCGACCTCGGCCGCGCCATCCACGCCGACCGTATCGCAGGCGATGGCGTGAATGCCCGGCGCGCCATCCAGCGCCAGCGCGAGCGCCAGGCAGAACTCCGCGTTCGGCCCGCCGATCCCCGCG
>WPCI01366410.1_pt1 | contig 59656 bp, 40 predicted proteins | sample 5399871 | NCBI WGS metagenome assembly WPCI01 (sample SAMN12869469, study PRJNA574797) | sludge metagenome | isolation source: wastewater treatment of pH7 | place: China:Beijing | collected 2019-05-20 | reverse complement strand
CCGTGGCGGGCGAAGGTCTCGATTTCCGGGACCGGCCCCGGTTCAAGCTCTTCCATTTCCGCCTGGATCAGTGGGGCGTAGGCCTCCGGGCTGCGGCGGACTGTCTGACAGGCATTGTTGATCAGGATGTCGAGCGGGCCTTTCGCAGCGACCGAGTCGGCCAGGTCAATCACCTGGCCCGGGTCTCGCAAGTCGATGCCGACAATGTGGAGGCGACCAAACCAGTCATCGGCGTCGTCCATCGCCCTGAAGCGTCGGACTGCATCGTTTGGAAAGCGGGTCGTGATCGTGGTGTCTGCGCCGTCCCTGAGCAATCGCAAAGCGATGTACATCCCGATCTTGGCCCGGCCCCCGGTCAGCAACGCCCGTTTGCCAGACAGGTCAGTGCGGGCGTCCCTTCGGGCATGATTGAAGGCGGCGCAGTCAGGGCAGAGCTGATGGTAGAAAGCGTCGACCACGTGGAAGCTCTCTTTGCAGATGTAACAGGCGCGTGGTTCGATCAAGGTGCCGGCTGTGGCGCCTTTTGTCTCCGAAACCAGTGGCAGGCCTTCTGTTTCGTCGTCGATCCTGCCGGGTGCGGCGGTAGCGGTCCGGGCGGTGATCCGGGCGTCATGTTCCAGCACTTGCCGACGCTTCTCCAGCTTGCGGCGCTTCTTGACTGATTTGTAAAGGCCGGCTGCCGCCTGCTGGACTGTGATCGAATCAGGATGTTCGGTCGGCAGCCGGTCGAGTTCACCGATCACCCGCAGGGCAACCTCCAGATCGGCAGGCTCGATGCGTTCGTCAGTTTCAGGTCGGCTGCGCTGGTCCATGAGCTGGTCCCGGAAAGGGCGTCGAAGACGATAACCGGCCTTCGGGCCCGCTGGCGGTAGGCTCCGCCGATGATCAACCTCCTCGTAGTCATCGCAAGCGTCCGGCCCGGCCGGGTCGGCGAGTCCGTTGCCAACTGGTTCACTCCGATCGCTGAAGCAGACGGCCGTTTCAACGTGGAAATCGCTGACCTGAAGCAGCTGGATCTGCCATTCATGGACGAACCGAACATGCCCGGCCGCCGCGAATACACCAAGGAACACACGAAGACCTGGAGCGCGACTGTCGAGCGGGCAGACACATTCGTCTTCGTCACACCGGAGTACAACGCAACCCCTGCCCCGGCTCTCAAGAACGCGATCGATTACCTCTACCACGAATGGTCATTCAAGCCTGCATCCTTCGTCAGCTACGGCGGCGTATGGGCGGGTGCCCGGGCGGTCCAGGCCCTGAAGCCGACCCTGACCCAGCTTTCGGTCATGCCGGTTCCGGAGATGGTGCCGATCCCCGGAGTTTCCGGACTGCTTGATGATGAAGGTGACTTCCAGGGCACTGAAGTGCACGAGAAAAGTGCAGGGGGAATGCTTGATTCGCTAGCCAGGTGGTCTGAGGCACTGAAGTCACTCCGGCAGTAGGTCACTCGCCCCGGAAAAAGAGAACGCCCCGGATCCGGGGCGTTCTCTTCGCTTGACGTTGGATGTGCTTGTGGGGCTGCACCGGGCCGCTCACGAGGTGCGGATCGTCACCGACCTCTTCATGGAACCGGTTCCCCTGGCGCTTACCACCACCCGGAGCTTCGCCTTCGACCTGGCTTTGCGGGTGGTCCGGACCTTGATCGGCGCGGTTGCTGCCTTGCCCGGGCTCAACACACCAAGCGACTTGCAGGATGGGGTGACCTTGATGCCCTTCTTTGCCTTTCGCGGAACCTTGGCGCAGACCCGGACCCGGGTTGTGTCGGCGGTTCCGGTGTTCTTCACCTTGACCACGAGAACCGTCGATTTGCCGCGCTTGACCTTGGTCTTCTTCAGCTTCACCTTGACTATCTTCAGTCTGGGAGCGGGCTTCGGTGGGGCCACACTGACCGCGACCGAAGCTTCGGCCGTATTTCCGGCTCCGTCAGCCACCTTTACCGTGGCGGTTCCAGCGGCACTGCTTTCGCAAACCACCTTCAAACCGCTGAGCCTGGTCCCGTCCTGGCAAGTCCAGTGGGCAGAGACCAGTTTGCCGGAACCGCCGGTGATTCCCGCCTCCAGCGTCGCGCCGTCCCAGGCTCTTGAGACAAGGGTCGCCTTGCCCTGAAGGGCAGGGTTGACCACGATCTGTTGTTCCCAGCTGCGGGTCTTCGAGTTGCTGCCGGTCACTGTCGCCTTCACTTCATAGGTGCCGGGACCCGGGAATGTGTGGTCGAAGCGATCCTGGTTGGTCGTCGTCGCGACGCTGCCGTCACCGAAATTCCAGTCAATCGCGGTGGGTGCCGGTACCGACCCATCCTGCGACTTGGCGCTGGATCCGTACAGGTTCACGACCGGGTCGGCCGACTCGAGGGTGTCCGGGTACCACTGCACTCCCGGCCGGTCCGCAACGTCAGCATTGAACGGGGCGTGGACCACCTGCGGTGTTGTGGAGAAGCCGATGGCCGAAGCTCCCGCCAGTGCCGCGGCAACATTGTCGGCCGGCAGGTCGGGACCCACGTTGTAGGTCTCGAAGTTGCTTGAGCCAAACTGCTGATCGGTGTAGTCGGACCTCTCGTAGTAGTAGCCCAGCATGTCTCCGGACTGACTCATCGTGTTCACGTGCCGGGCGCCACTGATTCCGGCGCGGATAGCGAAGTTCACCTCGGCGAAAGCCTCACCGGGGTTTGTCGCGTAGACGACATCACCGATCCGTGCTGTTCCCACATAGGCACCGATCATCTTCGTGTCTTCATTCGGACCCGCCGTCAGATAGGGCGGCTCTTTCGAGCGCGGAAGGGTGCAGAACTCCTCACTGTCCAGGCAGATCCCCTCGGCCAGGAGGTGGTAGCTGATTCCGGTCAGGAGCATCTCGTTGTCAGCCAGCGTTTCGATTTTCTGTTCACTGGCCGCAATGGTGGCGTCGGTCAGCGGGGTGGCCTTCGCGAGCGTCCTCTGGATTTCATTGGCGACGATCTTGCCCTGCGGGATGACCTCGTCGTAGGTGTTCACCGATCCTGGAGGCTCCTGGCGGCCGAGGGTGCCCGGGCCGATCACTGTCGTGCCTCCGTTCAGTTCATCCAGTGCCTTGCGGGCATAGCCCGGCCAGTCGGCAGACAGCTCGTCATTGTCGCCGCCGTTGAACTGATCCGGATGGTTCGGAACCGAGGCGTAAACGGCATTCGTCGCACCGGTTTTCGGATCACGTGCCCACATCACCGGGACCTCGTTGTCATACGGAAAACCGTCAGGGTGGTTGGTGCCTTGGCCGTTCTGCCAGATAAACGAGCGAAGATTGCCGACCCCGGTCCAGATCTCTGACGGCTTGACGTTCGATGCGGCTTCGGTTGCGGCGGCGACCGTCTGGTCACTCAGTTTCTTCAGATAGTCGCCGTCGACCGTGCCCCAGATGCCAACCACGGTCGGGGCGGCGTGGACGTGGGTAGTGGAGATGATCACATTGGCCCGGGTGATCTTGTATCCCTGGGCGTTCAGTGCGTCGGCGATTCTCTGCCGGGTGGCATCCACACCATATGGGGCATTCTCGTAGTCGTAGGCGGCAAACCAGCCAGCCGAGTCAACGACCACGAAGACATTCGCCTTGTCACCCTTGCCGACCACGAAGGCCCGGGCTTCCAGGTTGTCATGGACCTTCATGGTTGGTCCGTCCTTGTACCCGTATCCGCCGATGTACTGCGGGGCATCCGGGTTGATGCTCTTGACCGCAGCACCGACATCGAAAACCGCCGGATCTGCGGCGCCGGACCGGCTCGGACCAGCAAGAAAACAAAGTACGGCTATCGCCAGCGCACCAAGCAACGCCGGCAGGGGACGGACTTCCGCGGACATGAATTTCTCCTCTCGACGGGCCTTTCGGCCCTTCTCCCAATGGAGTCGGTGAGTCACCGACCCTCCTCGGGGTGGAGGATAACGCAGGTCCGCGGAAGCGTCCGGAAACCGGACCGGTCAGTGACCGCCGGCTGGCGGGGGCGCGGTCGGGTCGTCGCCCTCTTCGCCGAGACCCTCGCGCGCGATGTATTCCTCGGCCAGCAACAGGTTCTCCCGGGACCGCTGAACCACGTTCAGGAGATCACCCATCAGCGCAACTTCCTCAACCTGCTCCTTCACGAACCACTGCATGAAGTGCTCGGCGCGGTAATCCTTGATCTCGCGGGCCAGCTCGAAAAGCCCGAAGATCTCGCTCGAAACCCGCTCCTCCTGGGCCAGGGCTTCCTCGACCGGAGTGATCGGATCCTTGTACTTCGTCGGATGGGACTTGATGTCGGGAACCTTGACTTCTTCGTCCACGTCGAGCAGATACTGGATCATCATCATCGCGTGCTCGCGCTCTTCGATCGCCTGACGGTAGAAGAAGGCTGCAAGCCGGGGCAGGGTTTCACTGTCGTAGTAGACGGCCATCGCCACGTACTGCTGCGAAGCCGCGAACTCGTTTGAAATCTGCGCGTTCAGCGCCTTGCCGAAGTTCTTCTTTGCAGCCATGTGTTCTCCGTTCGTGAAAGGGTCGGATTCAGTTCGCCAACCCCAAACTAGCGCAGACAGCCACTTTGGCCCGCCGTACCTGAAGTTAGATGACTCTAACTCTGATCCGGCTTTCCGAAGCCGTTTCCAGGGACCTCCATGGGGCTGGTGGGAAGTCCCGGATCCGGGACTGCGGCGTTGTAACCGACCGGGGAAGTGTCATTCGGATTGTCGGGATGAAAGAGCGCCGCCAGATACTGGATCTGGTCCCGGCCGACCCCGAGTTCCCACTGGCCACCACCGTAGGCACCGATGCCTTCGGATTCGCAGTAGTCATACGCATCAAAGGTTGACTCAAGACCGCCCATGCGGGATGGCTTGATGTTGATCACGGTCGGCTTGTGTTCCAGGGCCGCAATCTCCCCGACCGAGTGGATCGGGGCATCCCAGGTCACCCGGTGCCAGTCATCTGCGAGTACCTCCCGGGTTTCCGGGGTCAGGTCCGGGTCTTCGATCCAGGCATCGGGGAACGAAGCGAGCAGCCGCCGATATAGCTGCGGGTCGGTTTCGATGTCGACCACAGTGCCCTTGTACTGGCCTTTCAGGTCCAGGGTGTTCACGGCACCGGTCGCGACCAGCTCGTCAATCAGTTCCTGATCCCAGTCGAGCGAAGGGTCGAGCTTGAACTTGAGGTCCGGGTACCGGTCCAGCTTGGCCCGAAGCCGGCCGACGTCCGACCCGGTGCCTCCCGGCCCGCCCCCCAGGCCCATCGAAGCAACAAAGGTGAGCGGGCTCAATGGCCGGTCGAGATACCTGGCCAGTGAAGTGCCGGCCTGCCACAACGCGAGGTCCAGAGCCGCTGATTCAAAGGCCCAGCGACGGTAGAGGCGGGAGACCTCCCGTTCCGGTGGCGAGGGAAAAAGGTCGAGGTTGCCGATCAGGTCGCAGAACTCACCGACCGTGCCGACACCGGAAAAATCATGGGTCGGCCCGGCTTCCTGCAAGGCGATCTGGTCGAGTGCCTCGTAGGTGATGTCCTCGCCGAGCCCCGCCTTTCCGGTTCCTTCGATCCGGATCACGGTGGTCAGCCGTTCAAAGTCGGGCGACGGTCTGATCGCCAATCCCTCCATTGACCACGATTCGATCTCAACCGGAAGCTCCGCAACGCGCTCGTAGGTACTCATTGACTCACCCTACCCTCCCGGCTAAACTGGTCGGGTGGATGTCGTTCCGTGCCCGGGCAGCAGACGGGCGGGTTGTTGGTGGACTAGCTTGGGGGGAAGCATGAAACATTTGGCGACAGGCACCGTAGTCGCAATCGCCCTGATGTTCGGGGTATCGGGCGTAACCAGTCAGGCTCTGGCCGATCCTTATGTGAGCATGGGCGACTCATCTTCGGTAAGCGGTACCTACGTGAGCCTCCTATACAACGGATTCGGCGCGTACTCGGGTTTCGACGAGACACTCGGGGCCGATGAGCATCTGTCCCTCGCCCAGGGTGGGCAAGTCCTGGGAGGGCTGGTCACCCAGCAGCTTCCCACCGCGCTCGCCGCGATCAACGATGCGGATGACGCCAAGGCGGTCACCATCGGAATCGGCGGCAACGAAGGGCTCGGTGGCTGTTTCACATCGGTCAGCCCCTGCGGCGATTTCGGCAGCCGCTACGAGGACCTCCTGGTTCAGGTCAAGGCAGCGCTGGACAATGATCCGGGTGATGAACTGTTCGTGGTCCTGGCCTACTTCAACCCGAAGAACGGGCTCGCGCAGGAGGTTGATTTCGATAACCGTCTGCTCGGTGCGAACCTGATCGCCGACCAGTGCCCGAACGGAAGCGTCGCGGGCCTGAACGACGCGATCATGCAGGCCGCGTCCAAACAGGGAGTGCCGGTCGCTGATGCCTACCCGGCCTTCAAAGAGCACGGTCAGGCCTATATCGGCGGTGATCAGATCCATCCGAACTCGGCCGGCAACCTGGCGATCGCAGAAGCGTTCATCAGCCCGTTGGCACCCGCGAACTGCCCGGATTTGCCGGCCCCGACCTGCGCCACCGATCCCTCGCTGTGTCCAGCGACCCCGACCTGCGAAACAGATCCCTCGCTTTGCCCAACGGATCCGACCTGCCAAACCGACCAGGCAGTTTGCCCGGATACGATCTCACCTCGGACCCGATTCGTTTCGATGAAGCGCAAGGGTAAACGTACTGTCACCTTCCGTTTCACTGCCTCCGAACCAGGCAGCTTCAAGTGTTCAATCGACAAACGGGCCTTTTCGAATTGCCGTTCACCACGGACCTACAAGGGGTTGAGCCCAGGTCGGCACGTCTTCCGGGTCCGCGCAACAGACCGGGCCGGGAACACCGACAAAACCCCGGTCCGCCGGGTCTTCCGGATCCGACGCTGAACGCATCATCCGGACCCCGGTCCGCCGGGTCTTCCGGATCCGACGCTGAACGCATCATCCGGACGCATCTGACCCGGCCCGGCAGGGGATCAGGTAGCCCGTCCAGCCAGCGGGTACGGTTGGGGTATGTCAACCCTGATCCACACCTGCTACCGGGTCTTCGACCTAGATGAATCGATCGCCTTCTACGAGAAACTGGGCCTGAAAGAACATCACCGGCTGCCGATCGGCGACGAGGCCGTGAACGTTTACATGGGCCACGAAGGTGACGGGCCGAGGCTCGAGCTGACCTTCAATTACGACCAGGAAGAGCCCTACGAGACCGGTACCGGGTACGGGCACATCGCCTTTCAGGTAGACGATCTCGACGCCACCCTGGAGGGCCTGGCCGGCGAAGGGATCGCCCCCGAGAAGCCGCCCTATACGGTCAGCGAAGGCGGTTCACGCCTCTGTTTCGTCCGTGACCCCGACGGGTACCGGATCGAATTGATCGAAAGCAACCCGGGCAAGTCCCGCTAGCGGGGAACTCGCATCGATTCGCTCAGGCGGTTGGCTGGCCAACCAGCAGCCGGGCTCGCAGCGACTCGAGAACTTCCCCGTCGAGCGAGAGTCCTTCCCTCATATACCCGTCGATCGACCCGTACCTGGACTTCATCAGGTCGATCGCGGTCTGCAGATATTCCCGCTCGACGCAGAGCACGGGCTTCAGTACCGCCGGGTCACCGCCGGCCGAGGCGAACTGGTCAAAAATAGGCTTGAGGGCGGGTAATAGTTGCTGGTTGGTCAGCAGGTAGTCGTGGAATACGTCCTCCTCCTCGACTCCGAGGAAGAGCAAGGTCGAAGCGGCGGCCCAGCCGGTGCGATCTTTGCCGGTCGTGCAGTGAAACAGGGCCGGTACCGTGCCCATCGCAGCCAGGTCGGTGAAGAACGTGCGGTAGGAGGAGATCGCTGAAGGCAACTCGACAAGTTCGCGGTAGGCCTCCTTCATCATCTCGGCTCCCTGACCGTTCGAAAGCGCGGAACCGATCGCGTCCGGGTTTTCCATCTGCGCCAGCAAACTGTTCGCACTCTCACCGGTTCGGTCGGCAAGGACATCGAGTTTGACTTCTCGAGCTCCGATTTCCCGGTCGGGACTCGCCTCGGCCTCGGCCGCGGTCCGCAAGTCGAAAACCGTCTTGAGCCCCAGCTCCTCAACCTTTCGCAGGTCGGCATCGCCAAGCCGGGCAAGCAGGACCGATCGGTAAAGCTGTCCGCGCTTTACCGATTTCCCCTCGGCGGCCCGGTAGCCACCGATGTCGCGCAGATTTGGCAGAGTCTCAACCGGAATGTTCTGGCCCGGCTCCATGGCTTTTGAATTCATTCCGCGATCTATTCCGCGATCACTCGAAGCGTAGTTAGTTCCCGGTCGGCCGCCCCACGGACATGACCGCCGTGATCGACTGAATCCGAGATGTACTCGAGAGTCTCTCTGGTGAGCCTTTCACCGGGCAGGACATTCGGAATTCCCGGGGGGTATGTCGCAAGGGGTTCGGCTGCGATACGACCTTCGGCTTCGCGGAAAGGCACGACCTCCTGTCGGCCGAGGAATGCATCGCGCGGGGTCATCGCGGGATCGCTCCAGGGTGGTGGCGGAGCGAACTCGGGCTTTTCCCCGACCGGCTCGGCCTCGATCGCTTCCAGGGCGGTGAGGATCCCGTCGATCAGGCGACGGGCCCGCTGCGGAGTCCCGGTTGCCATGCCGAAGACAGCAACCGCGACTGTGTCTGAAGCGAGCTCGAGGTGGACTCCGGCGAGGTCCCGGGCCAACTCGGCGATGTGGTATCCGGTGCTGCCGGTCCCGCGAACGTCGATGGTCAACCGGAGGGGATCCCAGCCGGCAACGCTCTCTCGCGCCAACAGTCGTTCATCGAGCACATCGAGCCCCGGAATCGCCTTGATCTCTTCCCTCGCCTCGGCCAGGACCTGGATCGTTTCGCCAAGCAGGCGTTCGCCGTCAACGGCAGCCTGGCTGCGGGCCGCATCGAGCGAGCCACAAAGCAGCGAGTTGGGACTGGTTGATTCCGTCATCGAAATGCAACGGTCGATGATCGATTCTTCGAATCGTTCAGAAGCGAGGTGGATCATTGCCGACTGGGTCAGGCTGCCGACGATCTTGTGGGTGGACGAGATGACCAGATCGGCGCCACTCTGGATTGCGCTCGGGGGGAGATCCGGGTGGAAAGTGAGGTGGGCCCCCCAGGCTTCATCGACCACCAATGGCACGCCTCTTTGGTGGGCGACCTCGGCCAGCGCCGGAACGTCGGCGCAGGCTCCGAAGTAGGTGGGCGAAACGGCCACCGCTGCGGCAGCGTCGGGGCAACGGTCGAGTGCGTCACTCAGCGCTTCCGGAGTCAGGCAATGAGCCACCCCAAGGTCAGGGTCAAGTTCGGGGGCAGCGAAAGTCGGCTTCAGTCCGGCCATGATCATCCCGTCGATGACTGACGAGTGAACGTTCCTCTGGACCACGAGTTCCCCGCCCATGTGGGCGACCGCCAGACACATGGCCTGGTTGCCCTGGGAAGCCCCGTTGATCAGAAACCAGGTGCGCCTGGCTCCCCAGGCTTCGGCAGCCAGTTGCTGGGCTTGTTGAAACGGGTTCCGGTCTCCGACGTCGATTCCATCGAGCAGAGCGGGGATGTCATCCGCAAGGCCGGTCTGACCGGCCAGCAGATGAAGCTTCAGGCCGGAACCCAGACCACCCTGATGGCCCGGCACATTGAACCTCCCGGGGTCACTCTGGGCGAATTCGATCAGAGCATCGACGTAGGGAGTTCGATCTTGGCCGGAAGTCATGCGTAGATTCTAATGAGCCGGGATTCAGGCCTTGCCGACCGGGCTGAAGGTAGGGTGGCATCGGAAATGAAACCCCCGCAGACAAGTGTCACGCTGCCTGGCAGGATGAAAGCCGTGGCAAGTGTCGTTGCGTTCATCGGTGCTTGTGCTCTGGTGGCATGTGGTGGCGGCAGCTCCGAAGATGACGTGACCCGCAGCGACTTCATCGCCGATGCGGATGCGATCTGCGCCCAGTTCAATGTGGCATCAACTGCTCGCGAAGCGGACTTCAACGAGGCACTGAAAGCCAGCGACCTCGAACAGGCAGCCACCGATTTCGAAGATCAGGCCAACGAAGCCAACGCGATGCTGGATCAGATTGCCGCCATCGAAGTGCCGGTCAGCGACCAGGCCACAGTCGACGACATAATCCTGATCGGTCGTCAACGGGCGGATGCCGCCACAGAAGCCGCCGATGCGATCGCCGCCGGCGACAAGGAAGCGATGATCGCGGCCGGAAGGAAGGCCTCGGATCTGGCAGGCCAGTACTTTCAGATGACCGATGGATTCGGGTTCGTCGATTGCGGCAGCGGAAGCAGTGCCGGCACGAGCGGCTCCGGAAATTCAGGGACCACCGGGACTACCTCCTGACCGTCCGGCAGTCTGGCTTTCAGCGAACTCGGCCCAGCGGGTCATGGCTCGTTCGGGATAGGCTCACAACTCCAAAACGAACGGGGGTAAAATGAGTGTCAAGTCCAGAACCGGGCACCTAGTGGTGCTTGGAGCAGTTCTTTTTACCGGTGCGGCCCTGGTGGCGGGTTGCGGGGGAGATTCCGATTCAGGTAGCAAGGAAGACTTCATCGCCAGTGCTGACCAGATTTGTGCCGATTTCCGGGAGCAGGCCCAGACCGTGGAATCAGAGTTCACCGATGCGCTGGACGCGGGTGACCTTGAGACCGCTGCCCAGGTATTCGAGGGTCAGGGCAGCGCCATGTCTGATGCGATAGACGAGATAGAAGGCCTGGACGTGCCGTCCGAGGACCAGGCGACGATTGATGAGTTCATTGCCTTGAGCCGCGATCAGGTTGACGTCACTCTGGACGCCGCCGATGCGATTCGCAACGGTGACCGCCAGGCTTTTGATGCGGCAATTGCCGACGGTGAAGCGCTTGAAGCCCAGTCGGATGAACTTGCCGACGGGTACGGCCTGGTTGACTGCGGCAGCGCCGGCGACGAGGATTCGTCAGTCGGCTAGCCCCGAACGATGCTGGTCAGGTATCCCTGCGGCTCAGCCGTAGGGATACCACCAGTCCTTTACTTCAATTTCGGTTTCGATGTGGGCGTGTTTGGCCTCGCGGAAGGCGTCGAGCCCTTCGGTCCCGAGTTCCCGGCCGATCCCCGAGTTCTTGAATCCGCCGAAGGGTCCGGCGTCATTGTCGGTCAGGGGGTCGTTGATCCAGACCGAACCCGAACGCACTTCTTTCACACATCGGATTGCCCGCTTCAGGTCACGGGTGTAGATGATCGACCCAAGGCCGAAGTCAAGACCGTTGGAGAGAGAGATGGCTTCGTCGAGGTCCTTGACCGGAACGATCGGAGCCACGGGACCGAAGGTCTCCTCCCGCAGCAGATCGGCATCCGGGGGCACGTTGGTCAAAACGCAGGGCTCGAGGTAGTGACCGGTCTCGAAACCGGCTCTGCCTCCGCCCGTCAACAGCTCTGCCCCGGCAGCAACCGAAGCCTCCACCTGCGTGACGGCCTTTTCCCGCTGGGCGCGGGAGATCATCGGTCCGAGGTCGGTCTTCGGGTCGAGCGGGTCGCCGATCACCAGTGATTTCGCATGTTCGACAAAGGCGCTGACGAATTCATCGAAGATGTTCTCCATCACGTAGAAGCGCTCGGAAGACGTGCAGACCTGGCCGGCGTTCAGGCAGGCTGACCAGACCCCGCCCTGCGCGGCGACCGCGATTCCGTCCGCACCAATGTCATCGCAGACGATGAAGGGATCTTTGCCGCCCATCTCGAGGTTGACTCTGGCGTTCCTGGAAGCGGCAGCGATTCCGACCTTCCTGCCGGTCGCGACCGAACCGGTAAAGGCAACGCAGTCAATGCCCGGATGCTCCGCGATCCCCGCGCCGATATCCCCGGCTCCGGCCAGCAGATTTACCGTCCCTGCCGGCAGATCCGAAAAGACATCTGCGACCGCCAGGGTTGAAAGCGGGGTCAGCTCGGAAGGCTTCGCGACGATCGTGTTCCCGGCGGCAAGTGCCGGTGCGAGCTTCCAGACCAGCAGCAGAAGGGGGAAGTTCCACGGAACTATGCAGCCGACCACGCCATGCGGCTCCTTGACCACGACCGAGAACTGGGAGGCTTCGATCGGCGGGATGACCCTCCCGATCTCGGATCGGGCTACTTCGGCGTAGTAGTCAAAGCAGGCAGCGCACCATTCGACTTCATCGGCTGATTCGGAAAGCGGCCGGCCGATCTCGGTGGTCATCAGAAATGCCAGTTCGTCCGTCTTCTCCCTGAGTGCGGAGGCGATCCCGTGAAGCAGGGGAGCCCGGTCGACAGCCGGCATTGTTCCCCAGGTCGACTTGGCCCCGGTTGCCTTCGCTACCGCCAGATCGAGCTGCTCGAGCGAAGCCGAACCGACGGTCGCCACGATTTCCTCGTTGACCGGGTTCTCCACTTCGATCGGCGAACCGCCACCGTCAACCAGCTCTCCACCAATCAGCAACCGCGTCTCGTATCCCATACGGGAAATCTACGACCTGGCGAGACTTGAAGGCGGGATCCGGGGTGTCGCTCCCGGGCCTTGGGTGTGAGGCGGGGTTCGGTGTGTCCGTCGACGACGTTTTGGGCCGAGGAGGCGGATACACCGAACTCCGCCCCAAATGCCGGGGCTAAACAGGCAGGGAAACGGCCGGCTTGTTCGCGACCTCTTCGGGCCGCATCGCTGCTGCCTTCTCGGCCCGCTTCTGCTGGATGATCACCGCCAGCATTGCGACCACGGTCACCGCGAAGAGCATGGTCGCGATCACATTGACCTGGACCGGAATGCCACGCTGGTTGGCGCCGAAGATGTACAGCGGGAAGGTGACTTCCGAACCCGAGTTGAAGTTCGAGATCACGAAATCATCGATCGAGAGCGCGAACGACAGCAACCCGGCGGATATCACTCCGGGAGCGATCAGGGGCAGGGTCACCTTGCGGAAAGTGGTGAGGGCATTGGCGCCGAGGTCGGAGGCAGCTTCCTCCAGGCGTCGGTCAAATCCGATCAGGCGGGAGCGGACCACGATCACCACGAAGCTGATTGAGAACATGATGTGGGCGATAAGCAGGGTGCCGAACCCGAGTTGCGCGCCGTAAATCAGGAACATTGAAAGCAGCGAGGCACCGATAACGACCTCGGGAGTTGCCATCGGAATGACGATCAGCAGGTTGGCTGCCCGGCGACCGAAGAACTTGTACCTGACAAGGGCAATGGCAATCAGGGTGCCGAGAATCGTCGCGCCGATCGAGGTGAAGAAAGCGAGCCGGATACTCACCAGCAGCGAGTCGGTCAGTTCCTCGATGACGAACGGCTTGCCCCAGTACTCGGTGGTGAAGCCAACCCATTCGAAGTTGTAGCGGCCGGACGGGTCGTTGAACGAGAAGACGGCGATCACGAGGATCGGGAGCAGCATGTAGGCAAGAGCAAGAAGCCCGATGAACAGAACCATGTGCTCCTTGATCCATGTCCAGATCTTGCTCACTTTGCCTCCTCGTCTTCGCCCATCAGGGCCTCGGATCCAGCGAACTTGATGTAGAGGAGCAGAGCCACCAGGATGATCGCCATCAGGGTGAACGAAAGTGCTGCGGCTTCCGGATAGTCATTGACCACCAGGTACTTCGACTGGATCACGTTGCCGATCATCGCCTGGTTTGTGCCGCCAAGGAAAGTCGCGTTGACGTAGTCACCGGCGGCCGGGATAAAAGTCAGGAGGACGCCGGCGATGATGCCTGGCATGGTCAGAGGGAGCGTGATCCGCCAGAAGGTCTGGGCGGTCGAGGCGTAGAGGTCCTTGCCGGCCTCGAGCAGTCGCCGGTCGAGACGCTCAAGAGCGGAGAAAAGCGGCAGAACCATGAACGGCAGGAAGTTGTAAGTGAGACCGGCGATCACCGCGGCTGATGTGGCCAGCACCCTGCCGTCCTGGGGCACCAGATGGATGGTCTTGAGGAAGCTGACCACCGGGCTGGTGTCATCGAGAATGGTCTTCCAGGCGATGGTACGGATCAGATAGGTAGTGAAGAACGGCGCCACCACCGCGAAAAGCATCAGGTTTTTCCAGCGTCCCGCCTTGAAAGCGATCGCATAGGCGAGCGGATATCCGATCAGCAGGCAAAAGAAGGTGGCTATGCCCGCGTAGTAGAAGGCCCGCAGGAACTGGGTGCTGTACTGGCTGATCGAGTCGGTGTAGTTCTCGAAAGCCCAGGTCAGCTGGAAGCCGGATTCAAGTGAGCCGGTCTTGAGAGAGAGCTCCCCCATGAAATACATGGGGATAACGAAGAAGACAATGAGCCAGATCAGGCCCGGGGCAAGAAGCCCGTAGGGAACCAGGCGCCGGCGAACCGAAGTCATCGGTAGGTCACCTTTCTCATCGATTCGCCGGCTTCTTCATCCTGGTTTCCTGATTCGCTTTCTTTCGGGTCAGCCCGTAACCACGTCCTGGAAGGCCTGCTCGACTTCGAGCTGATCCGCTTCGTCACCGGGCGGTGAAACCTGCGCGAAACAGTTCTCGGTGAACTCGTCACTAGGGAAGATGAGCTCGTTGTTGGCAATCGAGGGATCCTGCTTCTCGAGGATTTCCTTCACACCCTTGACCGGGCTGACGTAGTTCACGTACTTGGTGATCTGCGCCTGGTTTTCGGGCACATAGACGAAGTTCATGAACTTGTACGCGGCGGCAGGGTTCGGTGCGCCGACCGGAATCAGCATGTTGTCTGACCAGATCGAGCAGCCCTGTTCCGGCTGGACGTAGGCGATGTTCGGGTTGTCGACCTGGGCCTGGACCGCATCACCGGACCAGCCGATAGCGGCGACGACGTCACCCTTGGCCAGGTCCTGAACGAAGTCGTTGCCGGTAAAGCGGCGGATCTGACCGTTGTCGACGTTCTGCTTGATCTTGTCGATCGTGTCGAGCCAGTCCTGGGTTGTGGCTTCCGCCGGGTCGATGCCATCCGCCGCCATGACCAGCGGCACGGTGTCCCGCATCTCGGTCAGCAGGGTGACCTTGCCCTTGTATTTCGGATCAAAAAGATCATTGATCGACTTGACATCCGGAGCCAGATCCTTGCGGATCACCAGACCCGTCATGCCTGACTGCCACGGCACGCTGTACTCACGATTCGGGTCGAAAGTCGGACTCTCAAGGCTCGGGATCAGGTTCTTCTCGACGGTCGGGAGCTCGGCCTTGTCGAGATTCTGGATGTAGCCGAGGTTGTACATCTTCTCGGCCATCCAGTCGGTAACGATGATTATGTCCCGGCCACCCGAGTCGCCCTGCGCGAGTTGCTGCTGGACCTTGCCGAAGAACTCGTTGTTGTCGTTGACGTCTTCCGTGTAAGTCGTGTTGATTCCGGTCTCGCTCTGGAAATCCTTGATCGTGGCGCCGTCAATGTAGAGGGGCCAGTTCGAGATCTTCAGGGATCCCTGCGGATCACCTCCGGTCGCCGTCGTCACGTCGGAGTTGTCTGATCCTTCGTCGATACCGCCACCGCCGCAGGCCACAAGGACCACCGAAGCTGTCAGGGCCAGAATCGCTAGGAAAAACAGTCGTGCTCGTTTCGTGTTGCTCTTGGGCATCACTTCACTCCTTCGGTGACGGTTTCGGGGGGCGTTGTGTCTGCCACCTTGTCCGCAGCGGACTCGGCGACAAGATGCATGTGCTCCGGCACCCAGGAAAGGCGTACCTTCGCACCGGCGCCAGGAAAGCTCTGGCGCTCTTCTTCGGAAACATTCGGGCAGAGGACGGTCATGTTGACGCCATCTGCCACCCGGACTGCCATCTGGGTGGCGGTGCCGAGGTAAAGCGAACTTTCGACAATGCCGTCGACACCGGGCTTGCCCGTGTCGCCCTGGCCTTCCAGGTCGATCTCGAGCTTCTCCGGGCGGACCACTGCGTAGCAGCGTTCACCGGCACCGAAGCGGGCGGCTTCCGGCGTGGAGATCGCAGGGCCGTGATCTAGCTGAATCTCCGAACCGGAGCTGGCAATGGCCGGCATCAGGTTGGAAACACCGATGAACCCGGCGACGAACGTGGTGCTCGGCTTCTCGTAGACAGTTTCCGGGTCAGCGCACTGCTCGATCCGACCTTCGTTCATCACCGCGATCCGGTCACTCATGGTGAGCGCCTCTTCCTGATCGTGGGTGACGTAGACAAAAGTGATTCCAACTTCACGCTGAATCTGCTTGAGCTGGACCTGCAGGCCCTTGCGGAGTTTGAGGTCGAGGGCGCCGAGAGGCTCATCGAGCAACAAAACCTTCGGCAGGTTGACCAGGGCGCGGGCGAGCGCCACGCGCTGCTGTTGGCCACCTGAAAGCTGGTTGGGCTTGCGCTTGGCTTCGCGGGCAAGTCCGACACGTTCAAGTTCCGTCGCTACACGGTCCTTGATCTCGGCCTTCGGGACCTTCTTGCGCTTGAGGCCGAATCCGACGTTCTCCTCGAGGGTCATATGGGGAAACAGCGCATAGGACTGGAAGACCGTATTCGTCGGGCGCTTGTAAGCGGGCTGACCGGCGACATCCGTGCCATCGATCAGGACTTTGCCCCTGGTCGGCTGATCGAATCCGGCAATCATCCGGAGAGTCGTGGTCTTGCCGCAACCCGATGGGCCGAGCATTGTGAAGAACTCGCCGTCAGCGATGTCGAGGTCCATCTCCCTGACTGCGGTGAAATCACCGAAACTCTTGGTGACCCCCTCGAGGCTTACACCCCCGCTCCCAGACCCTGAGCCCGATGGTTTCCCGGCGTTAGCCTCCGACGGATTCGCATCCGTATCGATCGGTGGTAGATCTGGCGAGCCTTCCATCGAACCCCTCTCTCAGGTGGACAACCGGTGCCCAAACCTCATTGACACCGGAGACAACGATTGAACCGTATGCGAAACCGGGGTGGTCTCGCAACCACGGATTGTCCAAATGCACATCCTTTGTCATCCCTGACGTCAAATCACCGGCATGCAGCAAGGTGCCAGGGGCGACCCCGTTAGCGGGGTTCGTTCCCCGCCAGAGCAGTCGCGGGTTCCGCCTTGCCCTTGAGCAGGTCGGGGTCGGCGGTCTCACGACGGCGCTTGAAGAACGGCTCTTCCTGATGCACCCGCCAGGCAAGAAGAAGGATCACCCCGAGCAGCAGGAACCCGACTCCGATTATGGCCGGGGGTGCGAACCCGAACCACGAGGCACCGGTGTAGGAATTCGCCGGGTCGGTCCAGTCAACCAGTGACTTGAAGAACAGATAGGTGAGGAGCAGAGCGCCGATCACCGGGGCGACCCCGATGAAGAGCAGGTTCTTGACCGATTTCAAGAGCTCCCGCCGGTAATAGAACGCACAGGCAAACCCGGTCATCGCATAGTAGAAAGCGATCATCAACGAAAGTGCCGATAGCGAATCGAAGAGAAAGTTCTCGCTTATCAGCTTTGAGGGCAGGTACCAGATGATCGCCAGCGCACCGATCGTGAGCGTCGAGACCACCGGGGTGAAGAAACGCCCGGAGATTTCGCCGAGAGCACTGGGCATCGCCTCTGCCCGGGCCATCGACAGCGAGGTACGGGAGGCCGGCAGGATCGTCGTCTGGGTTGACGCGAGAGCCGAGACAACGACCGAAAGCAGGACCAGCAGGCCGACCGTGCCGCCGAGGATCTCTTTCGCGTAGGTCGCGAGGATCGCCGCGTCGTCGTCGAACTGTTCGGCCCCGGAAACCCCGCCCCAGGCGACTATCGCGGTCGCGACCCCGAGGTAGGTGAAAAGCAGCAGTGCGGTTGAGATCACACCCGCCAGACCGGGTTTGTCGGCGTCGCCTTCGGTCTCCTCGTTCAGGTTGACGGCGCTTTCCCAGCCCCAGTAGATGAAGACGGCGAGCAGCATCGCTCCCGAGAGCGCCCCGGCCGGAATGTCGAACGGGTTGAACCATGTCAGGGAGGGGTCGATGGATCCGGAAGGACCGTCACCGCTCAGGACCTTGTAGAGAGCGACGACGATGAAAAGCATCAGGGGTACGATCTGAATGATCATCAGAACCTTCTGGAGATTGGCCGAAATTTCGGTTCCCCAGATGCAGATCCCGGTCATCACCACCATCAGCAACACCGCACCGGTAGTGACCGCTGCCGTGCTGTTCATCAGACCGTCGGTTCCGATCAGATCAAAGAAGCTGTAGACGGCGACGTCAGCCAGAGACCCGACCACGAGAATGCCGGTCACGCAGATCGCCCAGCCCGTCATCCAGCCGGACTGAGGTCCGATCGCCCTGGTCACCCAGGAGAAACTGGTGCCACAGTCCTGATCGGCCTTGTTCATGTAATAGAACGCAGCGGCGATGAAGAACATCGGGACGAAGGCGACGAGAAGTGCCGCCGGAGCCTGAAGTCCGACCAGCACCACGATCGATCCGATGACTGCTGCCAGCGAATAGGCAGGGGCCGTCGAAGCGAGCGCGATGGCAAGCCCGTCGGCAAAGCTGATCGCATCTGCCTTGAGGTGTGGCTCGTCACCCGAATTGGGGACGGCAGGTTCCGGACGAGAAGAAACCTCTGGACCCTCCATGACCGAAAATCTAGCCGGAAATCCGGCGGCACTGCCAAACACGGACGAGAGGTGAAGCACCGGCACCGGCTTTTTACGTTTCGTCGGCTTGTCTGTGTGACGATGCCGACATATGGTGGAGCCACATCCCCCAATGGTCTTCCGGAAAGGTAGGAGCCCGTGTCTACCGTAACCCCCACCCCTTCAACAGTCGACAATCTTCAGGAACAGGCCCGTCGCCATCTCTGGATGCACTTCTCCCGCATAGGCGGGTACAACGACGAAAACCAAGTGCCGATCATCACCCGTGGCGAAGGGCCCTACGTCTATGACGATCAGGGGAAACGCTACCTTGACGGTCTATCCGGGCTGTTCTGTTCCAATGTGGGGCACGGGCGGGCTGAAATCGGTGAGGCGGCAGGTCGCCAGGCAAGTGAACTCGGGTTTTTCATGATCTGGAGTTATGCCCATCCACGCGCGATTGAGCTGGCTTCGAAGCTGGCTTCGATAACTCCCGGTGACCTCAACCGGGTCTTCTTCACAGACGGCGGCAGCGAAGCCGTCGAGTCAGCGGTCAAGCTGGCCCGCAACTACCACCGCATGCGTGGCAACGGCCAGAAGATGAAGCACATCTCCCGCGAGATCGCCTACCACGGCACCACCCTCGGAGCCCTCTCGGTGACCGGGATCCCGGATCTGCGGACCCAGTTCGAGCCGTTGACGCCCGGTGGTTGCCACGTTCCCAATACGAACAGCTACCACTGGCCTGATGATCGCGACCCGCTCTGGGCCGCGGAGGAGATAGAACGCCGAATTCTCTTCGAAGGCCCCGAAACGGTGGCCGCTGTGATCCTCGAACCGGTCCAGAACGCCGGGGGCTGCTTCACCCCGCAGGAGGGCTACTTCCAGCGGGTGCGCGAGATCTGCGACAAGTACGACATTCTGCTGGTCGCCGACGAAGTGATCACCGGCTTTGGCCGTCTCGGTCACATGTTCGGCAGCGAACGGTATGGAATCGAGCCCGACATCATGACGGTTGCCAAGGGTCTCACCTCGGCCTACGCTCCGATGGGAGCGATGATCGCATCGGATCGGGTTGCGGAGCCGTTTCTCGCATCCGATACTGCGGCCTTCTCTCACGGCTTCACTTTCGGTGGCCATCCGGTTGCCGCGGCGGCCGCGCTGGCCAACCTCGACATCCTCGAGCGTGAGGATCTCCCCGGCCATGTCTTGAACAAGGAAGGCGAGTTCCGCGGAATGATCGAGTCGCTTCGCGACATCCCGATCGTCGGTGACGTTCGCGGGGCAGGTTATTTTCAGGCCATCGAGCTGGTCAAGGACCAGGACACGAAGGAGAGCTTCAACGATCAAGAGTCGGAACGGCTGCTCCGCGGCTTCCTTTCGGGCGAGCTGTACAGTCGCGGCCTGATCTGCAGGGCTGACGATCGCGGTGACCCCGTGATCCAGCTTTCTCCGCCGCTGATCTGCGACACCGAACAGTTCGAGGAGATTCACGATGTGTTGAGGCCGGTTCTGACCGAGGCCTCACAGATGATGAGGAACTGACCCGCCCAACCGCCACCCAACCACAGCCTCACCGCCACTGCTACCACCCGCATCGCCACTGCCACCCTGCCATAGAGAGGACGAGGAATTCAATGAAGGTCGGCGTCATCAAGGAGATCAAGCAGGACGAGTACCGGGTGGCGATCACGCCGGCCGGGGTTCGTGAATTTGTCGAGCACGGCCACGAGGTTCTGATCCAGGACGGGGCGGGTGAGGGCAGTGCGATTTCGAACACCTCGTTTGAAGCGCAGGGCGCCCGGATCCTGCCCGACGCTTCTTCGGTCTTCGACGCGGCCGAGATGATCCTTCACGTCAAGGAACTCCAGGCTTCGGAGATCGAGATGCTGAAGCCGGAGCACCTGCTTTTCACGTATCTGCATCTGGCACCTGATCCGGCGCAGACAGCCGGGTTGATGAAGTCCGGCTCGACTTGCATCGCCTACGAAACCGTCGAGGACTCCGAGGGCCGTTTGCCGCTGCTCGCACCGATGAGCGAAATCGCGGGGCGGATCGCAACCCAGGCCGGAGCTTTCATGCTGGAGAAGCCGCTCGGTGGTCGCGGGGTTCTGCTGGGAGGTGTTCCCGGTGTGGCGGCCGCAAATGTCGTAGTGATCGGCGGCGGAGTCGTCGGCACCAATGCGGCTTTCATCGCAATGGGTATGGCCGCTGATGTTTTCATCCTCGATCGTTCGCTTGACCGCCTGCGCGAACTCGACTTGCATTACGCCCGCGAGGCCTCCACGGTTTACTCGACGACTCTTGCGGTCGAAGAGTTGCTGCCAAAGGCCGACCTTGTGATCGGCGCCGTCCTCGTCCATGGTGCCCGGGCTCCCTGGGTGATCAACCGGGAGCAGCTGAAGTTGATGAAGCCCGGTGCCGTGCTGGTCGATGTTGCGATCGATCAGGGCGGCTGCTTTGAGACTTCCCGGCCGACAACGCATCGGGACCCGACCTTTGAAGTCGAAGGCATCATCCATTACTGCGTTGCGAACATGCCCGGAGCGGTGCCGATCACCTCGACCCAGGCACTGACCAACGCCACACTCCCGTATGCCCTCGCGCTTGCTGACAACGGCATTCAGGCATCGGTCCAGCGCGATCCCGGGCTCAGGCCGGGGGTCAACGTCGCTGCCGGCAAGGTCACCCACCAGGGCGTGGCGGAAGGCACCGGTCAGGATTATGTCCCGGTAGAAGAAGCACTCGGTTGGGTCTGACCCGGCCCGGAAGCCCAGTCGAAAGCAAGGACAGGTACGAGATGGCGATCAGCGGAAAGCTGAAACTGCAGAACATGATCAACGGCGAGTTCGTTGATCCGGTGGACGGCGGTTCCGAAGAAGTGATCAATCCCTCGACCGGTGAAGTGATCGCCGAGGCGCCGCTTTCCGGTGCGGAGGACGTGAACCGTGCGGTGGCTGCGGCCAAGGCCGCATTCGAAAATGGCTGGGCGACCACCACTCCACGGGAGCGCTCGGACCGGCTGCTGGCTCTCGCAGACGCGATCATTGAAAACGGCGACGAGTTGACCGACCTTGAATCCGCTGATGCAGGCAAGCCCCGTCAGGCATTCATCGATGAGGAACTCGACACCACGGCTGATCACATCCGCTTTTTCGCCACTGCCGCCCGTAACCTTGAAGGTAAGGCAGCGATGGAATACCTGCCGGGCCACACCTCCTTCATCCGGCGTGAACCGGTCGGACCGGTCGCCCAGATCACCCCCTGGAACTATCCGCTGATGATGGCCGCCTGGAAGCTTGGCCCGGCTCTCGCTACCGGCAACACGCTGGTCCTGAAGCCGGCCGAGTCCACACCGGTCTCAACGCTCCAGACTCTGGCCAGGATCTGTGCGGAGGTGTATCCACCCGGCGTCACCAATTTCATTGGTGGTCACGGTGAACCGGCCGGTTCGACCCTGGTCACTCATCCCGACATCAAGATGGTCTCCCTGACCGGATCTATCGGTACCGGCAAGTGGATCGCCAGGGCCGCTTCCGACTCGCTCAAGAGGGTCCATCTGGAGCTCGGCGGGAAGGCGCCGGTGATCGTCTTCGATGACGCCGACCTCGACGCGGTCTATGAGACGATCGCCGGAACCGCGCTGTTCAACGCTGGCCAGGACTGCACCGCCGCAACCCGCATCCTGGCAGGACCGAAGGTCTATGACGATGTGGTGAATGGTCTCGCTAATGAAGCCCGGGGCTACGTCATGGGTGATCTGGATTCAGCTGAAACCACTCTCGGCCCGGTCAACTCGGCCAGGCAGCTCGAGCATGTGACGGGCCTGATGGACCGTGCCCCGGACCATGCCCAGGTAGTGACCGGCGGCAAGCAGGCCAACCTGCCCGGGTTCTTTGTCGAGCCGACCGTGATAGCCGATCTCCAGCAGGAGGACGAGCTGGTCCAGAACGAGATTTTCGGGCCGGCCATGACCGTCCAGCGCTTTACTGACGAGGAGGAAGCGATCAAATGGGCGAACGGCACCAGATACGGATTGGCTTCGTCGGTCTGGACTCGTGACGTTGGCCGTGCCATGCGCGTTACCAACGCGCTCCGTTTCGGCGCGGTCTGGGTCAACGACCACATCCTGATGGCGGTCGAGATGCCCCATGGCGGATACAACGAGTCCGGCTATGGCAAGGATATGAGCATGTACTCGCTTGAGGACTACACCCAGATCAAGCACGTCATGATCAATAACGACTGAACGCCGGCTCCGGCCACGCCTCCAGCCCGGACCAACGCGGGTCCTGGCCACACGTCCAGTTCAAACCAACGCGGTTCCTGGCCGGGATCTTCACGGCTATTTCGCGGAAATCCCGGCCACGACTCCGATCCGACCCCCGGTTCAGGCCAAAGCCGGTTCCTGGCCGGGATCTTCACGGCTATTTCGTGGAAATCCCGGCCACGATGGTTGGCGGGTGGCTTTCAAGCGCCGTCAGGATGGTTCGAATCACGTATTCGGGGTTGTACCTCAGCATCCGGTATGTGAATCGGAGGACGATCCAGCCACGGGCACGGAGATCATTGTTTCTTTCGGTGTCCCGCTCGAAAGATCCGTGGCCGCGATGAAACTCGTATCCGTCCACCTCAACCGCCACACGCCGGTCGGTCCATCGAAAGTCGACGAGATGCCCCTCGACATTGCGATTGACTTCCGGTGGCGGAATCTTGCCCTTCCGGTCCAGTTCCATCAAGAGCACCTCGAGAAGCGAAAGTGCTTCCTGTATGTGCGGCATCCGGCAGTCGATCGACTGGCGAAATGCCGCGGCCCCCTTCATTCCGCGGGCGACATCAAGGCAGCCTTCGAGCCGTCGGTTGTTCAGGCCTCTCTTTCGGTCTGCTTCCCAGAAGGCGTGCTGGAATGTGTCGCTATTCATCAGGCCGGCGAGCTGAAGCAGAACGGGCTCTACGTGAAGGATCGGTATTCCCTGGAATCCTGTGACGTGTTCAGGCTGCAGCCAGCGGCATCGGCTGGTCACAAGTTGCGCCCTTGACTGGTGCCCGTGGGCCTTCAATCGGGCCCAATCCCGGTGTCCGTCGTTGCCCGGTCGGACCACACTGATCCGGGACCTCGGCCGATCCTGAAACCCCCAGGCAATCGCGGCACTCCGTCCGGCCAGTGCTGACCCGTGTCCCGAGGCCAGAACACAAGCCATCCAAAGTCCCAGCTCTGACAGATCCGGCCGGCCGACGGAATAGACGCCCGTGAAAATCCGGAACAGGAAGCCGGATTTCAATCCGTAGTCGATCGTGGTGGTGGGGATATCTGATTCGACCAGCTGGTACCTCGCAACCACACCGTGCTGCCGCCCGGCGAGGTCGAGGCATCGGGCTCGAAGCGGAGTCTGTTGAGCGATCATCCGCCGATGGTTGTCGAAAAAAGCTCACACGTGGGTCTACAACTGAATCAATTGTGTGACGCGATGCTTCGCAAAACTGAACTCACGTATCCTGGCCGGGATTTCCACGGTCATTTCGTGAGGATCCCGGCCACAATCCTCGGGAGCGGGAGCGGGAGCGGGAGCGGGAGCGGGAGCGGGAGCGGGAGCGGGAGCCAGGGCCGGAGCCAGAGCGGGAGCGGGAGCGGGAGCGGGAGCCAGGGCCGGAGCCAGGGCCGGAGCCAGGGCCGGAGCCAGAGCCAGGGCTCGGGTGCGAGACTGCCGACTCCGGGGGCTGGTTGCCGGCCGGGGCCGGCTTCCTAGCTGTCCTTTAGGGAGGCGATTCCTCCGACTACCCCGAGGTAAGCGGTGCCGTCCGGGCCGAGTCCGAGCCCCGCGTAATTGTTGTTGAAGAAGAAACCGGACCCGGCGTACTTGTTCCAGACCGTCTTGCCGTTCCTGAAGTTGATTGCAGTCCAGTAATAGGACTGCGAACCGCTGGAATCCGGCGGACGGGTGTAGGCGTAGATCAATCCGGTCCTGGCCGACATTTTCGGAACAACCGAGGGGGCCCTGGCGGTGTTGTTGGTCCAGACCTTCTTGCAGCCTTTGCCGTCCTTGCGGATGTCCACCCGGGCAAACCCGGGTTCCGTCACCACGGCGGCTCCCTCGGGCGGGAACAGCGCCGAGTAGCCATAGTTGTTCTCGACGATCATCGAGCGTCCGGTAGTGATCAGCGAGTTCTCGGTGGCGCTCGCCCCCTTGCTGAAAACAGGCACTTCGCAGACCTTGCGCTTCTTGCCCTTGAGCTTCTTTGCGGTGCGGTATACGACCACGTTCTCGGGGTCGGCATTGTCGACCATCGCCACGTAGCCGCCCTTGAGGATGTCCGGCGTGGTGCCGCTGCCCGCGTCGGCCTGTCCGGGCTTGACTACCCCGTCGTTTCGGTACCTGGCCTTCCAGACAATGAATGGCTTTCCGTTCGAGGCTTTGCCGAGGCGGTAAAGACGCTTGTTCGTCACCACGTACACCGCGTTCCGGTCGACCGTGAAGGAATTCTGGATTTCCTCATTCAACTGGAGCAGACGGATCTTGCCGGTATGGCGATCCACGGTTCCTACCCCACCCGTCTGCTTGACCACAAACCAGAGGTCACCTTCAAAGTCGGGCAGAGCCGAATTCATACGCTGGCTGGCCGGATCGACGCGTGATGTCAGATCATGATCCCTGACGAGTTCAAAGGCCGAACCATCGGCAGTCTGGCCGAGTATGAAAATGTGATTGGTGCGGGTCGGGATGACCAGCCGATCCTGGTTGTCCAGGTAGAAGTACCCTCCGGCAGAGAAGTTCTGGTAGTCCGGTGATGTGCCTACCTTGGGCGCATCCGGAAGCTCGTAGGTGGCGAGTACCTCGAGCGTGTCCGGGTCCACGATGCGGGCCTGCGGTGGCGCGATCGTGGAAACGCAGACCGTGACGATCCGACCACGCCTGTCGAAAGCGATAGTTGAGCAGATGCCGTTCGCGGCACCGCCCGACGAAGCCACCAGGTTCTTGCCGAGCGGCCCAGGCCAATGGTAGGTACCGGTCATCCACGTGTCGTTATGGATGTTGCTCTTTGGGTCCGACGCCATGAACGGGTTTTGCGGGGCCCGTGTCGCGCTGTTGACCGGCGTCGCCTTGAAGATCGATCCAGTGAAATCAGGCAGTGAAGGCGCCGGCTCCGACGATGCGATCGGCGCCGCCACTGAAACCGGCGCAATTGCGACTGCACCAAGCCCGAAGACACCGATTCCGGCAGCGAGCGCTCGGAACGCCAAACCCCGAGTCCTGGCGTTCCAGCGCAGGCCTTTCCACCGTATTTGCCGGCTAAGGCAAGACTGGTTACGGGTGCCCGAGCACAGGCCAGACTGAATCCTGGCCTGGCTCATTGTTCGTTGATCTTCCGGGTCGACTTCCTCGCAGGCGTCAGTTGCAGGCCCCGAACGCGGCGCCATTGGCCTGGTCGGCAGCCGCCTTTGCGGCCGCACTTGCGCTCGCAGCGGTCCTGGCTTTCTTCTGGGCTTTCTTCAGCTTCTTCTTGGCTTTCCGTTTCGCCTTGCCGCGCGACTTCTTCACGCGCTTCTTGGCTTTCTTGACAACACCCTGTGCTTTCGCGGCAGCGGCAGTATTGGCAGCAGCGGTCAATGCAGCCGCGTTGCCAGTCGCCGCTCCGCAGCCGGCCGGCTTGGCACCGGCCCCGACAATCGAGACCCCGTTGTTTACACCCGGGAAGCTCTCTGCTTGCTCGATCTGCTTTACCTTGGCCGAAAGTAGCGTGGACATTGATGGCTCAGCCACCCTTGTGTAGACCCCGGGGAAATTGGGTCTCGCGCAGCCGGTACCCCAGCTGACGACTCCGATCAGCCTGAATCCGCCATCTACCGGTGCGACCAGCGGTCCGCCGCTGTCGCCCTGGCAGGAGTCCTGGCCGCCGGCCATCGTTCCGGCACAGAGCATCACCGCAGAGTGGAACGCGGCTCCGTATGAGGTGGTGCCTCCACAAACCGAGTCGTCGAGGACAGGCACGGTCAGATGCTTCAGGACGGGGCTGGACGCACCCCCTTCCGAGATCGCACCGTACCCGGTCACGACCGCGTTGCGGCCCGCCCGCCAGACGGCCCGTTCATCGCTACCGGCAATCTTGATCTGTGTGCGCGACGAAGGGGCCTTGAGAGCGATGAATGCGTAGTCGTTGTCGCTCGTGGATGCGGTGTAATTCTCCGCCCGGTACATGCCGTTCCACATGACCTCTTCACCGCCGGTTCCCGCCTGGGTCCGCCCGGTGAAGAACCGCATGTCGTCCGAGAGCGCATACCAGCCCTCACTCGGACTCCATACGCAGTGGGCCGCGGTCAGGATCAGCATCGGGTGGACCAGCGACCCGCCACACCAGTGCTGTCCGCCAAAGGTGATCTGGACCTGCCACGGGTACTGGTCGAAGGTGGTGTCCGACCCACCCACGATGTAAGGATTGGACCGCGTCTGCACCGCGGCAGAGGTCGCAGGACTCTGCGGCACATCTGACCTGTCGAGCTTCACCAGTCCGTCGATCGATGCCTGGCTTCTGGCCGGCGCAAGTGACATCGCGATCGCCGCCAGCAAGATAAGCGGAACCAGAACGAGTGCGCGCCTCGCGAACAAATCTCCTGAGATGGTCATGCGAGTCCTACCCCCTGTATTTCGATCCAAGTGTGCTGGAACCTTGAACATATACGCACCGGCATCGTTTGCCAAGCCCGAGTCCGGATCAGAGACCAAACGTCTTGCCGATGATGTCCTTCATGATCTCGTCGGTGCCGCCGCCGATCGGTCCCAGCCTCGCATCGCGCAGGGCCCGTTCGATGCCGTACTCCTTCATATACCCGTAGCCGCCGTGAACCTGGAGCGCCTCGTCGGCCACCTCACAGAGTGCCCTCTGGGTCATCAGCTTGGTCATCGAGACTTCACGGATCACCGGTTCGCCCGCCTCGAAGCGGCGCAGCGTGTCGTAGGTGAGCGTTCTGGCTGTATGTGCCGTGGTCGCCATACCGGCGATCTTGTGACGAATCGCCTGGAATGACCCGATCGACTTTCCGAAGGCCTTCCGGTCATTGGCGTATGTGATCGAGGAGTCGACCAGGGCGTCCATCGCACCGATCGCACCGATCGCCATCAGGAGCCGTTCCCAGGCGAAGTTGGCCATGATCAGCTGGAATCCCTCGTTTTCGGCGCCGAGCAGGTGATCATCCGGGACTTCGACATCGGTGAATGAGATCTCGCCCGTGTCCGAAGAGTGCCATCCCATCTTCTCCAGTTTCGAAACCACTTCATAGCCGGGTGAATCGGTCTCGATGACCAGAAACGAGATTCCGCTGTGGCCACCTTCCTCGGTGGTCTTTACCGCGCAGACGAGAAAGTCGGCGCGGACCCCGTTGGTGATGAAGGTCTTTGATCCGTTCACAACATAACCCCCGTCGACCTTGCGGGCCATCGTGCGAATCGAGGCAACATCGGATCCGGCCCCTGGTTCGGTTATTCCCAGCGCGCCGATCTTCTCCCCACGGATTCCAGGCACCAGCCAACGCTGCCGTTGCCACTCGTTACCAAACCTGAAGACCGGCGGCATGGCGATTGAGGCGTGAGCATTGATCCCGGCGGCGACACCGCCGGATGCGCCCCGTCGCGAAAGTTCCTCCACCCAGACGGCATCATGGAGGTGGGTCCCGCCCTGCCCACCGTACTCCTGGGGGAACTTCAGCCCGAGGAACCCGAGTTCACCGCAGCGGTCGAACAGCTCACGGGGAAAGAGCCGGGCGTCCTCCCACTCGTCGACGTGGGGTGCGATCTCGTTCTCGACAAAGCGGCGGACCGTCTGGCGAAGCTCGAGGTGTTCCCGACTGAAAGGCGGTGGGATCCCCGGCCCCGAGCCTCCCTCAATCATCAATGCTTCCCATCAGCGACGCCGCGTAGCGGTCGCCTTCGGGACGAGGCAGGGCATTTAGTGCCTCGAGCTCTTCGGGGCTGAGGCTGACATCTGCTGCCGCCGCGTTCTCCTCCAGACGGGAGACCTTTCTGGTTCCAGGAATCGGTGCGATGTCATCTCCCTGGGCGAGAACCCAGGCGATTGCCATCTGGGCTGATGTCACATCGTGCTTCTTCGCGAGTGTCTCGATCGCGTCGACGATGGACAGGTTCGTCTCGAAATTCTCCTCGCTCATGCGTGGGTCATGGGCGCGGAAATCGGCGGAACCGAAGTCGGCTTTGGACCGAAACCGGCCGGTCAGAAAGCCACGCCCGAGTGGGGAATAGGGCACGAGACCGATGCCGAGGGCACGCATTGCCGGAAGGATCGAATCGTTCAGTCCGCGCTCGAACAGTGAGAACTCGGATTGGACAGCGGAGATCGGATGAACGTCGTTGGCCCGGCGGATCGTTTCCGCCGATGCTTCCGAAAGTCCGAGGTAACGTACCTTGCCGGCTTCGACCAGCTCAGCCATCGCGCCAGCCGTTTCTTCGATCGGGACCGACTTGTCGACCCGGTGTTGGTAATAGAGATCGACGTGGTCGACACCCAGCCGCCTCAGTGAAGAGTCGATGGCCTCTCTCACATACTCGGGCCGACCGCTGATCGATCGTTCGTTGTCTTCACCCCGAACGATTCCGAACTTGGTCGCGAGGACGACTTGGTCACGGCGCCCCTTGATCGCCCTGCCGAGAAGCTCCTCGTTGGCTCCACGACCGTACATGTCTGCTGTGTCGAGAAAGTTGACACCGAGGTCCAGGGCGCGCTGAATGGTTGCGATCGATTCGGCTTCGTCGGTTTCTCCATAGAAATCGGACATGCCCATGCAACCGAGCCCGATCGCAGAGACTTTCAGTCCTTCACTTCCCAGCTTGCGAATCTCCATCGGTCGATCATAGAACCGGGGTGGTCGCGACTGACAGCCGCGCGTTAAAGACGAAACGCGCCGACCGGGGCGCGTTTCGGTGGATCAGCCGTATCGGCCGAGTCCTAGAAAGCTCCGGGATGCCGGACGGAGAATCCGGCGGATGAGCGGATTGTCGTGCTCCAGCGGTTACCGCCGTTCGAGCTCATGTTCGATGTGTCGAAGGAAAGTCCGGCCACGACCATGTACATGTGACCGCCATTGGCGTAGGTGGAGATCCACTTGCCGGCACCAGGCTGCTTCCAGTTTATGAAGCTGCCGGAAGGCATCGGGGTCTTGACGAAACCACCGGCGCGTAGTGCGAAGCTGACCGAGCCCGAGCAGTCATAGCCGCGATCGAGCCGGCGGCTCAGGCCATGGCCACCGCCGTACACGTAAGGCTTGAGCCGAATCTGGTTGGCGGCTGCGATGACACGCTTGATGGCGGCGGGTGCCGTGTCAGGAGCGATTGCCTTGCCGTTGACGATGCGAGCCTTCTTGATTGGCTTGCAATCAGTCACCGAAAGCGCCAGGCCACCGGTCGAAGCGTCCTTGCAACTGGCCTGGGCCGTTGGGGCCAAGGCCGAAAAAGAGACGAGAACCAACGCTGCCAGAACGGCGACGAGAGAAACCGACTTGAAAATATTGATGCTGCGGAACGGCTGAACTGTGCGCGACGGGTAGATACCGATCTCCTTTGTCGGCCTACGGGGTTAGCTGTCGGGCTGGCGCTTCAGGAGCCGCGCTCCCACCTCGGATGGTGGATTCGCCCCAAAAACTCGGTTCCCCCGCTCCCGGCCTCAGAGTAGGTCGGGATTCGGCGTCTCGGTTATGAACTTGCGGAATGATAGACGATCTGTTCGTCATTCGCTGACAAACCACCGGAGTCCTCCTTTAATCCCTGCAATTTCCGGAAAGCCAGGTGATGCTTGATGCGACCAGGGAGCCCGGGTTTGGCGAGGCTAAGCGAAGTCCCGGTGGTAACTTTGAGGGGATGGATACAACTGGAAAGAGGGTCCTGCTGACCGGCGCGACCGGAGGCCTCGGCCGCGCAATCGCCGGAACCCTCGCCGGGGCCGGGGCGAACCTGATCCTCTCGGCTCGTTCCGCGGATGCGCTCGAGGAGCTGGCTTCCGGACTTCCAGGTGACGGGCACGCATGCCTGCCCGCGGATTTGGGTGAACCGGGGGCCGCGCTTGAACTGATAGAGAAAGCCGGAAAGATCGATGTTCTGGTGGCCAATGCCGCATTGCCGGCAACCGGTCGAATCACCGACCTGACCGATCAGCAGGTGTCCCGGATGCTGCGAATCAATCTCGAAGCCCCGGTCCTGATGGCCCAGGCTGTTCTGCCGGACATGCTGGAACGCAACGAAGGCAAGCTGGTGATGATCGGCTCGCTCGCGGGCAAGGCAGGCAGCCCCCGGTCATCCATCTATAACGCGACCAAGTTCGGCCTTCGCGGATTCGTTTTCGGCCTCGCCCAGGATCTGGCCGGGACCGGGGTGGGTGCAACACTCATCGCTCCGGGTTTTGTTCGCGAAGCGGGCATGTTTGAAGACTCCGGCGCCAAGGCACCGGCCGGCATGGGCACGACCACTCCGGACCGTGTTGCGACCGCTGTGCGCCAGGCCATGAAATCCGACAAGGTCGAGATTCCTGTGGCTCCGTTTCTGCAGCGCTCCATGGCTCATATCGGCCTTATGAGCCCCCATCTTTCCCACCGGGTTCAATCCGGTGCGGCCGGTCAGAAAGCCGCGGAATCGGTCGCCAGCGGGCAAACCGGCAAACGTTGACCCTCACACACTCAAGACAGAGAAGAGAACCATGAGCAGCAATTCATTCGGAGCCAAAGACAACATCGAGGTAGGCGGGAAGAGCTACGAGATATTCCGGCTTGATTCCCTCCAGGCGAAGTACGACGTCGCCCGGCTGCCTTATTCGATCAAGGTTCTGCTCGAGAATGTTCTCCGGCTCGAGGACGGAGTTTCGGTCAGCGCAAAGGACATCGAGGCGATCGCATCATGGGATGCCGCCGCTGAACCGTCGGTCGAGATCCCCTTCCAGCCGGCCCGGGTCCTCATGCAGGACTTCACCGGGGTTCCAGCCGTGGTCGATCTCGCGGCAATGCGCGACGCAATGGCGGAAATCGGTGGTGATGTCGCGGCGATCAACCCGCTGGTTGACGTTGACCTTGTGATCGACCACTCGGTTCAGGTCGATGCCTTTGGCAGCGGCATGGCTTTCAATTTCAACGCTGAAAAGGAATTCGAGCGGAATCTCGAACGCTACGAATTCCTCAAGTGGGGTCAGGGTTCCTTCAATAACTTCCGGGTCGTCCCGCCGGCTACAGGGATCTGCCATCAGGTAAATCTGGAATACATCGCGCAGGTCGTCTACAGCCGCGAGAACGGCGGTCGGCTCCAGGCCTACCCGGACACCCTGGTCGGCACTGATTCACACACGACTATGGTCAATGGTCTCGGTGTGCTCGGTTGGGGTGTTGGTGGCATCGAAGCGGAGGCGGCAATGCTTGGCCAGCCGGTTTCGATGCTGCTGCCGCAGGTGGTCGGGTTCAAACTTCACGGCAATCTTCCCAAGGCAGCAACCGCGACGGATCTTGTCCTGACCGTCACCGAAATGCTTCGCGAACGCGGGGTTGTCGGGAAGTTCGTCGAGTTTTACGGTCCCGGCCTGTCGACGCTTGCCCTCGCGGACCGGGCGACGCTCGGGAACATGTCTCCGGAGTTCGGTTCGACCTGCGCGATCTTTCCTCCTGATGCCGAAACTCTCCGCTACCTTGAACTGACCGGTCGCCCGACCGAGACAATCGAGCTTGTCGATGCCTATGCACGCCAGCAGGGCACCTTCCATACGGCTGAATCGGCGGACCCGGCCTTTAGCGACACGCTCGAGCTTGAACTCGACACCGTAGTGCCTTCGATTGCCGGTCCGAAGCGGCCGCAGGATCGGGTTGCCTTGTCCGACTCGAAGCCCGCCTTCCTGGAAGCGTTGAAGGAGTTCGATGAGGAGGCTTCCCATGAGTTGAGTGCCTACGACGAGGCGCTCGACGAGTCCTTCCCTGCCTCCGATCCGCCCGGCGAGGATCATGTATCGAGTGAACTCGGCAAGCCAGCCGGAGCGCCGGTCGGCATGGCGCTGGAAGGCGAGCGCTGCTCGAAGGACAAGATCGCGGTCACACTTGAGGACGGCGCCAGGTTTGATCTTGACCATGGCCGGGTCGTGATCGCGGCTATCACGTCCTGCACGAATACCTCGAATCCTTACGTCATGGTCGGTGCCGGGTTGCTGGCCCGCAACGCCCTCGCCAGGGGCTTGAAGCGCAAGCCCTGGGTCAAGACCTCGCTGGCCCCCGGATCGACCGTGGTCACCGATTATCTGGACAACGCCGGTCTGACCCGGTACCTGGACGATCTGCAGTTCAATCTGGTCGGCTATGGCTGCACAACCTGTATCGGCAACTCGGGCCCGCTCGCCCCGGAGATTTCAGCCGCGATTGACGAGAAGGACCTGGTCGTTTGCTCGGTCCTTTCCGGCAACCGGAACTTCGAGGGGCGGATCAGCCAGGACGTCAAAGCGAACTACCTCGCCTCGCCTCCGCTTGTTGTTGCCTATGCCCTGGCCGGTCGCATGGACATTGACATTCAGGCCGATCCGCTTGGTACCGATCCGGATGGTGTTCCGGTCTACCTCGATGACATCTGGCCTGACCCGGAGGAGGTTTCAAGGGTGGTTGGTGAATCGATCCGCCGGGAAATGTTCGAAAAGAACTACGGCGATGTCTTCAAGGGTGACCAGAACTGGCAGGACGTCTCGGTGCCGGAAGGCGATCGCTACACCTGGCCTGACTCGACCTATGTCCGCAAACCTTCCTTCTTTGAGGACATGCCGGCGGATCCGCCGGGCCTGAAGCCAATTGAGAACGCCCGGGTTCTGGCCAAACTCGGCGATTCGATTACCACCGACCACATTTCACCCGCTGGCGCAATCAAAAAAGACAGTCCGGCCGGTGCCTGGCTGGTCGAGCAGGGGGTCGGTCCGGCGGAGTTCAATTCCTATGGCTCGAGGCGCGGGAACCACGAGGTGATGGTCCGGGGCACCTTCGCGAACATCCGGCTGCGCAACCAGCTGGTTGAAAAGTCCGGCGGCTACACGCGTCATTTCCCCGACGGTGTGGAGACCTCGATTTTCGAGGCCTCGAGGCAGTATCAGGCCGATGGTGTGCCGTTGGTTGTCCTCGCCGGCAAGGAGTATGGCTCGGGATCATCGCGGGACTGGGCCGCCAAAGGTACGCGTCTGCTTGGGGTCCGGGCAGTGATTGCGGAGAGCTACGAGCGAATTCACCGTTCGAATCTGATCGGCATGGGTGTGGTTCCTCTCCAGTACCCGGAAGGGGAGTCGACCGACTCGCTCGGGCTGACCGGTGAAGAAGTGATCACCATCGGTGACCTCCAGGGGGGTGAGGCAAAGACCGTCATGGTTACGGCCGAGCGGGAGGGAGTGGATGCCATCACATTCGAGGCCAAGGTGCGACTCGACACCCCGAACGAGATCCGGTACATCAACAACGACGGCATTCTTCAGACAGTCCTTCGCGACCTCAACGCCTGAGCTACCTGGAAACCGGGGCGTTGTCCAGGACGCCGGGTACCGGGGGCGCCAGGCTTTCATGGCGCCAGGAGCCGGCCGTTCCAGGTGTCGGCCGTTCGGGGCATTGGACTCCGGAACGGGCTCGAAACGAAACTGGCCGGGATCTTCACCGCTATTCGGTGGAGATCCCGGCCAGTACCTTCAGCAGGTCCGATTCCGCCTCCGCAATGCCGACGCGACCGGGCTGGAGTTGGCGGAGAGGACCGCAAGACCTTGGGGGCAGGGCCGCAGGCCTTGAGCGTCAGGGCCGCAAGACCCGGTGGGCAGGGCCGCAGGCCGTGGGGGTCAGGGCCGCAAGATTTGGCGGGCGAGGGTCGCGGGAGGCAGGGGGTCCGCGCGACCCTCACCACGCCTGCGCGCCGGTAGCCAGGGAGGGATGCCGACGCGAGCGCTTCCGGGGATAAACCTCCGGAAGCGGGCTTTGGAAATTTCAAATGAGTGGCGACCCATCCGGGGCGCTCGGTCCGATCCTGCTCCTTCCCTTTTCTCCCTACTGCAACTGCGGACCTACAATGATCTTATACACCTATTGACGACACGCGTCAATCGGGGGCCGGTCAGGGTGTCAGCGCGGTCAAAACTATGCGCTCCTGCTCCCGGATATGGGCAACTGAATAACCCTCCGAGGGGCTCGATCTTTCCGGTCGGCCCACATATCCGAGAGTGACTCCATCTGGCAGCAGATCAGGCAGTCTGCGCCGCATAACGCTCCACGCACCCATGTTTGCGGGTTCTTCCTGGGTCCAGACGACTTCCTTCAGGTTCGGGTATGTCTCGAAAAGTCCGGCGATCTGCTGTTTCGGGAAGGGGTAGAGAAGTTCGACCCTGGCTACCGCGACATTCCCGGCTGCTTCCCGGGGAGCAGCCGCGTCGATGTCGTAGTAGATGCGACCGGAGCAGAGTACGAGCCGCTCGACCTTCTCGCGACGTTCAACCGCCCGCGGGTCATCGAGAATGAAGTGGAAGTGTTCTTCGGTCAGCTGCTTGAGGCTGGCAGTTGCGACGCTCTGACGGAGCAGACCCTTTGGTGTGAATACGACCAGGGGCCGGGCCTTCTTGATCATCGCCTGTCGTCTCAGAAGATGGAAATACTGGGCGGCATTGGAGGGGTTGGCGACCCGCATCGATCCTTCCGCGGCCAATGAGAGGAATCGCTCCATCCGGGCACTGGAATGTTCGGGGCCGGCTCCTTCATGGCCATGTGGGAGGAGAAGCGTGAGCCTGGAAGTGAGCCCCCACTTCGACTCTCCGGAGGAAATGAAACTGTCAATGATCACCTGCGCCGAGTTGGCGAAGTCACCGAACTGGGCTTCCCAGAGAACCAGGGAATCCGGGTTCGATGATGCGTATCCATATTCGAAACCGAGGCAGGCGATCTCCGAAAGCGGACTGTTGTGGAGCTCGAACGGCGCCTTGGCATCGGCGAGATGCTGGATCGGCGCGTACTTGAGGCCGGTCTTCTCGTCGTGAAGGACAAGGTGGCGCTGGGAGAAGGTTCCCCGCTCCGTGTCCTGGCCGGTCATGCGGATGTGCTTGCCCTCGGTGATCAGTGAAGCAAGAGCCAGCGCTTCAGCGTGGGCGAATTCCACGCCACCTTCCTCGAGCGCCTCAATCCTCCGGTCGAGTGGCTTGCGCAGCTTGCGGTGCACGGTGAAACTGGCCGGGACTTCAAGCAGCGCCTGGTTCAGCTCGCGCAGCCTCTCGGGTGAAACCGCAGTTTCGACAGGCGGGCTGGCCGACCGGTCAAGTTCCCCGGTCCCGATATTGGTGACGGTCGGGTCTTCGTAGACCCCGGAATCCATCTTTTCGCGCAGGGCGTCAAGAGTTTCCTTCAGGTAGGCACGGCGCTTTCCGGCCACTTCCCCCACTTCTTCGGCCGTGACCACTTTCTGTTCGATCAGTTGCTCGGTGTAGAGCTCGGAGACCGGCTTGTGAGCCTTGATCTTCGATGTCATGAGCGGTTGGGTGTAGGCCGGTTCGTCGGTTTCGTTGTGTCCGAAACGCCGGTATCCGATCACGTCGATCACGATGTCCCGGCCCCACCGTTCGCGGTAGGACATGGCGAGGCGCATCGCATGCGAACAGGCCTCGACATCGTCGGCATTCACGTGGAGGATCGGCACGTTGAAGCCCTTCGCCATGTCAGCCGCGTAAGGGGTAGAGCGGCCGTCGGTCGGGTTGGTCGTGAAACCGATCTGGTTGTTCTCGATGATGTGGATGGTGCCACCGACCGAGTAGCCCTCAAGCGACTGGAGGTTGAAGGTCTCGGCGACCACACCCTGGCCGGGGAAGGCGGCGTCACCATGGAGGACCACGGGAACCGCACGAGCGGCGTCGAAACTGATCGTGCCACCATCGACCTCGCCTTGCGAATAGCGGGTCGCTCCGGTAATCACCGGGTCGACGAATTCGAGGTGACTCGGGTTCGGATAGAGATGCACGGTTATCCGGCTGCCGTCATCGAGCTCCGCCACGCCTTCATGCCCGTAGTGGTACTTGACATCACCCGTACCGCCATGCGGGATCGCCGCAACTGCCTTGACATCCTCGATTCGTTTGCCGCCTTCGAACTCCGCGAAGATCGCTTCTGCCGGCCGACGGACGGTGTGAGCGAGCACCGAAAGACGACCGCGGTGAGCCATGCCGAGCACTACTTCGCCAGCCCCGCCCTTGGCTGCGAGGGTGGTCAGTTCATCAAGCATGGTGACGATCGAATCGAGGCCCTCGATCGAGAACATCTTCTGGCCGAGATAGGCCTTTTCGAGGAAACGCTCGAATTCGAAAACATCGATGAGGCGGTTGAGCAGACGCTTTTGCTCATCCGCATCGAGCGGCTTCCGGTGCGCACCCGTTTCAACCATTTCCCTCAGCCAGACCCGCTGGCCATGAGATGAAATGTGCTCGAACTGATAACCGATAGATCCTGTGTAGGCGGCCTTCATCCGGGGCAGCGCTTCGAGCAGAGTTTCGCCAGGTACACCGATGCGGAGGATCGAAGCGGGAATCTGCGCCATCAGTTCGGAAGTGAGATGCACCGTCTCCGGATCCAGGGCAGGGTCACCTTTCGGCTTGCCACCGAGCGGATCAAGATGGGCGGCGAGGTGCCCGTGGGTCCGGTAGGCCTTGAGCAGGGAAGTCGCAGCCTGTACGGCCTGGAGCAGTTCGGGACTGGGAGCCTCGGCTATCGCGCTTGGCGGGGAAGCGGCTGTCGAGACCAGTGGTGGTGCCAGCTTCGATTTGGGCTGCGCAGCCGTGAGAACGGTGCGGTCAATACCGAGGTTGTCGGCGACTGATTCGTAGAAATCACTGCCACCGGCGAGCAGTCCGTCGAGAGTCTTGAGGAAGTTGCCAGATTCGGCACCCTGGATGATCCGGTGGTCATAGGTTGAGGTCAGGGTCATGACCTTGGAGACGCCGAGCTGCTCGATCTTTTCCTGATCGGCATGCGACCACTCTGGCGGGTAAGCGATCGAACCAGCGGCGACGATCGTGCCCTGGCCAGTCATCAGCCGGGGCACCGAAGCGACGGTGCCGATCCCGCCCGGATTGGTGAGGGTGATGTTGGTGCCGACAAAGTCATCCGGGGTCAGCCGGTTCTCGCGGGTCTTTGTGATCAGGTCTTCGTAGTAGGCGTGGAAAGCCGGGAAGTCAAGCCGATCGGCACCCTTGATCGCCGGGACCATCAGGCTGCGTGAACCATCCTTCTTCTCGACGTCAACGGCGATACCGAGATTGATGCTGCCGTCGGACACCGAGAAACTCTTGCCGTCCTTCTCTTCAAAGTGTCGGCCCATCACCGGCCATTCGCGGGCCGCAAGCACGATCGCCCAGGCAACCAGATGCGTGAACGAGACCTTCATGCCGCGCTCGGCGAGCTTCCCGTTGAGACCCTTTCGCTTGGCGTCGAGGGTGTCAACGGCGATGGTGCGGAACGAAGTCGCGGTCGGAATCGACCGGCTTTCATCCATGGCTTTGGCCAGCATCCCGGCCGGACCGCGGAGCGCCTTTTCCTCGCGAGAGGCGCTCGCCGCTCCGCTCCCGTCTCCGGCTGCGAGTACGTCGCCTTTGGTCACCTTCCCTCCGGGCCCGGTGCCGGAAACCTGGCCGACTTTCAGTCCCTTCGCGGCGGCGATTCTGCGGGCGAGCGGGGTTGCGCGCCCATCCCCGGTGTCGGTGACTTCCGGGACGTCCTGAGGGGCGGCCCCAACTGAACCGTCGACAGGGCCGCTGCCGGGACCGGGCACCATCTCCACGAGGGCCGCGCCAATTGAAACAACTTCATCGGGTTCAACCAGCAGCTTTGTGATCTCTCCGGCGGATGGTGCGGGTACCTCGGCGTCGACCTTGTCGGTTGAGACTTCAATCAGGGTCTGGCCTTCATCGACTTTGTCCCCGGCTGCGACATGCCATTCGAGCACGGTCCCTTCGGTCACCGACTCGCCCATCTCGGGCATCGTCACTTCAATCGGGTCAGCGGGCGTGGCTTCTTCCCCGGAGGCTGCCACGCTTCCGTTAGGCGAGCCGGAAGCCTTCGGATCGGGGCTATCTCCGAGGTCGGCGTCACCCTCGCCGGTAGCCGACGTGACCGACGGGCCGGAACCGCCGGCATCAGGGTTGATCACGGCCAGGACAGAACCGATTTCAATCTCGTCATCGACCTCTGCACGGAGTTCCGCAATGGTGCCTGTGACCGGGGCAGGTACCTCGGCGTCGACCTTGTCGGTCGACACTTCCACGAGCGTTTCGCCCTCCTCGATGGTGTCGCCGACCACTACGTGCCATTCGAGCACGGTCCCTTCGGTCACCGACTCGCCCATCTCGGGCATCGTCACTTCGACAGCAGTAGCTTCGGCCATGTGCTCCAAGTGTATGTATTCGCGGGCGCCTTGTTTTGTGCGTCTGGACAAGGTGGGTCGGGAATTCCGGATCGTCCCGCCCGCGCTTAGTTTTGACGGTGGCTGTAGTGTCTCCGCAAGTCCGCCAATTGCGTCGTTTGCTCGGAGGAGGAGCTGTGGATTACTTCATCACCGGAGGCACCGGTTTCATCGGCCGCTACCTGATCGAGAGGCTGCTGAAGCGGGACGGAAACGTCCACGTTCTGGTGCGCGAAGGTTCGAGGGGACGCCTCGAGGAAATCAGGGCGGGATGGGGTGAGGCGGGCGAGCGCGTGATCCCAGTTGTGGGGGACCTCAGCCAGCCGAATCTCGGTCTCGACGCCGGGCAGATTGCCGAGCTCAAAGGCAGGATCGGCGGCTTCTACCACCTGGCAGCGGTCTACGACATGGAAGCTGATGAGGAAGCGATCCGCATCGGAAACATCGAAGGGACGATCAACGCGGTTGATCTTGCCAACGAGATCGAGGCCGGCTGTTTCAACCATGTCAGCTCGATTGCAGCCGCAGGTCTTTTCAAGGGAACCTGGCGCGAAGACTTCTTCGATGAGGCCGAAGATCTGGACAAGCATCCCTACTTCCGCACGAAGCATGAGTCGGAGCGCATCGCCAGGGAGCGGACAACCGTGCCGTGGCGGGTGTACCGGCCGGGCATCGTGGTCGGTGATTCCGAGACCGGCCAGATGGACAAGGTCGATGGTCCGTATTACTTCTTCAAGCTGATTCAGCGGATCCGCAATGTCCTGCCGCCATGGGCGCCGACGGTCGGCATCGAGGGCAAGCAGATCAACGTGGTCCCGGTTGATTTCATCGCCGACGCGATCGACCACATCAGTCATCTCGAAGACAAGGACGAGATGGTCTTCCACCTGACCGATCCGAATCCGCTCCGTGCCGGTCAGATCATCAACCTGTTCGCCAGATCGGCCAATGCACCGCAAATGTCGATGCGACTTGATCCGCAGATGCTCGAAATCGTGCCGCCTGCGGTTCGTGGCGGTTTGATGATGCTGCCTCCGGTGAAGCGGATCAGCGATTCGGTTCTCGATGACCTCGGCATTCCACGTGAAGTCCTGGTCTACATCAACTATCCGACCAAGTTCGACTGCTCGAACACTCTCGCCGCCCTGGAAGGCACCGATATCGCTGTGCCGCCGCTGGCCTCCTACGCTGACCGGCTTTGGGATTACTGGGAGCGGAACCTTGATCCTGACCTTTTCAAGGATCGCTCCCTCGGCGGCGCGATCGGCGGCAAGGTGGTGATGATCACTGGCGCTTCCTCCGGTATCGGGGAAGCCGCCGCGATCAAGGCCGCCACGGCCGGCGCCAAGGTCCTGCTGGTAGCCCGCAGCCGTGACAAGCTCGAAGAGATCCAGACCACGATTGCCGAGGAGGGTGGTGAGGCCTTCGTCCATCCCGCCGACCTTTCGGACACGGATGACATCGAACGGATGGCAGACGAAGTGCTGGCCGAGCATGGTCACGTGGATGTCCTGGTCAACAACGCAGGTCGGTCGATCCGGCGTTCCGTGGCTCTTTCCTACGACCGTTTCCACGACTATGAACGGACCATGCAGCTCAACTATTTCGGCTCTCTGAAGCTGATCCTCAAGCTGCTGCCGAGGATGCGGGAGCGCAAGTCCGGTCACATCATCAATGTCTCTTCGATCGGTGTCCAGACGAATGCACCGCGTTTTTCGGCCTACGTCGCCTCCAAGGCGGCACTTGACGCGTTCAGCCGCTGCATCGGTTCGGAGATCATTGATGACAAGTGCCACATCACGACGATCCACATGCCGCTGGTGCGGACCGCGATGATCGCTCCGACCAAGATGTATGACGCATTCCCGGCGATCAGTCCGGACGAAGCGGCGGAGATGATCACCGACGCAATGATCCGCAAGCCCAAGAAGGTGGCGACCCGTCTCGGCACCTTCGGAGAGATGCTCTACACGCTCTCGCCCAAGGCTTCGGACGCGATCCTCAACACCGGCTACAAGCTCTTCCCGGATTCCAAGGCCGCGAAGGGTGATGACGACGGGACCGACAAGGCCCCTTCGACCGAGGCAGTTGCCTTCGCGCATCTGCTTCGCGGCGTCCACTGGTAGCCGATGCGCCGACTCAAGCATTGGGGCTGGGGCTACGAAGATCAGCAGCGGCCGCATGCGGAATTGGTTGCGGCGGCCGAGGGCATCGTCCCTATGCTCGGCTTCGGACTGGAGCCGGAGCGTCCGGTGCCCCTGGAGCAGGTTGATCTCAGGGAATCCCGGCTCAGTTCGCCCGGCGGGATATTTACTGCCGAGAAGCATGAGCGGGCCGTCCACGCGCTCGGCAAGGCCTACCGTGACATCGTTCGCGGCTTCTATGGCCAGTTCGAGAATCCGCCGGACCTGGTCGCCTTTCCCGAAGACGAGGCCGGTGTGGAAGAAGTCCTTCAGCGGGCGGCAGACTGGGGTGCGGCGGTCATCCCCTTCGGGGGTGGTACATCGGTCTGCGGGGGAGTAGAGCCTCGCCTGGCTGATCCGGATCGTCCGGTCATCTCCCTCGACACCACCCGAATGAGCCGCTTGCTCGATTTGGACGAAGCATCGCTCACGGCCCGGATTCAGGCCGGGGCCAGAGGTCCGGGGCTGGAGGAGCAGCTCAAGGCACACGGCCTGACGCTCCGCCACTTTCCGCAGTCCTTCGAATACGCCACACTCGGTGGCTGGCTGGTCACCCGGGCCGGCGGCCATTTTGCGACCGGGGAAACTCATGTCGACGACCTGACCGAGTCAATCCGGGCGATCACTCCGGCCGGTGAGTGGGAGAGCCGCCGCCTGCCCGGTTCGGGTGCCGGACCTTCACCCGACCGGATGCTGCTGGGTTCAGAGGGGATCCTCGGTGTCGTGACCGAGGCCTGGATGCGTGTCCGCAGGCGCCCGGATTTCAAGGCGACCGCCACGGTCGAGTTCCCTCCTGGGGACCAGGGCTTCGCCGACGCGGCGATGGGGGCGGTTCGTCTGATCGCCCAGTCCCGGCTGATGCCGAGCAACCTGCGCCTGATCGACTCGCTGGAAGCCCGCACCACTATGGCCGGTGACGGTTCTGCGACCCTGCTGATCATTGGCTTTGAATCATCCGGCCAGCCGGTCGAGGATCGCATGGACCAGGCGGTGGCGATCGCCGAGGGCCAGGGTGGCAAGGTGGCTTCGCGCAGCGGCTCGACCCCGGCCGACCAGGCGGCCGACTCGGCCGGCGGGGGTAGTGGCTCCGACCGCTGGCGCTCCACCTTCTTGATGGCGCCTTATCTCCGCGATACCTTCGTGGCCTGCGGCGTGATCTCCGAGACCTTCGAGACCGCGATCACCTGGGGCCGCTTCCGTGAGTTCCACGCTTCGGTGCTGGCAGCCACCCGCCGGGCGGCGGCCGAGGTCACCGGCGCGCCGGTCGAGGGCGAGGGCGCACTCCGGGTCAGCTGCCGCCTTACCCATGTGTATCCGGACGGCGCGGCGCCCTACTTCACCGTGATCGCTCCCGCCAAGCGCGGCAGCGAGGTAGCCCAATGGGACGAGATCAAGATCGCCGCCTCCGAGGTGATCGAGACGGGTGGCGGCACGATCACCCACCACCACGCGGTCGGCCGCGACCACCGGTCCTGGTACGACCGTCAGCGACCGGATCAGTTCGCGGTGGCCCTGGCCGCCGCGAAGTCCGCGGTAGACCCGGACAACCTCCTCAACCCCGGCGTCCTGATCGACGGCGAGTGAGAACTTCGCCGGCCTATCGGCCTGGCTGAATACCGTCCATCGCCGGTGGATTTCTTGATCCCGTAGCAGGTGGAACGGGTGCTTGCTGCCTGTCATGAGTCGGGATTTACCCTTATGCAAAGCGGATTCTGCGCGATCCCTGTCCATGTGCTATTCGTTAAACATGATGCGTGTCAATTATTTTTGGTACGACTCGTATCTTTGTGCTAATAATTAAAAACTGATACGCGTCAACAATTTTTGGGGGTCGGATGTCTGCCAACGGAATCAGTGCTGTCTCAACTGTCGCGAGCGCCTCGCTGCGGTCGGTCGGAGTCAGGATCCTGCTAGTTCTGCTCACCTCCCTGGCGGGCGTTTTCGCCTTCTCCGGCACTGCCTTTGCCGCCAGTGGCCAAGTCAAGATCCTCCCGGTCAACTATCCGCCGGCTCAACTGACCGGCACCGACGTCACCTACGTGGTGAACTTCACCTGCTCGGCGACCGAGGTTGAGATCTGCGGCGACGACCCGGAGATCCGCATCCCCATCAATCTCGACCCGAGCGCCACCCCGGTTCCGCCCTTTGACGATTGGACCTTCTCGGTGACCAGCGCTGCCACTCCCGGCCTCGTTTCCAGCTGGTCCCGCACCGGTAACGAACTGATCGTGAAGCTCGACCCGGCCAAGGTCACCCCCGGGGACTCGCTCACCATCAACCTGGCCGTCCGACCGCCCAACCTGACCACGCCGAATGGCACCAGCTGGACCATCCTCCCGACTTACAGCTCCAGCACAATCTCGGAGACCGAAGCGCCCGAGGCGGCGCCGGGTGCCGTCAAGGCAGAAGGTGAGATCCGGGTTACCAAGGCTCCGTCCCCCTTCCAGCAGCTCTGGGTGGCCGGCAGCACCATCACCTGGAAGATCACTGCGGATTGCAACTCGACTGGAACCTCCGGAGTCAACCTTGGCTCGCTCGCCTTCCCGGACGGCACAATGCTGGTCGATGATCTCCCCGCCGAGGTGGAATTCGTCTCGGCAAGCCCGGCACCGACATCGGCCCCGGCCGTAGGGGACACCGGTCAGGTCATCTGGGATCTTTCCGGCCCCGACGCCGCCCGCAACTGTGCGCAGGCCGGCGGTCAGCGCGACTTCGAGGTCGTGACGAAGATTCGCACCGGGCTCCCGGATGGGACCACGGTCAAGAACGTCGTGACCCATTCGGGAACGCCGCTCGGCGAAAGCCCGATGCAGGACAAGGCCGACTGGGCGGTCACCGTGATCTCCAGTATTCCGACTCCCGGCAACAGTCTCACCAAACGGGGCCACGGTCCGCTCGCGATGGGCGCCGCGCAACCCAACTCGGCCGAGCTCAAGGCGACCTATGCGGGACCGTGGATGGCACCTCACAACTCCTCGGTCACTGGTTGGGTCAGCCCCAGCACGTCGAATTCGGAGGTCTTGTACGACCTGGTGGTCGAGGCTCCGGCGATGCGGGACGTTTACCGGTACGACGTGGTTGATCCGATGCCCTGCCTGGACAACAGGAGCGGTCCCTACTACGAGTCGCTCCCGGTCACCCCGCCGGTGAACGGTGTCGCCTCGGCCCCGCTTTGCGCTAATCCGGCGGTTCACCCCTACCGCCTATGGGTCTGGGCAGAGGGTCTGGACCAGGCGATCGCCAATGGTTGGCGGCCTCAGGCGATCAGAACTGACGGCACTGCCATCGACCTGGCGCCCGTGCCTGGCTACAGCAGCATTCAAGGCAACTTCCTCGTCCCCGCCGCAGAAATTGGCGACATCACCGCCCTCCGGCTGCCGCCGACCAGCGACTTTCCGGGTCGAGTGAACGTTCGGATTGCCGGCTACGCCGATGAGACGACTGGCGACGGGGACATCCTCCGCAACGTCGCAGCCGCGTCGGTCTACGTGACCGGCGAGACCGACCCACGGGCGAGTTGGACCCGTTCGGCCGATGTCTTCGTGCTCGAAACGCTGCCCCAGCTAGGAGTGAAGAAGTCGATGTCGACTGTCCAGTCGGACGGTCGATCCTCGATCACCCTGACCGGTTCGGCAACGCTTCCGCCAGCCGGCTACACGATGCCCGGACCCTTCGTAATCGCTGACCTTCTGCCGACCGGAATGACCCTGGGGACTCCCACGCCTGCCGACGGAAATCAACAGTTCAGCCTGCGCAAGGATGGTGTCAGCCAAGCTGCCGTCATCGGTCAGGCCGAACACATCGCCAACTTCGAAGGTACGGGCCGCACCCTCGTTCGATACACGATCCCGGCTTCTGCATTTAGCGGCGGTGGGTACTACGAAGTCTGGCCGGTCGGGACTCTTCCCGTCCGGGTCCCGGTGGAAGGACAGACCTTCATCAACAAGGCCAATGTCTTCATCTCGAACAACGGTCGCAACACCATGAATGACTGCAGCACCCAGTTCGGCCCCTCCCACCCGCAAACACTCGAAACCGAAGATCCCCGGGATCTCGACGGAGACGGAGAGACCGACCAGTACAACTGCTCGACCACAGCGCAGATCATCGCCCCGGCCCTCCCCGGCCCGGCTTTCGGTCTGAGCAAGCAGGTCCAGGGAGACCTCGACAATGCGGTGAAGGGTGCCGGCGAGATCGGCCTGACCACCGACGGAGGCCGGGGTGAATACACCCTCACCTGGAAGAACATCGGCTCCGAGCCGCTGACCGACCCGGTGATCTACGACATCCTGCCCCACGTCGGCGACACCGGTGTCTCTCAGGGTCAGTCCAATGTCCAGCGAGGCAGTGAGACCAGGACTCTGTTCGATTCGATCACTGACCTGCCGACCGGAGTCACCGTCGAGTACTCCGGCTCCAGCAATCCCTGCCGCCCCGAGGTATACCCGGCCGCGCCTGGTTGCGTAAACGACTGGTCCTCGACCCCGCAGACCGACGTCAGGTCCCTGCGCTTCAAGACCATCGGCAGTTACGCGAGCGGCTCGAGCTTCTCTCTGAAGTTCAAGGTCAGCTTGCCTCTCGGCCAGACCGGGATGACCGCCTGGAACAGCGCCGCGACGGCCGCTGATTTCAACGGCTCCGCGCTGCTGCCAGCCGAGCCGCCCAAGGTCGGGTTGGTTTCCGAGCCCGCCGGCGAGGCGGATCTCGGCGTGGTCAAGACGAAGGAGTCGCCGGCGAACGTGAATACCGGTGACACGGTCACCTACGAGATCGTGGTGACCAATCACGGTCCGGCCGATGCGACCGGCGTCACGCTCCAGGACATCCTTCCGGACGGTCTAGAGGACGTAACGGTCAACAACAGCGACTGCGCTGTTGCCGGGAGCGAGATCGACTGCGCACTGGGTGACCTGGCCAACGGTGCCAGCGTCACGATCACGGTGACCGGCAAGGTCAAGCCGGGTCAATCGAGCCTGGTCAACACTGCCGTGGTCGACGGCGACCTGCCCGACCCGAACCCGGACAACAACGAGGACGCGGTCACCACCCCGGTTACGCCGCAGTCTGATGTCCAAATCGTAAAGACAGTCGACGACCAGAACCCGCAGGCCGGTGACACCATCACCTACCGACTGACCGTGCGGAACAACGGACCTGATCTTGCCACCGGCGTGCGAGCCACCGATCACCTGCCGGTCGGCGTCACCTTCCTCTCGGCCGACGCACCCTGCGTCGAGGCCGGCGGCACGGTCAGCGGCGACTTTGGCAACCTCGCGCCAGGCCAGGAAGCCGACTGCGAGATCCGGGTCAGAGTGAACGGCTGGAATCCGGCCCCGACCTCGGCGGATCACGGCATCGACGTACAGAAGGTCGAGACCCAGGTTGATCTGAACCCGGGCGAGACACGGACCCTGACCGCCGAGTGCCCGACTGGCTTCTTCGTTTCGGACGGCTCTGTCCGGATCGACCACATCGACCAGGGCACCGGCAGCTGGGTTTCGCCTCAGGTGCTCGAGTCGCGTGCCAGCGATAGTCGCACTTGGCGGGGCACTGTTCGGAACACCGCTTCCGGACGTGCCCAGGCGAAGATCTTCGCGGTCTGCATCCGTGAGACCACGAGTCCGGACACCACCGGCCACGACCTCCTGGTGACCGGCCCGGTGACCGAAACGGTCGATCTCCAGCCCGGCAACAACGAGGTAGTGCTCAACTGTCCGGTCGGTACGGTGGCGATCGCCCCCGGCTTCACCGCTGACTCGCCCGGCTACCTGGTCTACAGCCAGCCCGAAGGTGATGGTTGGAAGTTCAACTACAGCACCGACGCTGACGAGCCGAACGATCAGGTCACCTACTCGATCAGCTGTCTAGCCAGGGAGCTGGTTCAGGCTAGTGGCCACAGTCATCTGCTTAGCCTGCAGCAGATCTGGACCGAGCAGACGATCCAGCCGGGTCAGGTTCATGAAGTTCAGTTGATATGCCCGGACGGCAGCAGGGGTATCGTCGGTGGCTGGGATCTCGATCCCGGTCTGGTCTCCCTGGGCAACGACCCGCGTCCGGTGACCCGGGCCTTCAGGGTCTACAACACGACCGATCAACCGCTCCGGGTCCGGTACAGCCTGCTGTGCTTGGGCGATCGCACCACCAGCGGTGGGCAGGACGGGTCTAGGACCATCGTCAACACTGCCCGGGTTGTCAGCGTCACCCCGGATCCCGATCTGTCGAACAACCAGTCGTCGGTCACGGTCACGGCCACTCTGGGCGGCGGTTCAAATCCGGTCACCGACCCGATTCCGGTCGTGCCCGGCAAGCCTCCGGTGAACAATCCGACCGACCAGGACAGCCACCGGCCGGGCGTGACGCTGCTGTCGGCCAGGGTGAAGGCCGGTTCGGTCAGCATCACGCTGAAGGCGACGGGCCAGACCAGTGGCGTCGCCAAGCTGGTCACGACCAAGAAGGTCAAGGTTGGCGGCAAGCGCTACGGCAAGGGAACGGTGCTCGCCTCGGCCAGGTACTGGTTCGGTATGGCCGGCAGCAAAAAGATCAAACTGAAGTACAACCGCTTCGGCAAGCGAGTCCTCAAGCAGCGCAAGGCCAGACAGGCGAAGTTGGTCGTGGGCGGCAAGACCCTCGGTCGCTTGAAAGTTCGCTGAACCGCCTCGCGAGCTCCGCCGGTCGACCAGCCGGCTGAGCATCCGCAACCGTTAGATGCGACCTGGCAAACTCCAAGACGTCAGGTCGCATCTAACGGTCGTGGAGCGGTGAATTAACCTCCAGCGCCCAGGAGGCGATGAACCGGCCGCTCCATCGCTTTGCTCAGACCGTGCTTGGTTGCATAAGCAGGTAACCTTTTCCGGCCGTGGCTTACCGGACTACGGGCCTCGAACGATGGAATCCTCCTCCCTCCAGCACACCCTCACCGAGCGCGGACCTCTGCGCGCTGCCCTCAAGACTGCCCGGCCGCAGGAATGGGTCAAGAACGTTCTGGTTTTCGCCGGGGTCATTTTTTCCGGCCAGCTCGACGACACCTGGGCGATCGGCCAGGCGCTGATCACCTTTGCCTGCTTTTGCGCGATCTCCAGCGCCGGCTACTTCATCAACGACCTCAACGATGTCGAGCTTGACCGCCAACATCCGAAAAAGCGCTTCCGGCCGATCGCTGCCGGCCAACTTTCGATCGGTGTCGCCTGGGTTGTCTCGGCTGTACTGGCGATAGGGGCAGTTGCGGTTGCCTTTGGTGTCGTCAACTGGCAGGTGGGGTGCATGGTGGCCGGCTACGGCGTGATCCAGGTTGGCTACAGCTTCGGTCTCAAACAGATCGTGATCATTGACGTAATGACCCTCGCCACGCTCTTCATCCTTCGGGTGATGGCGGGTGCCGAAGCAGTAGATGCCCACGCTTCCGAGTGGCTGATCCTCTGCACAGGAATGCTTGCCTGCTTCCTGGGATTCACCAAGCGACGCCAGGAAGCCGTTTCGGAACTCCACGAAGGAACCAGCAGCCGACCCGTGCTCGAGCACTACTCGCTGCCGTTCCTCGATCAGATGGTTGCCATGGTCACGACCGGGACCGTGGTCAGCTACGCGATCTACACGGTCAACTCGCCACTCGCCGGCTCCGAGATGATGCTGACCATCCCTCCGGTCGTCTACGGAATCTTCCGTTACCTCTACCTGATCTATGACCGCTCGGATGACCGTTCGACCGCAGCAATCGTGGCCGGAGACCGGGGAGTAATCATCGCCGGGGCAATCTTCGTCGCCGTGGCCCTGATCGTCCTTTACGCCTTCGACTGATCCCACGCCCAGGCGGCAACACTGCCCTCTTCGCAGGCTTTCATTCGCTTCACCCTGGATTTGACAGATGCGCCCGAATCTGTAGAGTTACTGGCCCATTGAACACGGGAGACGGGTTCAGGACTGTTTCGAGAACCGGCTGGATGCCGGGGGTCCTGAGAAAAACCCTGTAAGTTGCCAAAACTCGAACTCAGCGGCAACTGACCGGGCCTTTGAGGCTTTCCCACCGTTCGCACCAGGCCAATTGGAAATTGACCGGGTACCGATTTCGGTGACCCACACAGAAAGTCTTGGAGAAGAATGAACCCAGTTATTCGTGTAGTCGTTCGCCTAGTTCTCGTCGTAGCGGTTCTTGCCGCTGGACTTGTTGCAGCGTCACCCGCGCAGGCGGACCGCGCATTCAGCCTGCGTTTCACCGCGACGGACACCGGCAGCATCAAGGGCATCGCCAACACGAACATGACTTGCTCCACCGCACCCGGAGCAACTGGCAGCAGCACCTGCGTGAACGCGCGGAACGCCCCGGTCACGGACTCGATCAACAGTTCGAACGACTGGCGCAACAACAACGCCCACACCAGTGCCTACATCGACGTCGATTCCGATGGCAGCACTTTCAATTCTTCGACCGCTAACCAGACCCTCCCCGCAGGGTCCACCGTGCTCTACGCGGCTCTCTACTGGGGTGGGCACTACTCCGGTGCCAGCAGCCCGGCCGACGCGAGCAAGCGCAACGAAGTCAAGTTCAAGGTCCCCGGAGCATCGGCTTACCAGACCGTCACCGCCTCCACACTTGATGACGGTGTTGGAAGCAATAGCGGCCGCTACCAAGCTTTCGCAAACGTAACCAGCCTGATCCAGTCCTTGCCCAACGGTGGCAATGGCACCTACGCGGTCGGCAACATCCAGTCCGCGATCGGCAGCGACCGCTACGCCGGCTGGAGCCTCATTGTCTCCTACAAGAACCCGAACGAGACGGTCAAGAACATGACCATCTTCGACGGTCTGGTCTCGATTTCCGGCACGACTTCGGCCAACATTCCGATTTCCGGGTTCCTGACCCCGCCGGCCGGACCGATCAACGCAGAAGTCGGATTCGTCACCTGGGAAGGTGACCTCGGCATCAGTGGTGACCGGGCCCAGATCAACGGCCAGTACCTTTCCGATGCCCAGCATCCTTCAACCAACTTCTTCGATTCCCGGATCTCGCACAACGGTGTGCTCTTCACCGACCGCAATCCTTCCTACCCGAACTCTCTGGGTATGGATGCAGCCTGGACTCCCCCGCCACCCGGGGCAATCAGCAACAACCAGACTTCTGCGACCGTCAGGGTCAGCAGTTCGGGCGATGCATACCTCCCCGGTGTGATCACCTTCCAGGTTGAAGTCTTCTCGCCGAAGATCGATCAGGTGAAGACTGTGGTCGACGAAAACGGCGGCGATGTCGAGCAGGGTGACGTTCTCACCTACAAGGTTTCCGGCAAGAACAACGGGGACGACGGCACCGCCAACTTCGTGTTGCGTGATCCGATCCCGCCGAACACGACCTACGTGCCGGGGTCGATCAATGTCACCAAGAACACCAACGCATCAACCGGTGGCAAGACCGACGTCTCCGGCGACGACATCGCCGAGTACGACTCGGTGAACGACAGGATCATCGCCCGTCTGGGAGAGGGTTCAAATGCTTCGGTCGGTGGCAACGTCAAGCCGGGCAACGAATACGAAGTGACTTTCCAGGTCACCGTGAACGGTCCGACGCCCAACCCGGTTCTGCCGAATACGGAGCTCACCAATACGGCAACCGCCACCTACTCCAGCCAGACCACTTCGACACCGCTGACTACGAGCTCGACCGTGAAGTCCACCGTCAAGGCCCCGGATCTGAAGATCCTCAAGGTCCGCAGCGGTGCGCCGTTCGTGGCCGGTGGAAGCAGCGAGTACACGATCACCGTGAACAACCACGGCAATGCCCAGACCCAGGGTGCCGTCTCGGTCACCGATCCGCTCCCCGCCGGGCTGACCGCGACTGCGATCAATGCCCCCGGCTGGACCTGCAACAGCGTCCCGGCTTCCTCGCTCTCCTGTTCGCGCAATGACGCCCTCGCGGCCGGCAATGCCTACCCGCCGATCGTCGTGACCGTCGCCATTGACGGAAGCGTTTCCGAGGAGGTCGAAAACACGTCGACGGTTTCAGGCGGTGGTGACGCGAACCTGAGTGACAACACTTCGAGCAGCACCAACCCTGTTACGAACGTTGCCGACCTCGAGTTGACAAAGACCGCTTCGAAGGATTCGGTCATCCTCGGTGAGGACTTCACCTTCGACCTGACCGTGACGAACCATGGTCCCTCGAAGGCAACCTCGGTGGCGATCACCGACGACCTGCCTGCGGGCCTCAGCTTCGTTTCCGCGACACCTCCCCCGGGTTGTGCGATTCAGCCGCTCTCGGGAATCCTGGGCTGTGAGATCGGCACGCTGAACAGTGGCGCCAGCCACACCGTCACAGTCACCGTCCACGTTGATGGTGATGCCTTCGGCACTATCGTCAACACGGCGACCGTCGGCGCGCAGCAGACCGATCCGAACCCGGACAACAACACCGATTCCGACCAGGTTGAAGTCGGCTCGGCCGACCTCAAGGTCACAAAGACCCTGAAGTCGCCCGCCTCTCCGGTCACCGGCAGCAATGTCGTCTACGAGGTCACGGTCGAGAACCTCGGCCCGTCGGATGCGACCGGAGTCGTTCTGGTTGATGCTCTTCCCGCCGGCCTCGACGGAGTAAGCACGAACAAGGCCGAATGTGCGGTCAATGCGCCGAACGTTGATTGTGCCGTTGGAAACCTTGCCAGCGGTTCGAGTTTCACCGTCGAGATCAGCGGCACAGTCCTGCCCGGGACCGATGAGCTGGTGAACAACGCTTCCGCGACCGGCAATGAAAACGATCCCGATCTCACCAATAACTCGGACAAGGTCGAAACGCCTGTCACCAAGGCGGCAGACCTCTCGATCGTCAAGAATGGGGATCCGTCCCAGGTGCTGCCGGGTGGCACGATTCTCTACACCTTCGTGGTCCATAACGCGGGCCCCGACGAGGCGACCAACGTCGTCGTGACCGACACGCTGCCGGCCGGGCTCACCTACGTTGATGGTGCCCCGGGCTGTTCCGCGAACGGTCAGGTTGTGACCTGCTCGATTCATCCGATTGCCGCCGGGGGTACCAGCCAGACCGGTATCACGGTCAGCGTCGCAGGCAATGCCCACGGCACGATCACCAACTCGGCCCATGTCGGAGGCAATGAACCGGACCCCGACCCGTCGAACAACGACGACTCGGTCGACACGACGGTCCAGCCCCATGCGGATGTCGAGATCAACAAAACCGCTTCGCCTCTGAACCCGCGTCCCGGTGACACCATCACCTACAAGCTGAAGGCCAGGAACAATGGTCCCGACAGCGCGGCGAACGTTGTCGTCACGGACACCCTGCCGGTGGGCGTGACCTTCGTCAGCGCCGACTCGCCCTGCACCCAGGCTTCAGGCACGGTTACCTGTGAGCTTGGCACCCTTGCCCCCGGGCAGGAGGTCGAACTTGAAGTCAAGGTTACGGTCGACCATTGGGGCAATGCGGATCCTTCAGCGGACCACCTTCTGGATGTCCAGAAGGTCGAAACCCAGATTGACCTGAACCCGGGTGAGCAGAAGACGATCCAGGCGGTATGCCCGTCCGGATACTTCGCATCCGATGGCTCGGTGCGGATCGATCACATCGATCAGGGCACCGGTGACTGGACTGCCCCGCAGGTTCTGGAGTCGCGTGCTTCGGCACTCGATACCTGGCAGGGCACCGTCCGCAACACCGCTTCCGGCCGTGCCCAGGCCAAGATCTTCGCGGTCTGCATCAAGCAGCAGACCGGTGATGAAGGTGGCCACCACCACAACCTGCTGGTCAGCGACCCGGTTACCGTCACAACGTCGGTGGCTGCCGGCAAGACCACCAGGACCCTGCAGTGCGGTCCCGGTCAGGTTGCGATCCAGCCCGGTTTCATCGCTTCTGTTCCCGGCCATCTGGTCTACAGCCAGCCGGAAGGCAATGGCTGGAAGTTCGTCTATGACACCGACGCCAGTGGCACGGCTTCTTTCTCGATCCGCTGCATGACACGCCAGGTCGAGGTCGTCAACGGTCACACCCACGATCTTGCTCTGGAGCGGATCTGGACCGAAGCCACCGTTCAGCCCGGTCAGGTGAACGAAGCTCAGCTGACCTGCCCGGACGGCAGCAAGGGCATTGTTGCCGGCTGGGACCTGGATGACGGCCTCGTTTCACTGGGTAACGATCCGCGTCCGGTGACCAGGGCCTTCAAGCTCTACAACCCGACCGATCATGCCCTCAAGGCCAGACTCAGTCTGCTCTGCCTCGGCAACCGGACCGGTGGTGAGCATCTGCCACCCAGAACGATCGTCAACACCGCGGCAATTTCCACTTCGACACTGGAATTCAACACCGGGAACAACAGTTCCACGGCTACCGTCGCAGCGGAAGACACCGACAACTACACCCCGATTGTTGATGATCCGACACCTGACAAGCCGACCCCGAACAACCCGATCGCAACCACGATCGTCGGGAAGGGTGTCTCCTATTCGGCCCGCGGAGTCACTTTCACCATCAATTGCTCCGGTCCCTGCAGCGGCACCGCGAAGCTGTTCACGACCAAGAAGTTGAAGGCCAAGGGCAAGAAGTACCGCAAGGGTACTGTGCTTGCTGCCAAGCGGTACTTCATCGGCCAGGCCGGGACCAGGAAGGTCACGTTGAAGGTCAGCGGCAAGGGCCGCAGGATCCTGAACAGCGGCAAGGCTAAATTTGCATTGCTGAAGTTGAGTGGAGGGACCAGCAAGGTAGTGAAGGTCGGCCGACGCTAGTCGACGGTCTCACGCCAGGTAGGGGAAGCCCCGGTCGAAAGGCCGGGGCTTTTTACTTGCAGGGTTTGAGCTGAACCGTTTGAACTGATCCGTTTGAACTGATCGGTTTGAGCTGATCCGTCCGGATCACACCAGACCGGGCTACTTCAGAACTTCGAGGTCGCTGGCCAGCTCGGTCTTGCCGTCTCGCTGGAACTGGACGTCGATCGTCTCATCCTTGTTGTAGAAGCCGACAACGCCAAGCAGCATGAACAGTTTGCGGCGACCGGCTTTTGTCTCCTTGATGATCTCCCTGGTGAACAGGATCTCGTTGCCACGCAGGGTGTAATCCTCACCCGTGGTCTGGGAGATACCGTTGATGAAGACCACAATCGGCTGCTCGGCACCCTCGGGGAGGGTGACCCTGCGTCCCGCGGCGTAGGAGCCTTTGGGGACCTTCTGCTCTGTCGGGGGCTGGTCGGTCATTCGCTCAGGAACATTTTTAGTGATTTCATCGCTTCGGCGAGGTCCGAGCCGTCGAGTTGCTGGCGACGGACCCCACCGGCGTAGGGAATGACGGAAAGGTCTCCCTGGATATCGAGGCCCGCGGTTGCAGGACGGAACATGCCCTTGCCGGTGATCTCTATCCGCGCATTCACGATGCTGGCTGGCTCATAGTCGCGGATTGCGGAGACCTTCTTCAGCGGTCCTTCGGCGATCACCTCATCAGCAGCTCGCCGGGCCGCAGCGATTGCCTCGTCGAGGTCATCAAAGCGCTCGCGTGACACATCGGAGCCGTGACGTACTGTCAGCTTCCAGTTGGACAAGAGAGGAGATCAGCCTGCCGGCAGTTGCCGTCGGCTCAGGAAGGCCGGGTGGCGGGGCCTGAAATCCGTTCGTTGCCCTTGCGCTCCCCGAGCGGGATGTAATCCGCTTCACGAGCACCGGTGTAGATCTGGCGCGGCCGGGAGATCTTCTTGTCCGGATCATCGGTCATTTCGAGCCACTGGGCGATCCAGCCTGCGGTCCGGGCGATTGCGAAAATCACGGTGAACATTCCCGGGGGGATTTTCAAGGCTTCGTAGATGATTCCCGAGTAGAAATCCACGTTCGGGTAGAGCTTGCGCGAAGTGAAAAACTCGTCGGCGAGGGCCTGCTTTTCAAGTTCTGTCGCGATCTCGACCAGCGGGTTGTATTCGGTGGCCTCGAAAACTTCATCAGCGTGGCTCTTGATGATCCGGGCGCGAGGGTCGTAGTTCTTGTACACCCGGTGACCGAAGCCCATCAGTTTCTCTTCGCGGTTCTTCACCTTTTCAAGAAAGTCAGGGATGTTCTCGACCTTTTCGATGTGGCGCAGCATCTTCAACACGGCCTCGTTGGCACCGCCATGGAGCCGCCCGTAGAGCGCGGCAATGCCGGCGGCGACCGCCGAATAGGGATCGACGTCAGAGGATCCCACGCCCCGTACGGCGCTGGTGGAACAGTTCTGCTCGTGGTCCGCGTGAAGGATGAAGAGCACATCGATGGCCTTGGCGAGCCGTGGGTCCGGCTCGTACTTGGTTTCGGTCATCTTGAACATCATCGCGAGGAAGTTCTCCGGGTAGGAGAGGTCGTTGTCAGGGTAGACGTAGGGGAGACCAAGGTTGTGCCGGTAGGAGAACGCGGCGAGGGTTGGCATCTTGGCGATCAGCCTGATCGTCGCCAGATAGCGCTCGATCGGGTCGTTGATCTGGTTGGCATCCGGGTAAAGGTGGAGAGGGCGCCGGTTGAAGCGAGAAGCATCCCCATCGGATGTGCGTCGTAACGGAACCCCGCCAGGAACTTCTTTATGTCCTCATGGACGAATGTGTGGTGGGTCACGTCATGGACCCAGGCCTCCAGCTGCGGACGGGTTGGCAGTTCACCGAAGACCAGCAGGTAGGCGACCTCAAGGTAGGTCGAATGCTCGCAGAGTTGTTCGATCGGAATGCCACGATGTTGCAGGATCCCTGCTTCGCCGTCGATGTAGGTGATCGATGAGCGGCAGGAGGCCGTATTGGTGAACGCCGGGTCGAAAGCCATCATCCCGAAATCGTCTTCATGGACCTTGATCTGGCGCAGGTCCAGAGCCTTGATCGTGTCGTCCTCGATCGGGAGTTCGTAGGTCTGCCCGGTCCGGTTGTCGGTGACCGTGAGAGTGTCGTTTCCGACGGCTACGTCGCCTTCCTCACTTCCGGCGGTCGCTTCGGTCTGCTGTTCGGTCCCCATGCTTCTCCTCGAATACTGATCTCTTTTCTCTGTCCAGAGCAGTATTTCAGTTCGGCATATTCAGACCGAGAAGTCGGTCATTGATCGGAGTGCTTCAAGGCGGGCTTCGATTTCATCCCGGGTCAGGCGACTGACTCTCTCCGTTCCGAACTCCTCGACGTTGTAGGAGGCGAGGACGGTGCCGTAGCCCATCGCGGTCCTCAGGGTCTGCTGATTGATTTCTTCGGCTTCGCCGTCGATATAGCCGAGAAAGCCACCCGCGAAAGAGTCGCCTGCCCCGGTCGGGTCGCGCACGTCTTCAAGCGGGAAACCGGGAAGGGCGAAAAAGCCACCCGGCGTGAAAAGAGCAGCGCCGTATTCACCCTGCTTGGCGATAACCGCACGAGGACCCATTGCCATTACTGCGGCTGCCGCCCGGGCAAGGTTCGGTTCCCCCGTAAGTTGCCGGATTTCGGCATCGTTGATCAGCACGCAATCCACCTCGGATATCGCCTGGATGAGCGAATCCTTCGCGATGTCAATCCAGAGATTCATGGTGTCGAGGCCGACGAAGCCGGCATCACCACACTGGGCCCGGACCTGACGTTGGAGATCAGGCTGGATGTTCGCCAGAAAAAGCATGTCGGCAGCGGTCGAAGCCTCGGACAACTTCGGCTGGAACTCGCCGAAGACATTCAGACGGGTGTCGTCAGTGTGGGCAGTATTGAGATCGAACTCGTAGTGACCCTTCCAGAAGAACGTTTCGCCCGGCACCCGTTCGATGTCATCGGTGATAACCCCGCGGTTCTCGAGCACTTCGAGTTCGGTCTGGGTGAAATCGTCACCTACTGGCCCCACAACGCGGACATCGGTGAAGAAGCTGGCAGCAAGGGAAAAGTGGACTGCGGACCCGCCCAGCATGCGATCACGCTCCCCGAAGGGGGTGCTCACAGCGTCAAAAGCGATCGATCCAACCACGGTCAGAGACATGCCCGGAATCGTATCCACCAGCGTGAGAAGATGGTTTGGTGAAAGCGATCCAGATTGAGGAATTCGGCGGGCCGGAGGTCATGAACCTGGTCGAGTTGCCCGAACCGGTGCCCGCCGAAGGCGAATCGCTGATCAACGTTCGTCGCACCGGAGTCAACTTCTCCGACACCCACATCACAAAAGACCAGTATGTGGCCAGACAGAAGCTTCCGCTCGTGCCCGGAATCGAGTTCATTGGAGTCGACGCCGGCGGCAGACGGGTGGCTGCGGTGGTGCCACACGGGGCCTACGCCGAAAAGATCGCTGTGCCGGAGTCAAATCTCGTCGCGGTCCCGGATGGCGTAAGTGACGAGCAGGCGGCCGGCGTTCTGATCCAGGGTGTGACCGCAGACGCGGTCCTGCGGATTTCCGGCTGCCTGAAGCCGGGCGAGACGGTCGTGATCGGGGCCGCGGCCGGCGGTACAGGCAGTCTCGCCGTCCAGTTGGCCCGCTCAATGGGTGCGGGACGGATCATCGCACTGGCCTCCGGCGAGGAGAAAAAGCAGCTGGTGCTCGCTCTTGGTGCCGACCGGGTGATCGACTCACGGAGCGACGATCTCGGCGAGGAAGTGCTTGATGCCGCGGACGGAAAAGTCGATGTCGTGCTCGAGATGGCGGGTGGTGATTCCTTCGACCAGTTGCTCGAAACGCTCGGTCCTTTCGGCCGCATGGTCGTGGTCGGAATTGCCACCCGTAAGCAAAATGAGATCAGGACTGGCAAACTGCTGAAACACAGCCTTAGTGTTACCGGCTTCTGGCTGATGCACCTGCTGGCCCGTCCGGAACTCGCCCGCGACTCGATCGACCGGGTTTTCGGGGCCACCGCCCGCGGTGACCTGAAAGCCGTGTTGGGCGGAACGTACGGCCTTTCAGAAGCCCGGCAGGTCCATCGTGACATCGCCGGGCGCAAGACCGTCGGCAAGCTGCTGCTGGACCCAAGTAGATGACAGAAAACAAAGAACAGACAGAAGAGACACTTTTCAGGGATCTCGGGCTGAACCCCGAGATCCAGCAGGCGATCGACGAGATCGGCTTCGAGAAGCCGAGCCCGATCCAGGCCGAAGCGATTCCGGAGCTGCTGAACGGCCATGATGTGATCGGCCAGGCTCAGACCGGGACCGGCAAGACGGCGGCCTTCGGCCTGCCAATGCTGCAGTACCTTGATCCAGGGAACGACGAGGTGCAGGCGGTCGTGCTGACCCCCACCCGTGAGCTCTGTATCCAGGTCACCCAGGCGCTCCGGTCATATGCGGAGCACCTCGACATTGAGATAGTCGCTGTTTTCGGTGGGGCTCCGATTCGCAGCCAGCAGGCGCAGCTCCGTTCCGGCGCACATGTGGTCGTAGCGACCGTGGGCCGGATGAAGGACCTGATCTCCCGTCGTTCGCTGGTCCTGACCGCGGCCCGGTTCGTGGTTCTCGACGAGGCCGACGAAATGCTTGACCTGGGCTTTCTCGAGGATGTCGAAAAGATCCTCCGGATGTGCCCCAGTGGCCGGCAGACAGCACTTTTCTCGGCCACGATGCCTCCGCCCATCAAGCGTCTCGCCGACACCTTCATGTACGACCCGGTGGTCATATCGATCACTCCGAAAACTCTCACCGTGGATGCGATCGAACAGGCTTTTGTTGAAGTTTCCGGGCGTGAAAAGGTCGAGAAGCTGGTGAAGGTGGTCAAGGCGGAGGATCCCGAGCAGGCGATCCTTTTCTGCCGGACAAAGATCGGTGCTTCAAGGCTCGAAAAGGACCTCAAGAATCGTGGACTGGATGTCAAGGCCCTACACGGTGATCTCAGCCAGGGTGTCCGGGACGGTGTGATGCTCGCCTTCAAGAACCACAGGTGCAAACTTCTGGTTGCCACCGATATCGCTGCCCGCGGACTCGATGTCGATCACGTCACCCATGTCATCAACTACGACATTCCGAACTCTTCCGAAACCTATGTTCACCGGATTGGCCGCACTGGCCGGGCGGGTCGCACGGGTCGGGCAATCACTTTCGTCACCCCGGATCAGCGCCGGGACCTCGAACAGATAAAGGCCGATGTAAAGGCGTCCATCTCGGAGTGGGAAACGCCGGAAGACCGGATCGAACACGCCCGGCCGCCCCGCCGCAAACGCAGGGGTCAGGAGGCGGCACCGCTTGATGAGCAGCCGACGGTCGCGGTCGAGAAGGTCGGGGAATTCGACGAGGTTGTGGAAGTTCCGCTGGCATCAGATCCTGACCAGCAGCAGGAAAGTGTCCCTGAAGTTGCCGACGGGGCGGTCAAGCTTTTCGTGAATCGTGGTGCCCGGTCCGGAATCACCGAGGAAGATCTCAGGTGGGCTCTCCGGGAAGGCGCAGTTCTCAGCGAGGATCAGGTAGCAGACGTCCGGGTTCTCGACCGATTCTCATTCGTCGAAGTCGATGGTGATATCGCTGAACGGACCGTGGAGTTCCTGGACGGAACCAGGCTCAAGGGCTCCGGCATCCGGGTTGAGATCGCTCGCAACTGAGCCGTGACCATGATTACCGCCTGAATCCTCTGGTTCATTGCGGTCGCGGCGACCGTCTGATTCAGAAGGCCAGCGGCCCGGCGAACCGGGGTCCGGCGTTCATTCGTGAACCAGGCGGCTGATCGCTATCAGGAGCGGCTCG
>WPCI01132734.1_pt1 | contig 60334 bp, 56 predicted proteins | sample 5399871 | NCBI WGS metagenome assembly WPCI01 (sample SAMN12869469, study PRJNA574797) | sludge metagenome | isolation source: wastewater treatment of pH7 | place: China:Beijing | collected 2019-05-20 | reverse complement strand
CTTGCTAGCATATTGCTTGCTATGTTGTTTGCTTCTAATAAAAGAAGCGCCCTACACATTTGGTTTGTTTTATTCGTTCAGTTTTCAAAGGTCTACATTGTTTGTCGCTTTGTTTCAGCAACTTTTAAATCATAACAGATTTAAAAGTTAATGTCAACAACTTTTTAAAACTTTTTTGAAGTTCTTATTAGAAGTTGTCGTCATCGTTTGATGCGACTTTGATAGAATAACTGAAATCTCGTTATCTGTCAACAACATTTTTAGGTGTTCCGAAAGATTTTTTTCTGTCTCAGAACATAAAATAATATAGCAGTTTTAAAGGATTTGGTCAACGAAAAAGTGAAGATTTTATTCACTTTTTTTAAACACGATGAATAAAAATAAATCCAGGTATTTCGTTCGTTTTTTTGTTTTTTGAGAGGGCTTTTTTATCTTATCAATAAATTAATTTTCGCTATTTTATTTTTGATTTTTCCTTAACCCTGATGCTGACTTTCGCCTTCCCGTGATTTCTTTGGTAAAATAGGTATGGAATAATTTTTATATGGACGGAGGAACTACTAATGAAAGTATTAGTTGCAGATGATGATAAAGAAATCGTCGAACTACTTAGTATTTATTTGCATAATGAAGGTTATGAAGTGGTAAAAGCCTACGATGGCAAAGAGGCGCTAAGTAAGCTTCGAACTACAAATGATATTGCTTTACTACTATTAGATATAATGATGCCCGTAATGGATGGCATGCAAGTTGTAAAAGAACTCAGAAAAGAATCACAAATTCCAATCATTATGCTGACCGCTAAAACAACCGATATGGATAAAATTAAAGGCTTGGTTGCTGGAGCTGATGATTATGTAACCAAACCTTTCAACCCTTTAGAAGTTATGGCACGGGTAAAATCTTTGTTACGTCGGACGAAAATGCACGTAGCTGAAGATCAGCCAGATATTCTTGAAATCCAATCCTTGATCATCAATAAGGATTCCCACGAAGTAAAAACGGTTGATGGAAAGGAAATTCAATTAACAGCTTTGGAATTTGGAATTTTGTATTTACTAGCCAGCCATCCAAATCGTGTTTTCAGTGCAGATGAAATTTTTGAACGAGTGTGGAAACAAGAGAGCATTGTTTCAGCCAAAACAGTCATGGTTCACGTTAGCCATCTGCGTGATAAAATCGAAGAAGCCACTGATGGTGAAAAAGTGATCCAAACCGTTTGGGGCGTGGGTTATAAGATTGATGCAAAATAAAGTAGATAAGAAAAAAAGAATCACCCTTACTTCTAAGGAGATCAGCGAACTAATCGCAGAGGGAATCATTACCGTCATCTTGTTACTTCTATTGAATGTCGCGATTTTGGTTCTTTTCACACAAATGCTGAATAATTCACCGGATCTATCAGATGCAATTTATCGTTCAAAAAATATTTTTGCTAACAGTCTCAATAGTGATATTTTTTGGAGTGGACGTAATTTTGTTATACCACTTTTCTTTATTATTGATATTTTAGTTGTTTTTTGGCGATTGATCCGCCGCTATCGACAAATGCAGCTGCGCCATATTATCAATGAGCTTCATTACATCGCTAATGGTAATTATGACTACCGGATCCCATTTGAATTACGTGGGGACCTCAGTAAAGTTGTCGATAGTATCAACGGCTTAGTTGATAGTACAGTGGCTGCAATTGAGGATGAACGCGCGATTGAAAAATCAAAAGATGAGTTAATTACCAATGTTAGTCATGATATTCGTACACCGCTAACTTCGATTATTGGCTATCTTGGTTTGATTGAAGATGGACAATATCAAAATACTGATGAGATTCTTAAATATACTAGTATCGCCTACAAAAAAGCCAAACAGATGAAATCTTTAGTCGAAGATTTGTTTGAATACTCCAAGGTTCGCCAACCTTCTGTGCCCGTCAATAATGTTTCGTTTGACATGGTTCAGCTCTTAGAACAATTGGCTGCTGATTTTGAATTAGAAGCGAAAAAGAAAAATATTCAAATTCAGGTCGACTCGAAAGAAAGTCAATTGATCATGGACGGTGATACCGAAAAACTAGTGCGAGTTTTCAATAATCTTATTACCAATGCCTTAAAATATGGGACCGAAGCCACTAAAATTGTGATTGAGATTGAAAAATCGAAGAACGAAGCTGTGGTTACCGTTAAGAACAACGGCACTTCTATTCCACGAGAAGCTCTAGATCAATTGTTTGACCGCTTTTATCGAGTTGACGGCTCTCGCTCACAAGAAATCAGCGGAACAGGTTTAGGATTAGCCATTGCACAGAATATCGTCAATCTGCATGGCGGTTATATTTACGCTCAATCAAACGATGACTGGACGTCTTTTATCATTCATCTTCCCCTTATTAAAAACCAAGTAAAAACGATTTCGGATAATCATTGACTTTAAATATTTGATTGCTTATACTGGTCTCAATAAGATATGCAGGAAACCAAGTACGTAGGTTTGTTTTTTTAGAGAGTTGATGGCTGGTGGAAATCAACAAAACAACTTAGGGAATTCCAGTTTCACAGTCTGCGTTTCTTGAAAGAGAAACCGGGTGACGTCGATATCCGTCAATCAAGTGCAGCTAAGGCTGAATTTGGGTGGTACCGCGAAATTCAACACCGTTTCGTCCCTATTTATGGGATGAGACGGTGTTTTTTTATTTTAAGGGAGGAAAAAATAATGCTGGATGTAAAAATGATTCGTAACAACTTTGCTGAAGTAAATGAGAAATTAGCAACTCGCGGGGTAAAAGAAGATGTCTTAAAACGTTTCTTAGACCTTGATGAACAACGTCGTCAACTATTAGTAAAAACCGAAGAATTAAAAAAATATCGAAATGATGTTTCTAATGAAATTGCCAAGTTGAAACGCGAAAAAAATGATGCCGCAGATAAAATCGCTGAAATGAAAGAAGTCGGCATTAAAATCAAAGATTTTGATATTCAAGTAGCTGAAATTGATGCTCAATTAACGGAGATCGCTACTACTTTGCCAAACTTACCACATGAATCTGTACCAATCGGTGAAGATGAAGATGATAACGTTGAAGTTCGTCGTTGGAGTGCACCACGTCAATTCGCTTTTGAACCAAAACCCCATTGGGAAGTCGCTGAAAATCTTGATATCTTAGATTTTGAACGCGGCGCAAAGGTTGCCGGCAGCCGTTTTGTCTACTATAAAGGATTAGGTGCCCGTTTAGAACGTGCGGTTTACAACTTTATGTTGGATGAGCACGTCTATGAACAAGGCTATACTGAAATGATCACGCCTTACTTAGTAAATAGCAAGTCTATGTTTGGTACTGGACAATTTCCTAAGTTCAAAGAAGATGTCTTCCAAGTTGAAGATCGTGATTTAACATTGATCCCAACAGCGGAAGTTCCATTGACCAACTACTATGCCGATGAGATCTTGGATGGAAAAGATCTACCGATTTATTTCACTGCCCTATCACCTTCTTTCCGTTCTGAAGCCGGTAGTGCTGGTCGTGATACACGTGGTCTGATTCGCTTACATCAGTTTCATAAAGTAGAAATGGTTAAATTCAGCGACAAAGAAACTTCTTACGATGAACTAGAGAAAATGACGCACAATGCTGAAATCCTTTTACAAAAATTAGATTTACCATATCGTGTAATTACGTTATGTACAGGGGATATGGGCTTCTCAGCTGCTAAAACTTATGATTTAGAAGTTTGGGTTCCCGCTCAAAATACTTATCGTGAAATTAGCTCTTGCTCAAACTGTGAGGATTTCCAAGCGCGCCGGGCAATGATCCGTTATCGTGATGAAGATGGAAAAGTTCAGTATACTCATACATTGAATGGATCTGGGTTAGCCGTTGGTCGGACAGTCACTGCCATTTTGGAAAACTATCAAAACGAAGATGGCTCAGTAACAATTCCTGACGTTTTAGTACCTTACATGGGCAATGTTAAGGTCATCAAAAAAGAAAATTAAGCAAAAAACAGCGACCTCGAAAATTCGAGGTCGCTGTTTAAATATAAAGGCGGTCAATTGTGACCGCCTTTTCGCTATTATTGTTCTACTGAATAATTTGGTGCTTCTTTGGTAATTTGAACATCATGGGGATGTGATTCTTTTAACCCATTACCGCTCATTTGGACAAATTGTGCATTTTCACGTAAATGTGCTAAATCACCAGCACCTACATAACCCATTCCTGCTTTTAAACCGCCGATCATTTGGAAAATAATGTCTGCTGCTGATCCTTTATATGCCACCCGTCCTTCGATTCCTTCTGGAACCAATTTGTTGGCCTCGTTGACGCCGCTTTGGAAATACCGATCACTTGATCCTTTTTCCATCGCACCTAATGACCCCATTCCACGATAGGTTTTGAAACGACGGCCTTGATAAATCTCAAACTCGCCCGGAGATTCATCGGTCCCAGCCAACATTGAACCTAACATGACTGCATGTCCACCAGCCGCTAGAGCTTTTACGATATCACCGGAATATTTAATCCCGCCATCAGCAATAATAGCCTTACCGTATTGACGGGCAACTGAAGCCGCATCGTAAATTGCCGTTAATTGTGGTACTCCGACACCTGCAACTACTCGGGTTGTACAGATTGAACCAGGTCCGATCCCAACTTTCACTACGTCTACACCTGCATCGTAAAGAGCTTTAGCACCTTCTGCTGTTGCAATATTCCCAGCAATTAAAGTAGCCTCTGGGAAGGTTTTACGAATTTCACCAATCTTACGTAATACCCCCGCACTGTGACCATGTGCTGTATCGATTACAATCGCATCCACACCTGCGTCTAACAATGCTTCAGCACGCTCAAATGTATCACTAGTAACCCCCACAGCAGCCGCAACTAAAAGGCGACCATGTTTGTCTTTAGCTGCATTCGGAAATTCGATAACTTTTTCAATATCTTTGATCGTAATCAATCCGCTTAGACGACCTTCATCATCGACAATCGGTAATTTTTCAATTTTATGTTTTTGCAATATCTTTTCAGCATCTTGTAATTTTGTTCCGATTGGAGCTGTTACTAAACCGTCTTTCGTCATCACTTCATGAATTGGAATTTCATAATCGGTTACAAAACGCATATCACGGTTTGTAATGATTCCAACTAATTTACGATTTTCCAAGGTTTCTACGATCGGCACACCACTGATGCGGTAACGACTCATTAAATCTTCTGCATCTCGAACTTTATGTTCAGGTGTTAAGAAAAATGGATCAATGATCACACCACTTTCCGAACGTTTTACTTTACGAACCTCATCTGCTTGGGCAGCAATACTCATGTTCTTATGGATAACTCCTAGCCCACCTTGACGGGCCATCGCGATCGCCATTTTACTATCTGTTACAGTATCCATACTTGCACTCATCAACGGAATGTTTAATTTGATATTTTTTGCCAATTGCACACTCATATCCACTTCATTTGGCAATACATGACTTTCAGCTGGAATCAACAAAACATCATCAAATGTCAGACCTTTTTTTGCAAATTTCGTTTCCCAATTAGACATTGTTCGTTACCACTCCCCAGAATTATTTTTAATAAAGAAACTAACAGAATCAACGAGTGAAGTCAATAACTTGCACTGAAATACTCATTTAACCCTTATTTTTTTGTTCTCGAACAGGAACCCTCCTAATTTTCAACTCACCTATTTGGTTAACCGTTTTATTATTTTTGGTTGTCGAAAATCGAATAGCTTCCTTATATTGGCAATGAATTAACTTTCCATTCTGACTTACTGTCGCTCTTCATAACAGCTTTACCTTTTGATTCTTGAAATCCAATAACACTGCACTAATTTATAGATAAAAAAGAGTACACATATCGAATATGCGCACTCTTATTGATCTACTATTTACGTGGTGCACTTGCTAAACTGCTGATGATTCCAAAACGTTTTTTCAAGTAATAGCGGACAGCCAATGCTATAGCTGCTAAAACGACCATAACCATTGGATCAAGAATCGGATTCAAGGATGGTGGCAATAGTGCGGTACCATTAAAAACTAAGAACCAAACAAGGGTGACTGACCCTAACATCAGAACGGTCTTCCAAGTTTTCGGTTTCTTTGATTTGTCTGCCCCTGGTTGTTCATATTGATAAACAAACAGATACATCATGTAGAAAATCAATCCACCGACTGCTGAAGCTACAATTAATGCAGTCAAACCATACGTTACTGTTTGTGTTCCACGTGAAACAAACAGACCCATAATTCCCGTAAGTAGTCCCAACATTCCAAAAATCATTAAGAAATTATCTAACCACATCAATGATGCAGTAGTAGATTTTTTCTGTTCAGCAGGTTTGTTAACGATGGTATCCAACCGTTCCGAAACGGTCCCGAATAATTGACGGGCCGTTTTTCCCGTTTTCTGTTCTTCAACCATTGTCGGCAACATCTCATTTAAGGCTACGATTGTTTGTTCTTCCGTTAAATTCGCCGCTTTTAGAGCTTTTTTCAAATCAAAAATGTACTGCTCATTCCGCTTAGTCAACTTAGCTTCAAGTTCACTATTTTCCGCGTTTAATGCGCGTAATTTTTCTGGTTCCATGGTGTTCTTTCCTCCTTAAACGTTGAAACGGAACAACATTACATCGCCGTCTTGCACAACATAATCTTTTCCTTCTAATCTAACACGGCCAGCTTCTTTTGCTGCGTGCATACTGCCATATTTATTTAAATCTTCAAAAGAGACTGTTTCAGCACGAATAAAACCACGTTCGAAATCAGTATGGATAATCCCAGCCGCTTGAGGAGCTTTCATTCCTTTACGGAAAGTCCACGCACGAACTTCTTGTTCTCCGGCAGTAAAATACGTAGCTAGGCCTAATAAGGAGTAAGCGGTCCGAATCAATTGGTCTAAGCCAGATTCCTCAATGCCCATCGCTTCCAGGAATTCAGCCTTATCTTCTTCTTCCAACTCAGCAATTTCTTCTTCCGCTTCGGCACAGACAACGATCACTTCTGAATGTTCGCTCGCCGCAAAATTACGGACCGTTTGAACATACGCATTGTCATCTGGATTAGCAACTGTGTCTTCATCAACATTGGCTACATAAAGAACCGGTTTGCTCGTCAATAAAAATAACCCTTTAACGATTTTTCGTTCCTCTTCGCTAAATTCAATAGTTCGAGCAGATTGTCCTTCTTCTAAAACAGGTTTTAATTTATCCAAAACTGCTAATTCTGCTACTGCATTTTTTTCTTTCGTTTTCGCTACCTTTGCTACCCGCGTGTAACGTTTGTTAACTGAATCCAAATCGGCCAAAACTAACTCTAAGTTGATTGTTTCGATATCTTCTAACGGATCCACTCGACCTTCGACGTGTGTAATGTTTTCATTATCAAAACAGCGTACAACATGACAAATTGCATCTACTTGACGGATATGACTCAAGAATTGATTCCCTAAGCCTTCCCCTTTGCTAGCGCCCTTTACGATCCCAGCAATATCAGTAAATTCAAAAGTCGTTGGAACTGTTTTTTTCGGATGAACTAATTCAGTCAGACGTTCTAACCGCCAATCAGGTACTTCTACCATGCCCACATTTGGATCAATTGTCGCAAAAGGATAGTTAGCAGCTTCTGCACCTGCTTTCGTAATTGCATTAAATAAGGTAGATTTACCAACGTTTGGTAAACCTACGATTCCGGCTGTTAAGGCCATAGTCTACTTCACTCTTTCTCTATTAAGGAATTATGCTTGGGAAGAATCATTTTTCTTCTCAAGGATTTTTTTCATTTTCTTTTCAAAATCACGACGCGTCATCATCACGATATGTCCACAGTTGACACATTTGATCTTGATATCCGCACCCATACGAATAATCTCCCAGCGATTTGTCTGGCAGGCATGCGGTTTCTTCATCTCAACGACATCACCTAAGTCATACATCTAACAAACCCTCCTCATTCGTACTAAAAATTTTTATTCATCAAAGTGAATGTTTAAAATGTCCAAGATCCGGGTCAGATCGGAAGGGGAAAGATATTCAATCGAAATCTTGCCTTTGCCGTCTTTTTCAACGATCTCAACACCGGTTCCGAATTTATCCATCAGACGATCTTCACTTTCTCGTAAATAATACGGTTTTTCTTTGGCCAAGCGGGGACCTTTTTTCTTGTCTTTCGCTTTGCCTTCATTATATTCATTCACGATTTGTTCTAACTGACGGACCGTCAAATTTTCTTTCACTGCCCGATTTGCTAGTTTTAAGATTTGATCTTTTTTCTTTAGGCCCAGCAATGTTCGCGCTTGTCCCATCGATAAGCGTTCATCTTGTACCATTTCTTTAACTAATTTAGGTAACGTCAACAAGCGCAGGTAATTAGCGATATACGGTCGACTTTTGCCTAAACGATTGGCTACATCAGCCTGGGTCAATTTTAGATTTTTCATCAACATCTCGTAGGCCTCGGCTTCTTCTAGCGGGTTTAAATCTTCCCGCTGTAAGTTTTCCAAAACCGCAATTTGCATCATTGCTTCCTCATCAAATTCGCGAACAATTGCCGGAATAGTTTCTTTACCAGCTAATTTTGAAGCTCTAAAACGTCGTTCCCCAGCAATTAGTTCATAACCTTTAACAGCAGATTTTCTTACAATAATTGGTTGGAAAACGCCGGATTGTTCAATCGAGTTGGCTAATTCTTGCAAAGTTGTTTCATCAAATGATTTTCGCGGTTGATACGGGTTGGGACGTAAATCACTTAAAGGAATCTCAACCACTTGATCCTTTTTCATATCGACTTCCTCAATCTCGGAAAGATCTTGGAATAAAGCATCGATTCCACGGCCTAAACCTTTACTTTTGCTCACGAACTAACACTTCCTTTGCTAGAGCTTGATACACTTCCGCACCTTTTGAGCGTGGATCATAATCAATGATCGGTTTGCCATGACTAGGTGCTTCGGATAAGCGAACATTGCGCGGAATAATTGTGTCATACACTTTTTCTTGAAAATAACGCCGAACCTCTTCTACCACTTCTGCCCCAAGATTGGTCCGTGCATCATACATCGTCAATAATACGCCCTCAATCTCTAAACCAGGATTGAAATGTTTTTGAACTAATCGTACAGTGTTCAAAAGCTGACTTAGCCCTTCTAAAGCGTAATACTCACATTGAACCGGGATCAAAATCGCATCGCTAGCTGTAAAAGCATTAATCGTTAAATGTCCTAATGATGGTGGGCAATCGATTAATATGAAATTATAGTCATCACTAACCTCAGCTAAAGCACTCTTTAGGCGAGATTCCCGGGCCATCATCGAAGTCAATTCAATCTCTGCACCAGCTAACTGCAAAGTCGCAGGAACGATCGATAAGTTCTCCCGTGAAGTTTGAACAATTGTCTCCTTAATCGGAACTTCATTGACTAAAACATCATAAATATCTTGTTTCACGTCCGGTTTACGTACTCCTAAGCCACTGGTGGCGTTGCCCTGTGCATCACTGTCGATCAGCAAGACTTTTTTACCATCATAAGCTAAGCACGCCCCCAAATTAACAGTCGTCGTCGTTTTACCAACGCCGCCTTTTTGGTTTGCAACAGATATGATCCGTGCCATCTAATTTCCTCCTAATTCACCATAAGCTTTTCATTTTTTCTATCGAAAGCCTACTATTTCACGTAACTAATTTTATTTTATTTCAAGGGCTGCTTATTCGGCAGACCTGGTTTACGTGGATATTTCTTTGGGGTTTCTTTCTTCTTTTGTACTGTAATGATGTGACGCGTATCACCATTTGGCAGTGAAACGTCTTCAGCTTGGATTAATTTCCCACCAAGCAAGGCAATAGCGGGTCTTGCTTCAGTTAATTCTTCCTCACTTTTCGCCGCTTTTAGGGCAAAGAAATAACCATCTTTTTTCACTAACGGCAAACAAAGCTCTGTCAGAACATTTAAACGCGCGACTGCTCGAGCCGTTACAAAATCATAAGCTTCACGAAATGCTGCGTTTTGTCCAAAAGTCTCTGCCCGATCGTGATAAAGGTGGACACCCTTTAATCCTAATGTTTCTACAAGTGTTGTTAAAAAAGTAATGCGTTTGTTTAAAGAATCAACGATAGTTACCTCTAATTCTGGAAAAACAATCTTTAAGGGCAGACTAGGAAAACCTGCGCCCGACCCAACATCACACAATTTCCCTTTTGATTCAAAGGTGTCAGAAAAAGCTAATGTAATAGAGTCATAAAAATGCTTCAGATAGACTTCTTCGTGTTCAGTGATTGCAGTGAGGTTCATCTTTTGATTCCATTCAACCAATAAGTCAAAATAGGTAGCAAACTGCTCCATCTGGTGACTCGATAATTCGATCCCTTGTTTACCTAATTCTGCTTGAAATTCTTCTGGTGTCATAAGAAATCCTTTCATTTTCGTGAAACAGCAAATTGTTTCACAGACTATCCTCTACTTTAACGCATTATTGCTTTACATGCAATGGTTTGCGTATGTTTCACACTGAGATTTAGAAAGCTTTAAGCTCCATTTTGGCTGATCTTTTTTAAGCAAAAATCATAGAATTTTTTCAATACAGGAATTTCTAAATTATTTTTTTTTACAGCTAAATAAATATTCCGGTCTTCCAATCCATCTTTAATTTTGATTTTCTTAACTGGATATGAAGCAATTGAAGGAATATTCGGCATCAAAGCAATCCCGTAATTTTCACCAACAAAACCCAGGACACTATGATCCTCTTCTAATTCGCACTGAACGGTTAATTCGATTCCTAAATTATCCAGCTGCCGATCTAGATAAGGCCGTAAGCCACTTTGCTTCCCATAATATACGTACGGATACATTAAGGTCTCACGAAGCTGAATTTCATCATGCTGTGCTAACGGATGCTGCTCTGGCACAACCAATACTAATTCCTCCTGAGCCAACACTTGAAAAGCCAAATTACTATCATCACTGATTAGGGAACAAATGCCGATATCAATCGTATCCTCAAGTAGCATACGAATAATTTGATTCGAGTTTCCTTGATGAAAAACAAAACGAATAGCACTCGTCTCCTCTTCTTGTTGGAAGGCCTGAATCAGTTGCGGCGCTAACGTAGAGCCCATTGTATAAATGAAACCAAATTCAATTTCGCCTGAAGTAGGGTTAATCAGCTCCTGTAGTCTTCGCTGTCCTTTTTCCAATTCTAACAATGCTGGCTGAACATACTCATAAAAAATACGACCGTGACGAGTCAAAGAAATATTTCGACCCTTTTTTTCAAACAGTGCTACACCGAGCTCTTGTTCCAATACATTCATAGCATGACTCACATTCGGCTGTGACGTATTTGCTAATTTAGCTGCTTTTGTCATATGTTCACTTTTAGCTAGCAGAACAAAATATTCTAACTGTCTTAGATTCATTTTCTCACCCCATTTAATAAACCAATTTTATCAATTTTATTAAAATAAAGCATTAGTTTTAATAATACAAATGCGCTAGGATTGAGGTATAATCAAGTGAATAAAATCACATGATATAAAGAGGGATATTCTATGAAAACTACAAAATACCGACTATTAATTGGCAGTCTTTACTTCAACTATATTTTTCAGGGGATGGCCGCGATTATTTTATCCCAAAATATGGATAATCTAAAAAAACAATGGCATGCTTCAACCACCCAAGTAACTTTGGTCATGAGTGCCATTGGTTTGGGACGAATCGTCAGTCTCTATTACTCTGGTTATTTTTCTGACACTTTTGGACGCAAAAAAACAGTAGTTGTTGCGATTCTTTCTTATGTACTTTTCTTTTTTGGTGTTCTGTTTAGTCCCAATTATCAATTCGCTTTTTTCTTTGCACTTTTTGGTGGTGTCAGCAATGCTTTTCTCGATACAAGTACGTATCCTACATTAGTCGAAGCCTATCCTGATGAAAAAACCAACAGCTCCTTAAGTGTCTTAAATAAAGCCTTCATTTCTCTTGGACAATTCATTTTACCTTTCATTACTCGCCATCTTCTTCAAAAAGGACTTTTCTTTGGGTGGCCTTTTATTCTTTGTGCCGTTTGTTTATTAGCCAATTTGGGCTATTTATTATTCGCCAAATTCCCTCCATTGAGTTCTTTGTCTACAAAAAAACAAAGTAATGCGGAAATTTGTGAAAAAAGCATCAATAAAGGGATTTTTAAAATTGATGGTGCTGCGCTACTAGTCTTCTCTTTTGTTTCTGTTTCTATTTTCAATATCTTTATTCTATGGATTCCTCAGTATGCAGAATCCATGCAAATTGTTTCTCACGAAAATAGTTTAATCTTTGTTAGCCTTTATAGCATCGGTTCTTTCGCATCGGTCTTCTTTACTTCTGGAATAGTAAAAAAGGGGATCAATATTCCAAAATTGATTAGTTTTTGTGTAGGTATTTCAGGTTTAACGCTCCTCTGGATGCTGTTAGCACCAAGTTTCCTCTCCACTGTCGTAGCTTCTCTAGCCATTGGTATCTTCGCAGCTGGCGGCATTTGGCAGCTGGGCTTGGCATTAATGCTAGAACTATTTCCTAGTAAAAAAGGGAAATATACTAGTTACTATTCTATCGCAACATCTACTTCAGTCATGATCACTCCATATATCACAGGCATTCTCAGTGAATATGGCATGGAATACGTTTTTTGGTTTAATGTCCTACTGATCCTTTTAGGTTTTATCGCTTCGTTGGTCATCCAACAACGCTATAAAAAAGTTTTCCCTTCAGAAACAACAGAACAATAAATTATATTTATAATTATCATATAAATAAAGCATTAGATTTTATAGTTAACCTCTCGTAGAATAAAAGAAAAGATATTGTGAATATTTTCATTTGTCTACGAAAGGATGATTCCTATGGAAAAGTATCAAACCCTTTTTACTCCCCTTACAATTAAAAGGCTTACTTTAAAAAATCGCGTAATTATGCCGCCTATGGGTACTAACTTCGCCAATCAAGATGGAACTTTTAACGAACAACACTATTCCTATTACGAACAACGGGCAAAAGGTGGCACAGGTCTGATCACCTTAGAAAATGTTTGTGTCGATTATCCCCTAGGAACGAACGGAACTACACAGTTAAGAATCGATAACGATCAGTTTATCCCTGGCCTATGGCAATTTAATGAGCGGATGCACGCTTATGGAGCAGCTACTTCTATCCAAATCAATCATGCCGGGGCCTCTGCTTATCAACTCCGCCTTAATGGACAGCAATCCGTTTCTGCTTCGGATGTTCCAAGCAAAATCGGTAATCCCAAACCGCGGCCGCTTAAAAAAAATGAGATCGAAACAATTATCAAAAAGTATGCTGAAGCAGCCACTCGAGCACAGCAAGCTGGTTTTGATTGTGTGGAAGTCCATGCTGGACATTCTTACTTAATCAGTCAGTTTTTATCCCCCATCTACAATAAACGAACGGATGAATTCGGTGGTTCTCCAGAAAACCGTGCACGCTTCGCACGCTTAACCATCCAAGCAGTTCGAAAAGCCGTGGGACCATTTTTCCCAATCTCTTTGCGCATCAGTGCCGATGAACTTTTACCTGAAGGAAATACGTTGGAGGATTCCTTGGAGCTTCTTACTTATATCGTTGAAGATATTGATATTCTGAATGTTTCTTCCGCCCTAAATGATAATCTGCAATATCAAATCGACAAGATGAATTTAAAAGATGGCTGGCGTAGCTATATGGCTAAAGCAATCAAAACACGTTTCCCAGAGAAAGTGATTGTTACCTCAGGAAATATCCGGAGTCCGCAACGAGCAGAAGAAATCTTGCAAAATGGCGATGCTGACTTGCTAGCTATGGGACGTGGGTTAATCGCTGAGCCAAACTGGGTCAATAAAGTCGCTAACGGACAAGAAGCTTTACTACGCAAGTGCATCTCTTGCAACATTGGGTGTGCCGATCATCGGATTGCTAAATCACGTCCAATCCGTTGTACCGTGAATCCGGATCTCTATTATGAAGATGCTTACAAAAAAAATCCGCTTACTACACCGCTTAATGTAGTTGTTATCGGTGGGGGAACTGCTGGCCTCGAAGCTGCTGCAAGTGCCGCTGAAATTGGTGCTTCGGTCACTCTTTATGAAGAAAAAGGTTATCTAGGCGGTTTGGCTCACGAAATTGCTCGTTTTCCAGATAAACGTCGCATCAATGATTTCGTTACTTATCTCACCAACCGAGCAGAACAACTGCCTAATTTGACGATTCATTTAAATCAACGTTTTTCACTAGCCAATCTAAAGCAAAAACCTGATTTGATTGTCAATACGACGGGCGCGTTACCTCTTTTACCACCAATTAAAGGGTTACATGAAGAACTAGCAAAAGTTGACCGTCAAGTCTTCTCTATTTTTGATTTACTAGGAAATATGGAAAAATTTCAAGATTTCTCAGGAAAAAAAGTCGTTGTGATTGGTGGCGGTGCTGTTGGCTTAGATGTCGTTGAATATTATGCTGAAAATGGTGCCGAAAAAGTGGCTATTGTCGAAATGGTTGATCAACTAGGAAAAGACCTAGACATTATTACTAAGCTGGGAATGATGGAGCTTGTCACTGATTATCACGTTGACGTTCATACTTCAACAAAATTAATGGAAGTTCAAAAAGACCGGTTCCTCGTAGAGAGTCCCACCGGAAAGATCATAGAGTTACCATTTGATTTAGGTTTCATTTGCCTTGGTATGCGAGCAAATGCACCTTTGATGCCAGAGCTTACAACCTACGCCCAACAAAACGATGTTACCTTACTTAACATCGGTGATAGTAAAGTGGCTCGTCGGATTATGGAAGGAACTCGAGAAGCTCGTGACGTCGTCAAAGTTATTAAAAATTTAGATTCTCAACGGGTTTCTCCCTACGCATCTTCTGTTTGATTTTAAATTCACAAAATAAAATAAAAAATAAGTGAGGAAATGAACAATGACAGAAAGACTAACTGGACACACCTTATTAATTGGTTTAATGGCTACACCAATTCGCCACAGTATGTCACCCACAATGCACAATGAAGCTTTTGCTAAACTAGGCTTAGATTATGCTTATCTTGCTTTTGAAGTGGATAACTCCACTTTAAAGGCCGCTGTCGAAGGAATTCGGGCCTTAGGGATTCGCGGATCAAATGTTTCGATGCCCAATAAACAAGCAATCATTCCCTATCTTGACGAAGTCTCTCCCGAAGCAGAATTAATCGGTGCAGTTAATACTGTAACCAATCAGGATGGTAAAGGGTATTTAGTCGGCTATAATACTGATGGCATCGGTGCAATGGCCGCACTAAATGACGAAGGTGTTTCAGTCAAAGACCAAATCATTACGTTAACAGGAGCGGGCGGTGCTGGCACTGCGATTGCTATTCAAGCTGCTTTTGACGGAGCGAAGGAACTACGCATTTTCAACATAAAAGACGATGTTTTTGAAAATGCTGCCGAAACAGTCAAAAAAATTAATACAAATACGAATTGTAAAGCGACCTTAACCGATTTGGCCGATCAATCTGCTTTCAAGACCTCGATTAACGAAAGTAGCATTTATATTGATGCGACTGGGGTTGGCATGAAACCATTAGAAGATGTCAGCTTAATCAATGATTCTGAAATGATCCGCTCGGACTTAGTTGTTTTTGATGTAGTTTATGCACCGCGAGAAACAAAATTATTGCGCTTTGCTAAAGAACATGGTGCAAAAAAAGCAATCAACGGCTTAGGCATGATGCTTTATCAAGGGGCGGCAGCCTTTAAATTCTTTACTGATGAAGAGATGCCTGTTACTTACATCAAAGAATTACTATTTGACGAATAGGTGGGGGAGAAAATGAAAAATAAATATTTACCGACAGCGATCGGTCTATACATTAATTATATTATTCACGGGATGGGTGTCATCATCATTTCACAAAACCAAAAAGCACTAATGGGACAGTGGAATACGGATTTAATGGGGATCGCAAAAGTAATCTCCATGTTAGGAATTGGTCGTTTAATCGCAATTCTGATTTCTGGACGCTTATCTGACAAATTCGGTCGGAAACCATTTATCTATTTAGGGATTGTTACCTATTCCTTGTATTTCTTCGGTATCTTGTATAGTCAAAGCGTCACAATGGCTATGGTCTTTGCTGTCATCGCAGGTATTTCAAACTCATTCTTAGATTCTGGGACATATCCTGCGCTAATGGAATCTTTTCCTAAAAAAGCCGGTACCGCGAATGTTTTGATTAAGGCTTTTGTCCAAATCGGACAATTCACCTTACCTATCATGCTGAAGATAATCAATACGAATAATCTATGGTTTGGCTGGTCCTTCGTGATTCCGGTGGTCGTCTTTATTTTGAATGGACTATTTTTATTGAAACGTCCCTTCCCCGATCAAGATGTCAAAGAAAGTCCACAGTCTGAAATTCAAGCAGTTAAATTTAAAAGTCAGCCAAAAATTGCAATTGAAGGGGTTTGCTTCATTATTTATGGTTTTATCTCGCAAGCAACTTTCTATTTGATTTCTCAATTTATTGGTGTTTATGGCGAACAAGTCGCTCATATGACTACCGATAACGCAAATTTATTGATATCTTATTATTCAACCGGCTCCTTGATCTGTGTAGCTGTAACAGCTGCCCTAGCAACAAAAGTCCGTCCAATATATTTGGTAACACTCTATACCTTTGTTTCCTTTGTGACGATTGCTATCATGTGGCTGTTTCCCTCACCAACAATTATGATGGTGGGTGCCGGGCTAGTAGGTTTCTTCGCAGCTGGTGGTGTTATGCAGCTTGGTTTGACCGTTATGGGCGAGATGTTCCCAGCCGGAAAAGGAACGATCACCGGGATCTTCTACACGTTTGGTAGTATCGCCTCGTTCTTAATTCCGATTGTTGCAGCAGCAATTGCTAAGACAAATGTTCGTGGTATTATGTTCTTTGATACAATCATCGCTGGAATCGGATTCTTGTTAGCTGTCATCATCTTTATTCGTTACCGTAAAACAGTCGATTTATCTGCTGAAAAAGATCCACATAATGTTTTGAAATTTGCTAAAAAGCAAGCTGAAAGCTAAGAACTAAGCTGAATTAGGAGGGATAATATGAAAAAAGTAACCATCGATCAGCTTGTGATCGGCGAAGGGGAACCCAAAATTATTGTACCGCTGGTTGATTCGTCAAAAAAAGAATTATTAGCGGCCGCTCAGAAGATCAGTCAATTAGATTGTGATATTGTGGAATGGCGTATCGATTTTTTTGAAGATGTCAAAAATCCTCAGTCTGTAGCTGAGTTTTCTCATGAGCTTAAAAACGTATTAAACAAACCATTACTGATTACCTTCCGAACACACAAAGAAGGGGGCGTATTGCCCTTAAGTGATGAACACTATTTTAAAATCTACCATACTCTAATTGCTGAAGGTCGATTGGATTTACTTGATCTCGAATTATTCATGCCAGAAGAACCGGTGGCTCAAACAGTAACAGCCGCACACCAAAAAGGAATCAAAATTGTGATGTGTAATCATGACTTTGCTAAAACACCGGCAAAAGAGGAGATCATTTCTCGGCTTCAACAAATGCAGAAAAAGGACGCAGATATTTGTAAAATTGCGGTCATGCCTCAAACCGCTGCAGACGTATTGACTTTATTAGATGCTACACGGGAAATGTATGAAAACTATGCTGATCGACCACTGATTACTATGTCGATGGGATCTTTAGGAATGATCAGCCGCTTAGCCGGACAAGCCTTCGGTTCGGCCGCTACCTTCGGTTCAGCTGGTACGGCTTCTGCTCCTGGACAAATATCTGTTATGGACTTGCGAAAGATGTTGCACACACTCACCTTAACTAAATAACCCAAAAAACAGATGCTGGTAGTCAGCATCTGTTTTTTCATGTATTTCTACTAGAATGTTTCACATGAAACACTAACTTTCTAGCTTAAAAACAGCATTTCCTTGACTGTTTTTAAGCTTTTTTCATTGCTTTGAAAAAGGCAAAGCTCCTCAAAAGAGGCTTTAGTACAAAAACGATCAGAATCCAACTTTAGACTCTAATCGCTTTGACGAAGCATTAAATTGTTTCACTATCCACTTTCGCAATCTTCCCTTGTTCCACATAGTCTAAGTTTGTTATTAGATTACTATACAATAGACATCAATCAACTCAAAAAGTGGGATTTTCCGTAAAAAATATATCATTATATTCAGCATTGAATTGAAAAAACTGGGTCAAACACGTGGTCAAAAAGAACGCTTGCTGAGAGCTATAAAAGGAGCCGTCATGGCTTCTTTTTGTTCCGCACAGTCCGAATGCTATATGAAACACATGTAGGTCATTTCATTTATGCTTTTCCATACTGGGTAGTTGTATTTTTTATAGAAAAACACTTTAAAAGTATTTTTCAACTTTAATATCTGAAACAAACTTCGCTGACTGATGTATCAACTACTTGCTCAACTGCCTGTACCACCGTTTCAGATACCATTTTATTTAGTCGGATTCAAATTCACAAAAAAAATAAGCCTACAGTAGCATATACTACATATAGGCTTCACTATTGGTTACAGTCAAAAAAACACGGGGTTAGGGCTTTTCCCATTTTCCAACGGGAGCATTTAATGTATTATTTACATTACGGTGTCAATAAAGTGGTTAATAGATTTCCAGTCCCGACTCTTCTTCCGCTTGAATCTCTAGTTATATTATCTTTTAAATCATATGAGCCTAACCTTCTACCACGCGAATCTTTAAGTATCTGCCTATTCCCTTCTTGCTTTATTGAACCTAATTTCCTACCGTGTGAATCCTTCAATACTTGATCCATCATTACAACTCCTTAATAATACGACTTTGTATTTTGTTATTCAAAAATTATCTATTATCATTATAACGCTAAAAAAACGTTTTCACAACCTTGTAAAGGATTAAAACAATATGATTTTGATCTAAAACAAAGGCATCCACTAAAAATCCTAATGTAGTGAATACCTTGTAAAATTCAACAGAAATTAGTTTAGTAACAATACTTCACTATACGGTATCTCCACATATATCTTATCTTTTTTTGGATAGTACTCAATATTTACATTGATGACGGCACCGTTATCAAGCTCAGCTTTTCCAACATAGGTGTTATCACCGTTATCGTCTGTGATAGTTACATCATCGCATGACCTATTTAAATCGAATTGCTCCTGCAAAATCTGGTCAATGATTGGCTTCGAACCTTCTTCTAAATTAGGTGACCTGTTTCCTACTAACACAAGTACAACAATGCTCACAACAACAATAAGAACCACCATCAAAATTTTATTATCAGTCTTTCCATCCATTGCCTTCACTATTTTCACTCCTATTCTTAGTAACCCGTTGTCATTCCTATTAGTACTCCTAGGATGCCACCTGCTATCCCTGCAATCATGAGAATGGTTCCCATCTTTTCATCCTTGTCCCTATACAAATACCCCATAATTACAGCAATGGCTCCAAACAATACGGGGATGAATAGCAACGAAACAACCATAGACACCCATCCTACAATCAAGTAAAGCTGACCCGTTTGGTTTTTCTGATCAATTTGGTTCTTAACGTCCTTAAACGTTTCCTCAGCACCTTGCTTAATAAGTTCTCCCCTACTCGTAGCATTACGTTCCTGTGGTGCTCCACAAAATGGACAAAATTTACTTGTTTCCTCAATCTGTTCCCCACACTTACTACAATACATTTCTATTTCCTCCCTCTTTATGAAACTCATCATGAAATAATACCTCTTTGCTCACTCCCAGTATTTCTTCAAGCCGTTGCATCTGATACGGCTTAGGAGTAGTCACTGCCCGCTCGTATGAGCTCAATGTCTGCTGTGATACCCCTAATTGCTCTGCTAGCTGAACTTGGGTTAAACCAGCCCGCTTTCTATAATCTGCCAAATGTCCTTCCTTTTTCATTTTAGATACCTCCTACAAAATATTATATACACTCAAAACGATTATTTCAACTCGTTTAACGAGTACTCACTTTCTAAGTATGTCGAAATACTCGAAAATCTTGTAATCTTAGGTGGGAGAGGAGACATTTCTTATGAAACAGTATTCACGATTGATTAAACAGAAAAGAAAAGAACTCGGTCTAACACAGAAAGAACTTGCCAAAATCGTACACACGTCACAACAGGCAATAGCTCGGTACGAGACACAAAAGGCTGAGCCGTCTCTTGAAGTACTGCAAGCACTTTCAGAAGCTCTGGGAGTGCCTCTAAGTTATTTTATTGATGAGGATATGTCTGACACAGAAAAAGAATATATATCCCTGTACCGCTCATTATCAAAGGATAATCAGGATAAAGCTCTTGAGTATTTGCGTCTGTTGAAACGGCAAGAAATAGAACAAATTTACTTTACAATGGATAATAATTTTTATTTTACGAAGGATAAAACAAAAAAATATGATAAAAATTTGGTTGAGTCCATTGAATCATTTCTAAAGGAATTAAATAAAGAAGATTAGCTTTATCCTTGTTACTGACACTGACCACGCAAAGACGTACACGTATAAAAATAAGCTAGAGTACACGTTGTTAGCAAAACGTGCTCTAGCCTTTTTAATGTGAAATCATGATGCTAGTATTTCTCTGATCTTATCTCTTAGCCTTCTCTTTTTTCTTCCAACTGATGCTATATCTATTTGTCTAACTCGTGCAATTTCCTCACAACTAAATTCCTTGAGCTGATTCATAAATATATATTCTTTTTCCGTGAGCTCTTTTTTCAGTATAGCTTGCAACTCTATTTCTTGTAACTGAGTAACAATATCATCGCCTAATGATGGTGGATTTACATCAAGCTCAACACAAACATTCGGTTTGTATCTGTTTACCCCGCTACGTCTCCCTTTCTTAATTTTGTTCTGCTCTTTTTCCGATAAGTGACCGTGCATACTATTGAAATCACGATCAATTTCCTTTTGACTCTTCCTTTTCATTTTTATTTCTTCTAAATAAGATTCTATTGTTCTTGATCGAGCATTTGATATTATCTGTTTAATATGATAGTCGGCTTCAAGTGAATCTGATAAAAGCATTGATACATAACGCTGACCAGAATTTGTGCTAAGAAACTTCACCCGCTGTTTCATTAACTGTTCGTGTACCTCAGCCAAGTATGTATCAGCGAGGTCTTTTTTTGTCAGCCATCCATTATCTTTAACAGTTGACTCCCATATGTACTCTATTGACCAATTATACAACTTGGAGTATGGCTCCTCATATCTGATTTTTTTAATTACACTTTCTACAGTTGCTGGATTCCCAGTATTTTTTTTCATTTTTTTCTCCTTTTTTTGTCCGTTTTTTATATAGTAGCGCGCACTTAATTTGTGAATAGCCGCCTAGTTACACATCCTATGTACTTCTTATTTAGGTGATAAGAATACTTGATAAAACAAGTGGTACAGGAGGTTTGCTTTAGGTTAGTGACTCGCTAACGCTCGTCACTTTGATTTTCGTAGTATTTTTTATTGATAAATGACATCGGAGGAGCTCCGCTCCTCCTCCGTCAACGTGAAAGGTTGCTGGGTTAAGCGCAGTCGCTTACGGGTTTGGGCAGAGCCCAAGGGGATAGTTTACCCTTTTCTGAAAGGGGTCTAGTCAGCAAAAAAACTAAACAATATGTTTCTGTAAAAAACTATCAATGTCAGTTTTTCTCAGTCTAACTACCCCTTCTAATCTGACAATAGGTAATCCATTTTCACTAACAAACTTCCTCATTGTTCCCACTGAAACGCCCACATATTCACTAGCTTGAGTGTAGTTCATATACTCAGGAACCCCCTCATAAAACTTGTAAACAAGTTTTTCCTCTAACTCACTCATTGCTTCTGTTATTACCGCTTTTACAGTCGTTGTTACCGTTTCTTCAAACGTCATTTTGTATTCCTCCTTTGTTAGTTCAGCGAAAAATCTCCACTGCTATTTTTAACTAACTTTTCTATTTATTTGGACAACGACTTGTATTTCGTAAATAATATAAACCACAAAACGGGGTGTGTCAAATATTTTTTTAAAGCAATTGACACACCCCGTTTAGTTTTAGTATACTTCTATTGTCATAAGATTACTGCAAATGACAAAGGAGGACTTTTTATATGTTTTATAGACCGCCTATTACCAATAGCGATCGAAAAAGAAGAGCAGGAGAAAAAATAAAAGAAATAAGAAAAGGACTCGGTGCCACGCAACCGGAATTTGGTAAAATAGTCGATTATTCGATATCTTCTATGGATTCCCCGTACACAAAAAAAGACCTCTCAGTTCATCCGATAGACAAGAAAACAGTCTACTCTTGGGAAACTGGTAAGTCTGTCCCTTCAAAAAAGAGGCTTGAGGTTATTACAAAATTGGCAGGCACAACTATCAATGAATTACTTTTTGGTACGTTCCACGACTACATACATGGTGTCATTCTTTTTGATGATTCTTTATTAATAAAATCAAAAATAACTAAAGAAATAAATCTTTATCAGTATGTACGTTCATACCTCTATAACCCTGCAATTGATGAACTAATACAGTGTTTTACGAAATTGACGGAGGCTGATAAACGTACCATAGCAAAGAGAACCTTGCAAAAATGCGTACAAGAGAAACTAGGATATTTTGATACAGATGAAATCTGCAATTGTTTTATATCGGTACTAAGAGATTTCTTTAGTGATGACATTAGAACACTTACAGCAAGCTTGCATGCACATATCAATCATTTAGAAACGGAATACCTCCCCGATCAACTAAAAGATGGATATACTGAGTTACCTCAAGCAGGGGTGCAAGAAATTTTTAAGGCATTAAATAATTTTTCTAAACAACTCTATGCTATAAATAGTAAATATAGCAAGTATAAATAGTGTACCGTACAGTCATAATAAATTTGAAAGGAGGCGATGCAATTTCCTTAATAGCTCTCAGCGAGCACAAGGAGGTAAATTGCATGACTGTAAAAAAATATGTTAAAAAAAATGGAGAGACCGCTTGGATGTATAAACTATATCTAGGCAGAGACTCCGTAACAGGCAAAGAAAAAAGTACTACTAGACGAGGCTTTAAAACAAAAAAAGAGGCTGTTACTGACAAAGCACGCCTGCAATTAAAATTTCAGGAGCAGGGAACGTTATCAGAAACAAAAATGACTTTTAATGAACTTTACGAACTATGGTTGCAACAGTATAGAAAAAATGTTAGACCGACTACTCTACAAAGAGTCCAAATATACTTTAACAACCATATACTCAAAAGATTCGGTTCATTAAAACTCCATAAGATCAATCCGTTATTTTGTCAAGATATTTTGAATCAGTGGTTTGAAAGCGGATTGAAAACTTATAGAAAAATGCGTACTTACACAAGTGAAGTTTTTAAGTACGGTATACTTATTGGTGTATTGTCAGATAATCCTATGGAAAGAACTGTAATTCCTAAAATGAGTAAGAAAGAACAGAGAAACATTGAGGATTGTTATTACACAAAAGAAGAACTAAAAGAATTTCTTCGTTGCCTTTTAAAACTGAAAGACAAACGTGCTTATACATTCTTTCGTCTTTTAGGCTTTGGTGGGTTTCGTAAGGGAGAAGCCATGGCTATATTATGGGAGGATGTCAACTTTGAAGAGCACACCATCGCCATTAATAAAACACTTGTAGAGATGAGTAACGGGGATGTGTGCATACACGACACTAAAACTGAATCATCTACACGGGTGGTTAAAATGGATAAAACCAGCATGGATATACTAAAATCTTGGAAAAGTTATGTCATTCAGGAAAGATTGAAGCAAGGTATTGGTTCTGATTGTTTTAACGAACTCCCTGTCTTTGGTAACTCAATTTCCTCAAATAAGAATCCGTATCTTTATAAATCGTATCCAAATAATGTCATGAAAAAGGTACAGAAACATTTTCCTGATATGAAAATCATTAGAGTTCATGATTTTAGAGTAACCAACGCATCACTATTTTTCGAGAGCGGTGTGTCAATCAAAGATGTGTCTCACCGTTTAGGACATAAATCAACCCGAACAACAATGGACATTTATATAAAAGTGACCATTCCTAAGCAAAACGAATCTGTAGACACATTCGAAAAATACATGGCTTTTTAATTTAACTGGGTCAAATACGTGGTCAAGGGATTTTTTGCTTCACATGAAACAAGAAAAAACGGCTTACTACTAAGCCGTTTCGTTCCTTACCTTCGCAATTTTCCCTTGTTCCACATAGACCATCAAAATACTGATATCCGCCGGATTTACTCCGCTGATACGGCTAGCTTGAGCAATCGTTTCCGGTTGGATTTTTTGTAATTTTTGTTTAGCTTCGGTAGCTAAACCATTAATTGCTTCATAATCAATTCGCTCCGGAATCCGTTTAGCTTCCATTCGTTTTAATTTATCGACTTTTTCCATCGCTTTTTTGATATAACCTTCGTACTTGATTTGGATCTCAACCTGTTCGACTTCTTTTTCTGTCAGTTCATCATTAGCCGGAATAAACTGCAGCAATTCTTGGTAAGAAATCTCTGGTCGTTTTAAGAAATCACTGGCTAAAACACCGTCTTTTAATTCTGCGCTGTTTTTGGCCCGTAGGAAGCTTTGAACCTCTTCATTAGGTTTTATCCGGATAGAGTGTAAACGAGCCATCTCCGCTTCAATATGAGCCTTTTTAACTAAATATGTCTGATAGTTCTCTTCATCTACCAAACCAATCGCGTGTCCGATTTCAGTTAAGCGTAAATCAGCATTATCGTGACGTAAAATCAAACGATATTCTGCACGAGAGGTTAACAAGCGATATGGCTCATTTGTCCCTTTAGTCACCAAGTCATCGATCATCACGCCGATATACCCATCACTGCGCTTCATGATGAAGGGAGCTTTCCCTTGAATCTTTAAGGCCGCGTTAATTCCGGCCATCAGACCTTGCCCCGCCGCTTCTTCGTAACCGCTAGTCCCATTGGTTTGACCAGCAGTATACAGGTTTTCAATCACTTTTGTTTCTAACGTTGGACGTAATTGGTGAGGTGCCACCATATCATATTCGATTGCATAGCCTGTCCGCATCATCTCGGCCTTTTCCAAACCTTCAATCGAATGTAAAACTTCATTTTGCACGTCTTCCGGCAATGAAGTCGACAAACCTTGAACATAGACTTCTTCAGTGTTGCGACCTTCCGGTTCTAAGAACAGTTGATGACGAGGCTTATCAGCAAAACGGACGATCTTATCTTCAATTGACGGGCAGTAACGCGCTCCTACGCCATCAACGATCCCCGTAAACATCGGTGCCCGATGCAGATTATTTTGGATGATCTCATGACTTTTTAGGTTGGTATACGTCAACCAACATGGAATTTGTTCTTTCAAATACTGGCTATCCGGTGTTTGATAGCTAAAATGATTAGGCTTTTCATCCCCCGGCTGAATTTCGGTCTTGCTGTAATCGATGGAACCGGATTTTACCCGCGGTGGGGTTCCCGTTTTAAATCGATGGATCTCTAGCCCTAATTCTTGTAAGTGATCGGCTAATTTGATTGAAGGTTGTGAATTATTCGGACCAGAAGAATATTTCAATTCACCAATGATGATCTCCCCTCGCAAAGCCGTTCCTGCGGTAATAATGACAGCTTTTGCTGAATAAACCGCCCCCGTTGAAGTAATAACCCCTTTACAGATACCTTCTTCCACCACTAAACGATCAACCACACCTTGTTTTAAAGTTAAATTATCTTCCTTTTCAATCGTGTGCTTCATTTCTTCAGCATAGGCGTGCTTATCTGCTTGCGCTCGTAACGCTCTTACAGCGGGACCTTTACCGGTATTTAACATTCGCATTTGGATATAAGTTTTATCAATGTTGCGACCCATCTCACCACCTAATGCGTCGATTTCTCGTACAACGACACCTTTAGCTGGACCGCCGATTGACGGATTACAGGGCATAAATGCTACCATATCCAAATTAATCGTAATTAATAATGTTTTTTGCCCCATTCGTGCAGCCGCTAAAGCAGCTTCAGAACCAGCATGTCCTGCGCCAACAACGATGACATCATAATTTTCTGCTTTGTATTCCATATCCTGGCTCCTTTTTATTTTCCTAAACAAAATTGACTGAATAGTTGTGTGATTAATTCGTCCTGTACACTATCACCAACGATTTCACCTAAATAATCCCAACAACGAGTCATATCGATTTGAACTAAGTCAACAGGCATCCCTGCCATGATTCCATTCTGAACTTCAGTTAACGACTGACCAGCTTTTTCAAGTAGCGCGATGTGACGGGTATTTGATACATAAGTGGCATCCTTTTCTCCCGTTTGTCCCCCGAAAAATAGTTTGGCAATTGCCTCTTCCAATTGATCTAAACCGGCTTTTTCCAACACGGAGACAGCGAAAACTTCCTCTTCGCTCAAATACTCCCTTAACTCCGCTTGTGACAGTTTGCTCGGCAGATCTGTTTTATTCAGTAAGACGATTCGTTTTAATCCTTGAGTTGCTTCCAATAAGGCTTTATCTTCAGTGGTCAAAGCCTCGCTTTGATTTAGTACCAATAAAATTAAATCCGCTTCGCCCAAGGCCTTACGGCTACGTTCCACCCCGATGCGTTCCACCACATCATCTGTTTCACGGATTCCCGCCGTATCGATCAATTTCAAAGGCACTCCACGAACGTTGACATATTCTTCAATCACATCTCGGGTTGTTCCTGCAATCTCTGTTACGATTGCCTTTTCTTCATGCAAAAGGTAGTTTAAAAGACTCGATTTACCGACATTGGGACGACCGATGATTGCGGTACTTAGTCCTTCCCGCAGGATTTTCCCTTGTTTAGCATTTAACAGTAAGGCCTCGATCTGCTGGCCAACTTGCTGAGCTTTTTCCAGTAATAATTGCGTCGTTAGTTCTTCTACATCATCGTATTCTGGATAATCAATATTTACTTCAACTTGTGCTAGTGTTTCTAATATTTCTTGGCGCAATTGACGAATCAAATGAGACAAATTACCATCTAATTGATTGATCGCCACATTCATCGCTCGATCAGTTTTGGCCCGAATCAAATCCATCACCGCTTCTGCCTGTGATAAATCCACTCGGCCGTTTAAAAAGGCGCGTTTGGTAAATTCCCCTGGTTCAGCTAAACGTGCTCCTGAGCGTAAAATCAGCTGTAAAAGTTGATTAACCACTACAATTCCGCCATGACAATTGATTTCAACAATATCTTCTCGCGTAAAAGTTTTTGGTGCCCGCATTACACTCACCATTACTTCATCAACTACTTGATAATCCGCTGGGTCGACGATATGACCATAATGGATCGTATGGGAAGGCACATCTAACAAAGATTTTTTACCACTTTGATAGACGCTGTCTGCGATCGCCACTGCTTGATCACCGCTCAAACGGACGATGCTGATGGCTCCTTCGCCAGGCGGTGTTGAAATTGCTGCAATGGTATCAAATTCTAAGGTAATTTCTGCCACTTTTCTTCCTCCTATTAATTCAGAACATAAAAAAAGTGCCGACTCCACCCCTTAAAAGGAGTAGATTGAGCACTTTGACTGCTTTTCTACAAAATTCTGGTGTAAGATTAGCATATTTTTTTTAACAATTCAAGCTTCCCTATTGGAATCCCTTGATTTTCTCAAATTTTTAGTAAAGAAAAAAGCTGTACCAACGCTTTGGCACAGCTCATTGCTTTAGAAATATTTTTTTGCTGGTTCAACGACTAAATAGCGATATGGATCTTCACCTTCAGAATGGGTCTTAATGTATTCATCCTTGCTTAAAGCTGAATGAATCATTTTCCGTTCAAAGGCTGGCATCGGTTCTAAGAAAACTGGGCGTCCAGTGTCTTTAACCTTTTCTGCTGTCCGTTGAGCTAAGCGAGTCAAAACTTCTTCTCGTTTTTGACGATAGTTGCCGACATTTACCACCACCGACAATTTCTCTTTAGCCACACGATGTAAAAAGACTTGGGCCAAATATTGTAGAGCATTCAAGATTTTCCCATGTTTTCCGATCAGCATTCCTTGCTTGCTCGTTTCCAAATTCATCACAATCAAGTGCGCCTCATGTTGAATTTTTACCATTGCCGGTACGCCCATCTCATTTGTGATATTCGTTAAGTAAAGTGCCAATTCTTTGATTGCTTCTTCTTCAGCTAATTCAACTAATTGATTCGTTGGCTCAGTTGTCACCGACTTTTCAGATTCAATTATAGGTTGATCCGCTTTTACTTCAATCGAAAGTTCTTCAGACAGTTCTTCTTTTAGCTCTTTCACAGGTGCAGATATTTCTTCAGCGATGATTGGTTCAATCGAAACACGGGCAGCTTTTTTTCCCATACCTAGGAAACCTTTTTTGGCATCCGTTAAAATCTCGATATCAACTGCTTCTTTTTTCAATCCCAAAGTATGCAAGCCCTTCGAGATCGCTTCATCAATTGTCGGACCTTCATAAACAGGCATTTTCTAAACCTCCTTACTTGTAATTAATAAAATTAAGCTGTTTCAATGTAATCACTAGGTTCAGCTTTATTTTTTGCGTTTCTTCTTTGGAGCCTTCGCTTTTTCAAGTGCTCGTTCTCTTTCACGAATCTGACGCGCTACAGCTTCTCTTTCGCGGCGGATCTTGAACGGATTATTGATCAATAACGTTTGAACTACTTGGAACGCGTTTGAAATCACCCAGTACAAGGATAACCCACTGGCTAAGTTCAAAGCCATAACAAAGATCATGACCGGCATTGCGAAATTCATAATTTTCATTGAAGCATTTGATTCGATCTGACTCATGCTAGATAGATAGGTACTAGCAAAAGTAAAGACTGCCGCAAGAATCGGCAAAATGAAATAAGGATCTGATTGACTCAAGTTTAACCATAAGAAATGCCCAGAGCGTAACTCCGGAACCCGTAAGATCGCTTGATATAAAGCCATCATAACCGGCATTTGTACTAACAATGGTAAACAACCAGCGTAAGGGCTCACATTATTTTCCGCATAGAGTTTTTTAGTCTCCGCTTGGAGTTTTTGCTGTGTTTCTTGGTCACGCGAACTGTACTTTTGCTGTAATTCTTTGAGTTTTGGTTGTAACTCTTGCGTCTTACGCATACTTTTCGTTTGGAAATGCATCAATGGCATCAAAATAATCCGGATAATGATTGTAAATAAAATAATCCCGATCCCAACATTACCAAAAGACAGTCCTTTGATAGCTTGTCCAAAGTAATAGACGACATAACGATCCCACACGCCGCTACTGTGGATGCTGACATCACTAGTTCCACAGGCAGATAACAAGACTACCAGACTTAATAATCCTGTCATTAATAATATTTTTTTATAGTTCTTCACCTAATTTTGTTTCCTTCCTAACTTAATATTTTTGCTAATTTTAAAACATGTATAAGATTCGAACGCATTTCATCATGAGGCAGATCTTTCGTGGCTGGACGCGCGATCACAATAAAATCGATTGGCGGCAATTCAGGCTTTAATTCCTGCAAGACTGCACGAATCTGTCGTTTCACTTGATTTCGTGCGACCGCATTCCCAATTTTTTTACCGACCGATAGGCCCACGCGAAAGTGTTTTTGACCAGAAGGTTCTAGACGATAAACTACGAATTTTCGATTCGCAAAAGAAGCCCCTTCTTGGAACACTTTTTGAAATTCACGTTCTTTTTTGACCCGATATTTTTTTTTCATCTAGTTTCCTTCGTTTCTTTTAAATCTATACCTGACAATAATACCATACTTCAAATTAAGGAAGCATCCCTAATTGCTATAAAATTACTTAAGTAACTCATTTTTGGACACAAAAAAAACCACTGACCGGCAGTGGCTTAAGCAGCAAGTACTTTTCTTCCTTTACGACGACGGCTTGCTAAGACACGACGGCCGTTTTTAGTGCTCATACGTTTGCGGAATCCATGAACTTTTTGACGTTTACGTTTATTTGGTTGATAAGTTCTTTTCATTTAAATACACCTCCATTGCTAACATTACATAGACATACCCAAATATTATAACGACTCGTCCCCTAGTTTGTCAATCATGAAATGTAAAAGGTCGCATAAAATCTGCTGTTTTACTCTAATAATTTCTTTAATTAACCCAATTCTTTCAAATAATTCTACTATTTTGATCCACATTGTTGCAATAAATAGACTTTTCAAAGTTCTTTATTATAAAAATTTATCCACAAAATCTGGGGATAAAAAGCACTTGGTTGTGCATAACAGTTATCCACAAAAAAACTTGCATAGAATTTTCAAAGGCTTTTTCCCCAAAAAATGAAGCTATTAACAATTTGTCCACAAGGTGGATAAGTTTTGTGCATAACTGCTGAACCCTTTGCCTTGACTATCCTCCTTTTTTCCTAGTTTGTGAATTGATTCGTGGAAAAACAACGTTCTCCACATTTTTTTAACTCCTTGTGGATATCTTTTTTGCCTGTTGGGGAAACTCTTTTTGTATTTTTATACATTCTGTGGAAAAAGAAAAAGTTCTTTTATTTATCTTTCTGGTTGTGGAAAACTTTTAAAAAAAATGCTAAAGTAGGTCTATCTGAATTTTATTAATTAGGAGGCGACTTATTTGACCTCATTGGACAATTTCTGGCAGGAATTGAAGGACAGTTACAAAAATGACCTCAATCCTGCCAGTTATGATGCTTGGGTAGGGACAGCAAAACCATTATCCTTAACAAATGATCAATTAACGATCGAAGTCACAAGTGATTTACATAAGCGTTATTGGGAGAAGCATCTAGCAGCAAAAATTGTTGAGATTGGTTTTAAAGTGACTGGCGAGGAAATCATGCCACTATTTGTCACACCAGATGAAGCTCCACCCGTCAGTATTGTGGAAAAAGAAGCTCCAACCAAAATAGAAACAACCAAACGAGCCATGCTCAACCCGAAATATACTTTCGATACTTTTGTGATCGGGAAAGGCAACCAAATGGCTCACGCCGCAGCTTTAGTTGTCGCTGAAGAACCTGGCTCCATCTATAACCCGCTTTTTTTCTATGGCGGAGTTGGTTTAGGGAAAACCCATTTGATGCACGCTATTGGCCATCAAATGTTAACTATTAATCCTCAAGCAAAAGTGAAATACGTTTCTAGCGAGACTTTCGCAAATGATTTCATTAATTCAATCAAAAACAAAACATCCGAAGAGTTCCGGCAAGAATATCGTAAGGTTGATTTATTATTAGTCGACGATATTCAATTTTTTGCCGATAAAGAAGCGACACAAGAGGAATTTTTCCATACATTCGAGAATTTATATAATGATAATAAACAAATCGTACTAACCAGTGATCGCTTACCAAATGAGATTCCTAAACTGCAAGAAAGATTGGTTTCCCGCTTTGCTTGGGGCTTATCCGTTGACATCACTCCACCAGATTTAGAGACGCGGACAGCCATTTTACGAAAAAAGGCCCAAGCTGAAAATCTTGAAATTCCCGATGATACGCTAAGTTATATTGCCGGACAAATCGATTCAAATATCCGTGAACTAGAAGGGGCTTTAGTCCGAGTTCAAGCTTTTGCAACGATGAATAGCGCAGATATCACAACTAGTATTGCTGCGGATGCCTTGAAAAGTTTGAAGGGCACTAGTAATGCGCAGCTTTCTATTAATATGATCCAAGAAGAGGTTGCAAAATTTTATCATATTCAAGTAAAAGATTTAAAAGGGAAGAAACGGGTTAAAGCAATCGTGGTACCACGCCAAATTGCTATGTACCTCGCTCGTGAAATGACCGAAAATTCTCTGCCAAAAATTGGTGCAGAATTTGGCGGTAAAGATCATACAACGGTGATTCATGCCCACGAGAAAATTAGTCAATTAATGAAAACCGATAGCAGCATCCAGCAGGAAATCGCAGAGATCAAAAATTTACTGCTAGGCTAACTTGTGGAAAACACAAAAATAAAGTCTGCGTTTATCCACACCTTATCCACAAGTGGAAAACTTATTATTTCAAGCTTCTACTTGTTTTTTCCACATGATTAACAGGGCCTACTACTTTTATTATTTAAATTACTTAAATAAATAAAAAGAAATAGCCTCGACTGTCACAGGACTTTTTAGCGCTAAGCGCTCGCAATATTTAAAATCTATTACAATCAAAAAGGAGTTCTATTATGAAATTTACGATTAATCGCGCACGTTTCATTCAAGAATTACAAACGGTTCAACGTGCTATTTCAACAAAAACAACTATTCCAATCTTAACTGGTGTAAAGATCGAACTAAACAATGAAGGATTGAACTTAACTGGTAGCAACGCAGATATTTCAATCGAAACGTTTCTAGCTGCAGATGATGAGAAAGCAGAACTTCAAATTATTGAATCAGGAACCATTGTTCTACAAGCTCGTTTCTTTAGTGAAATCATTCGCCGGTTGCCGGAAGCAACCTTTACATTAGAAGTTCAGGAGAATTATCAAGTATTGATTACTTCTGGCGCGGCACATTTTACCGTTAATGGGTTAGATGCAGATAATTATCCTCATCTGCCGGTTGTTGAAGAGCAAAATCAATTAAAATTACCGGTTCATTTATTGACAAAATTGATTGGCGAGACAGTTTTCTCAGTCTCGCAACATGAAAGTCGGCCAATCTTAACTGGGGTTCATTTTACGATGTCAAATGGTCAGTTATTGGCAGTAGCAACAGACTCTCATCGTTTGAGTCAAAGAATCGTACCGGTGGAAAATGCTAATAAGGATTTTGATATTGTCATTCCTGGTAAAAGTTTAGTTGAACTTTCACGCTCTTTATCAGATGAGGAAGCTGAAGTTGAAATCAGCATCATGGAAAATCAAGTTTTATTCAAAACCCCAACAATGTATTTCTACTCACGGTTGTTAGAAGGAAATTACCCAGATACCAATCGTTTGATTCCTACTAGCTTCAATACAGAAATTACTTTTTCAGTCCCAACGTTGTTAGCAGCGATTGAACGGGCATCCTTGCTCTCTCATGAAGGACGCAATAATATCGTTCGTTTAGCAATTGCGGATAATTCAGTGGTTCTTTACGGAAATTCACCAGAAATTGGTAAAGTAGAAGAAGAGTTGGTCTATGAATCAGTTAGCGGCGATCCTTTGGAGATTTCCTTTAACCCGGATTATATGAAAGATGCCTTAAGAGCTTTTGGCGATATGAGTATTAAAATTCAATTTATTTCGGCAATTCGTCCGTTTACTTTAGAACCAAGTGAAGGCGATGTTTCCTTTATTCAATTGATCACTCCAGTGCGGACGAACTAGGGCTGATCCAACGAGTTTCAAAAATTTTTTGAAAAAGTTGAAAAAAATGTGTAAAAAACAAAGTTTCAGTAAAAGGTCTTAAAATCGATTTTAAGACCTTTTACTTTTTTTTGAGTAAATTATTTAAAATGGCTTAAAACTTCTTAAATCGAAAAATACAACGAGTTAATTTGTTTTATCCGTTAAAAAAGGGTATAATAAAAAGGTGTTTCTAGCATGAAAATGAGGGATGAATGTGAAACAAAAAATTTTTTTAGAAACAGAGTTCATGACGCTTGGTCAGTTATTGAAAGAGATTAATTTGATCTCTAGCGGTGGACAAGCCAAGTGGTTTTTAGCAGAAGAAACAGTCTTTGTAGATGGCGAGTTGGAAAATCGCCGCGGCCGAAAGCTCTATCCGGGAATGATGATCGAGATTCCTGAGGTAGGAACTTTTTTTATGGTCAAAAATAAGGAAGAATCAGATGCGGCTGAATAAGCTTGAACTGAGAAATTATAGAAATTATCAAGAACTTGTCTTGGAATTTCCCAATCGGCTGAATATTTTTTTAGGTGAGAATGCGCAAGGAAAAACCAATCTTTTGGAAAGTATCTATGTTTTAGCTTTGACCCGCAGTCATCGAACCAGCAGTGAGCAAGAGTTGATTGGCTGGCAAGATGATTTTGCTCAGATTAAAGGGCGGATCGAACGAGGAACGAGCGAATTAGAGCTGGAATTGTTGCTAACTAAAAAAGGACGCAAATCCAAGGTTAACCATATCGAACAAAAAAAATTGAGCAGCTATATTGGTCAACTGAATGTCATTTTGTTTGCACCAGAGGATCTTTCCTTAGTGAAAGGTAGCCCGCAAACAAGACGCCGGTTCATTGATATGGAATTGGGACAAATCAACCCAGTCTATCTGTATGACTTAGCTCAATACCAACAAATATTAAAACAGCGCAATCTTTATTTAAAACAACTCTCTGAAAAGAAACAAACCGATGAGCTTTATCTCGATATCTTAACGGAGCAGCTGGTTGATTTTGGTAGCAAGGTCTTAGCGAATCGGTTGCAGTTTGTTAAAAAGCTGGAACATTGGTCCAATGATCTTCATGGCAAGATTACCAATCAAACGGAACAGCTGGCGATCGAATATGCTGCGAGTCTTCCGTTAGAAAGTGAAAAGGTCGAAGAAATTCGGCTCACTTTTCTAACGGAGCTCCAGAAAAATCGTAAACGCGAGATATTTAAAGGAAATACCTTTTTAGGTCCTCATCGAGATGACTTGATTTTTAAGGTAAACGAGCAAAACGTCCAAACTTACGGGTCACAAGGACAGCAGCGGACCACTGCGTTAAGTGTCAAATTGGCTGAAATCGATTTGATGAAAGAAGAAACAGGCGAATATCCGATTTTACTTTTAGATGACGTCATGAGCGAGCTTGATGACAATCGTCAGATCCATTTGTTAGAAACAATCGAGAACAAAGTTCAGACTTTTCTAACAACAACGACATTGAATCATGTTAAAGGCAAAATGACCGTTCATCCGGATATTTTTTACGTCCATCAAGGACAGATAGAAAGGAAAGAAACGTAGATGACAGAAGAGGAAAAGAGTTTACTAGAACGTGCGCAAGAGTACGATGCCAGTCAAATCCAGGTCTTAGAAGGGCTGGAAGCTGTTCGGAAACGTCCTGGGATGTATATTGGTTCGACGAGCACAGAAGGCTTACACCACCTTGTATGGGAAATCGTGGATAATTCGATCGATGAAGCGTTAGCAGGCTTTGCTGGCCATATCCACGTGGTGATCGAGGCAGATAACAGTATTACCGTCAGCGATGATGGCCGAGGAATTCCGGTGGATATCCAGGCTAAAACGGGGCGTCCAGCGGTCGAAACCGTGTACACAATCTTACATGCCGGCGGAAAATTTGGCGGTGGCGGCTATAAAGTATCTGGTGGACTCCACGGTGTGGGGGCTTCAGTCGTAAATGCGTTGTCATCCAGCTTAGATGTCCGAGTTTTCAAAAATGGTAAAATCTATTTCCAAGAATATCGTCGTGGAGCCGTTGTTGATGACCTAAAAGTGATTGGTGAGACAGAAAAACATGGAACGACCGTTCATTTTATCCCCGATCCTGAGATTTTTACGGAATCAACCGTTTTTAACTTCGATAAATTGGCTACACGTGTCCGGGAATTGGCCTTCTTAAATCGTGGATTGAAAATTTCGATTGAAGACAAACGAGAAGAAAATCCGATTCTGCGGGAATTTCATTATGAAGGCGGGATTAAGAGTTACGTCGAACATTTAAATCATAATAAAGCAGTGATCTTTGAAGAACCCGTTTATGTGGAAGGCGAGCAACAAGATATTACCGTTGAAGTTGCGATGCAATATATGGACGGGTACCATACCAATATTTTGAGTTTTGCCAATAACATTCATACGTATGAGGGTGGAACCCACGAATTTGGGTTCAAAACGGCTTTGACTCGGGTGATCAATGATTATGCTCGGAAACAAAAGATCATGAAAGACAATGATGAAAATCTTTCCGGCGAAGATGTCCGGGAAGGTCTAACAGCGGTCATTTCCATCAAGCATCCAGAACCACAGTTTGAAGGCCAAACGAAGACGAAATTAGGAAATTCAGAAGTTCGAACAGTTACTGATCGTTTGTTCTCTGAAAACTTCCTGAAGTTCTTAATGGAAAATCCTTCTGTTGGTCGTCGAATTGTTGAAAAAGGAATGTTGGCAGCAAAAGCTCGTCTAGCAGCCAAACGAGCACGTGAAGTAACTCGTCGAAAAGGTGCGTTAGAAATTAGCAACCTCCCAGGTAAATTGGCGGACTGCTCAAGCAATGACCCTAAAAAATGCGAATTATTCATCGTCGAAGGAGATTCTGCCGGTGGTTCAGCAAAACAAGGACGAAATCGTGAATTCCAAGCGATTCTACCAATTCGTGGCAAGATCTTGAACGTGGAGAAAGCTTCAATGGATAAAATTTTAGCCAATGAAGAAATCCGTTCATTGTTTACTGCGATGGGGACTGGTTTTGGAGCGGATTTTGACGTATCGAAAGCACGTTATCATAAATTAGTTATCATGACCGATGCCGATGTCGATGGTGCTCATATTCGGACACTTTTATTGACTTTATTTTATCGCTATATGCGTCCAATCGTGGAAGCAGGCTATGTTTATATCGCCCAGCCGCCATTGTATGGAATCAAGCAAGGTAAAAATATTACGTACATCCAGCCAGGTAAGAATGCTGAAGAAGAATTAGCACAGAAAATGTCAGAATTACCTGCAACACCGAAGCCCAACGTCCAACGTTACAAAGGGTTAGGTGAAATGGATGATCACCAATTATGGGAAACAACGATGGATCCAGAAAATCGATTAATGCTGCAGGTGAGTGTTGATGACGCGATCGAAGCCGATCAAGTTTTTGAAATGCTGATGGGCGATCGAGTAGAACCACGTCGCGCATTTATCGAAGAAAATGCGCATTACGTTAAGAACTTGGATATTTAGTGAGGAGGATCGATTTGGAAGATCGCAGAGAAAATATACAAGCCGTCAATCTAACCAGTGAAATGAAAGACTCCTTCATTGATTATGCAATGAGTGTTATTGTAGCTCGGGCTTTACCAGATGTACGGGATGGATTGAAACCTGTTCATCGTCGAATTTTATATGGCATGAATGAATTAGGGGTTACACCAGATAAACCTCATAAAAAATCAGCTCGTATCGTTGGGGATGTCATGGGTAAGTACCATCCCCACGGAGATAGCGCAATCTACGAATCAATGGTGCGGATGGCTCAAAGTTTCAGCTACCGCAACATGTTAGTCGATGGTCACGGAAACTTTGGTTCTGTCGATGGTGATGGAGCTGCGGCGATGCGTTATACTGAAGCACGTCTAAGTAAAATCGCGATGGAAATGCTACGGGATATTAATAAAGATACCGTTGATTTCCAAGGAAACTACGATGATAGTGAACAAGAACCGGTGGTATTGCCAGCTCGTTTTCCAAACTTATTAGTCAATGGTGCAACGGGGATCGCAGTTGGGATGGCGACGAATATACCGCCGCATAATTTGCGAGAGGTTACAGCCGGAATCGAACTATTGATGGAAAATCCTGAGGCAACGACTCAAGAATTGATGGAGTGCATCCCAGGTCCTGATTTCCCAACGGGCGGTTTAGTGATGGGTAAATCGGGAATTCGCCGGGCGTATGAGACAGGTAAAGGTTCAATCACTGTTCGTGCCAAAACCGAGATCGAAGAACAAAAGAATGGCAAGGAACGGATCATCGTGACTGAACTGCCATATATGGTTAATAAAGCTAAGTTAATTGAACGAATCTCCGAATTACATCGAGATAAACGGATCGAGGGCATCACAGATTTACGAGATGAATCCTCTCGTGAAGGGATGCGGATCGTGATTGAAGTTCGCCGGGATGTCAGTGCTTCGGTCATTCTGAATAATCTGTACAAAATGACGTCATTACAAACTTCTTTCAGCTTTAATATGTTGGCGATTGAAAAGGGCGTTCCTCGGATTTTGAATTTAAAACAAATTTTGGAAAATTATATCGAACACCAAAAGATCGTTATTACTCGTCGGACAGTGTTTGATAAGAAAAAAGCTGAAGCTCGGGCCCATATTTTAGAAGGCTTGCGGATTGCTCTGGATCACATCGATGAGATTATTGCGACGATCCGTAGTTCTGCCTCAGATGATATCGCCAAAGCAACGTTGATTGAACGCTTTGAATTATCTGATCGGCAGGCACAAGCGATTTTAGATATGCGTCTACGCCGTTTAACAGGCTTAGAACGCGAGAAAATCGAGAATGAATATCAAGAGCTACTAAAGACGATTCACGACTTAGACGACATTTTAGCGCGTCCTGAGCGTGTGTTAGAAATCATTCGTACCGAATTAGCAGAAGTGGCGGCTAAATTCGGCGACAATCGGCGAACAGAACTATTAGTTGGTGAAGTCTTAAGCCTTGAAGACGAAGATTTGATTGAAGAAGAGGATGTCGTTATTACTTTAACGAATAACGGTTATATCAAGCGAGTAGCATCAAATGAATTCCGGGCGCAACGTCGAGGTGGACGCGGTGTTCAGGGGATGGGAATCCACAATGACGATTTCGTGAAGACCTTGATCTCTTGCTCGACTCATGATACGTTGCTGTTCTTCACGAATAATGGACGAGTTTACCGAGCAAAAGGTTATGAAGTACCTGAATACGGTCGGACCGCGAAAGGAATCCCGATTATCAACTTGCTGGGAATTGATTCAAACGAAACTATTCAAGCTGTGATTTCGGTGAATGGTAAAGCAGAAGAAGGACATTTCTTATTCTTTGTTACAAAGAAAGGAACCGTCAAACGGACGACTGTTACTGCTTTTTCAAACATTCGTGCCAACGGGCTGATCGCAATTGGCTTACGTGAAGGCGATGAATTAGTTAATGTCATGTCGACAGAAGGTGATGAAACGATCATTATCGGTACCCACAATGGCTATTCTGTTACCTTTAAAGAAGAAGCTGTCCGCGATATGGGTCGAACGGCCAGTGGCGTGCGTGGAATTCGGTTGCGTGAAGAAGATTACGTAATTGGCTCAGATGTCTTAAAAGCTGATCAAGAAGTCTTAGTCATTACTGAAAAAGGCTATGGTAAACGGACCAAAGCGACTGAATATCCAATCAAAGGCCGTGGTGGTAAAGGGATCAAGACTGCCAATGTTAGAGAGAAAAATGGTCCATTAGCTGGTTTAACGACCGTTAATGGGGATGAAGACATTCTATTGATTACCGATAAAGGAGTCATCATTCGTTTCAATGTTGGTGGTGTCTCACAAACTGGACGAGCAACTTTAGGGGTTCGGTTAATGAAGATGGAAGAAAATACAAAAGTGGTTACGATGGCGATTGTTGAAAAAGAAGAGGAAGAAACTGAAGTAGTTGAATCCACTGAAGCAATGGAAGTAGCCGAAGAAACAGCGATTGATACCGATACAAAAGAATAAAAAATTTTAACAGCTGGAAGTAATTCCAGCTGTTTTTCGTAGCTTAAAGTAAAGAAACAGTTGATTTTTGTAGGACGATTATGTATAATGAATATTTGTGAGTAGTCTATTTTTTTAGATCGCTCTCCTTGCTCTTAAGAAAGTTAAGAGCCTTATAGTCCATAGGGAGGTGAAAGTCAATGAGTCAAAACACGAAGTATGAAATCACATACATCATTCGTCCGAACATTGATGAAGAAGCAAAAACTGCTTTAGTAGAACGTTTCGATACAATTTTGAAAGATAATGGAGCAGAAATTATCGATTCAAAAGATTGGGAAAAACGCCGTTTCGCTTACGAAATGAACGGATTCCGTGAAGGTATCTACCATATCGTCAATGCAACTGCACCAACAACAGCTGCTGCAGTTAACGAATTCGATCGTCTTGCAAAAATCAATGACGATATTATTCGTCACATGATCGTTAAGATTGAAGAATAATTGTTTCACGTGAAACAATTGACGAGAAGGGAGCTGGCTTTACTTTGATTAATAATGTTGTACTAGTTGGTCGTTTAACAAAGGATCCTGATTTACGCTATACAGCAAATGGTACTGGTGTTGCAACGTTTACCTTAGCGGTGAATCGTAATTTTACGAATCAAAGCGGGAATCGTGAAGCAGACTTTATCAATTGTGTGATTTGGCGGAAATCAGCTGAAACTTTAGCTAATTATGCGCGCAAAGGGACCCTCTTAGGTGTAACTGGCCGCATCCAAACAAGAAATTATGAGAATCAGCAAGGACAACGTGTCTATGTGACAGAAGTTGTTGCTGAAAACTTCCAGTTATTGGAATCACGTTCCGCAAGTGAACAACGTCAACAGAGCCCAAGTGCTACTAATGATAATGATAGTTTCCAAGGTGGCGGGACAAATAATTTTAACAACAATTATAATCAATCCTCTCAGTCAGCTAAGAATACTATGCCTGACTTCGATCGAGATTCCGATCCATTTAGTGGATCCTCAATCGACATTTCAGATGATGATTTACCATTCTAACAATTGAATAGGAGGGAAACGGAATGGCACAACAAAGAAGAGGTCGCAAACGTCGTAAAGTAGACTATATTGCTGCTAATCATATTGAATACATCGATTATAAAGATATCGAATTATTGAAACGTTTCATCAGCGAACGTGGTAAAATTTTACCTCGTCGTGTAACTGGAACAAGCGCTAAAAACCAACGTAAATTAACGATCGCTATCAAACGCGCTCGTATTATGGGCTTGTTAGCATTTGTTTCTGAAGAATAAAATGCATGATCAAAAGAGACTTCGTAGTTGAAGTCTCTTTTTTTAATCTATTTAGTCTGCTAGAAGAATTCTATTTGTTTCTCATGTTTCACGTGAAACATTAAAGAAAGTCGCTTGCTAAAGGAGAGTATGATAGAATTAGACTGTTAAGCTGTTCAGAAAGTTATCTAGTAATCCAATATCCCTGATAGCTAAGCAGAACGAATTAGGAGGTTATAGATGAAAAAGTATCCGAGCTTGAAATGGTCCTTTTTCTTACTCTGTTTACTACTGATTCAATTAACCGCAATTTTTTTGTTGCCGTTTGATCTTTTGAAAGCAGTTATTGTTATATTAATCGATGTTCTTTTATGGATATATACAATAGTTTTACGTAATCGGGTTGAGATTACGAATCAGCAAAAAATAAACTATGCTTCGCGGCGTGCCCAAGAAGCTTTAGATTATGTATCTGATGATATGCCAGTAGGAATTATTACCTGGGATGAGAAGAATACCTTCACGTGGGCTAATCCAGCAATAACGGAAAGCATTCAACAGTTAACAAAAGCTGATCAACAAGATATGGTCAATGAATTACTGCAGCGTTCAGAAAAAGGCAAGAGTATTTATAAGATAAATGATGTACTGTATCACTTTGATTTAAATCAAGAAAAACGCGTCGTCTATTTAATTGATATCACCAAAGAATACGTATTGGAAAATAGAGAGCAGCAGCAACAGGCAGTTGTCGGTATTCTTTCAGTTGATAATTATGATGATGTGATCGATCGCCGGGACGATAAAGAAATTTCTAATTTGAATTCATTTATCACAACGATTATTTCTGACTGGATGGATTCTTATCGGATATTTTATAAACGAGTAAATGCCGAACGTTTTTTCTTATTTGCTCGTTATGACGACTTAGAGAAGATGATTGAGAATAATTTTGATTTGCTGGAGCATATTCGGACCTCAGCTGAAAAACAAGACATGTTGATCACAGTAAGTATGGGAATTAGTTATGGTACGGAATCTTTAGAAGTGATTGGTGATGAGGCACAAAATAATTTAGATATTGCCCTTGTTCGTGGTGGTGATCAGGTCGTAGTGAAAAATGCAGCGGAAGGACAAAAACCCGTTTTTTATGGGGGAAATTCTGCCAGTGCTGCCAAACGGACGCGTGTGCGTTCACGAGCAATGTCGACAGCTTTAAAAAATGTTTTTAATCAAACAGGTAATGTTTTTGTGATGGGCCACCGGTTTCCAGATATGGATGCCATTGGTTCAGCTTTTGGAGTCGCATGTTTAGCTCGTTATCACGATAAAAGAGTTCATGTGATTATTAATGAAAACGAAACGATTCCTGATGTGGAGCGTTGCTTAGAGGAAATCCATCAAAATGGTGAACTAGATAATTTATTACTTTCGCCTGAAAATGCGAAGAAACAGCGAAAGGCTGGCGATCTATTAGTTATGGTAGATTACCATCGGCCATCTTTATCGATCGATCAGGAGTTATACGAACAGTTTGAAAATATTGTTATTATCGACCATCATCGCAGAGGTGAAGAATTTCCTGAAAAGTCATTATTGACTTATATTGAGTCCTCCGCTTCTTCTGCTTCAGAATTAGTGACTGAACTGATTCAATTTGAAAGTAATGAGCGACAACGCATAAGTAAGATGGAGGCAACATTATTGCTTGCCGGAATCACGGTCGATACTAAAAACTTTGCGGTCCGAACAACGGCGCGAACTTTTGATGTCGCTAGTTATTTAAAGACTTGTGGAGCTGATGCTTCTTTAGTACAATATCTATTGAGTACTGATATCCAATCTTATTTGGAAATCAGTAAATTAGTAGGCGAAAGCCATTATGTCAGAGAAGATATCGTTGTTGCTACTGGAACCGATGACCAAGAATATGACAGCGTCACTGCAGCGAAAACGGCAGATACGTTGCTTTCAATGGTAGATATCAATGCGGCCTTTGTAATTATCAAACGGACAGACGGAGTAATTGCAATTAGCGCACGTAGTTCCGGGACGATTAATGTCCAAACGGTGATGGAGGCATTAGGCGGCGGCGGACATTTTACCAATGCGGCTACCCAATTGACTAACACAACGATCGCTGAAGCGAAAGAACAGCTATTAGAGGCTATTAATAAACAGCTAATGGAGGGGACAGAAGAATGAAAGTAATTTTCTTACAAGATGTTAAAGGCAAAGGTAAAAAGGGCGATATTAAAGAAGTCCCAACAGGATACGCACAAAACTATCTACTTAAAAATAATTTGGCTAAGGAAGCAACCAAAAGCAGTATTTCAGAATTGAGCGGACAAAAGAAAGCTCAAGATAAAAAGGCTGCTGAAGTTTTAGCAGAAGCTAAGAAATTAGCGGAATTTTTAGCTAAGGAAGACACAGTTGTAGAAATCAAAGCCAAAGGTGGCGAAGATGGTCGTTTATTTGGTTCGATCCCTTCAAAACAAATTGCCGAAGGATTGAAGAAACAATATGATTTGAAGATCGACAAGCGTAAAATCGAGCTAGAAAATCCGATTCGTACCTTGGGCTATACAAAAGTTCCAGTAAAACTTCACACGGATGTTGAAGGGATTATTAAGGTTCACGTAATCGAAGAATAATCTAAATTGGTCGAATGTTTATTAAAGAGTATGAGAATTCTTGAGATTAGGAGAATCGCTCATACTCTTTGTTGTATTTAACAGGCAGATTTTGTAAAATAGATGGACGAAGAGGAGCGTAAACAAACATGAGCGAAATGTTACAAGATCGTGTGCCACCCCAAAGCATCGAAGCCGAGCAAGCGACTTTAGGTTCTATTTTTTTGGAAACCGATGCTTTAATCACGGCCATGGAGTACATAGTTCCAGAAGATTTTTATCGTCGCGGCCATCAATTGATTTTCCGTTCAATGATTCAATTAAATGATCGTAATGAAGCGATTGATGTAGTGACAGTTAAAGAATTGCTGGAACAACAAAATCAGCTGGAAGATGCTGGTGGATTAAGTTATTTATCCGAACTTGCGCTGAGCGTTCCAACGGCTGCTAATGTAGGGTATTATGCTAAAATTGTCGAAGAGAAGTCTTTGCTACGAAACCTGATCCAAACAGCTACGAATATTGTGACGGAAGGTTTTGAGCAAGGAGACGACGTTCAGACGATTTTAGATGCTGCCGAACGGAATATCATGGAAGTATCGGAACGACGTAATAAGAGCGGTTTTTTGACCATCAGTGAGGTGTTGAATACCGCGATTGAAAATATTGATCAGCTGGCACGGAACAATGAAGAAATTACAGGTTTGCCAACAGGTTATGCTGCCTTAGACAAAATGACGGCCGGTTTTCAGGCTGAGGAGTTAATTATCTTAGCTGCACGTCCGGCGGTTGGTAAGACTGCTTTTGCTTTAAACATTGCGCAAAACGTCGGGACCAAGACAGATAAATCAGTCGCTATTTTCAGTTTGGAAATGGGGGCAGAATCGTTGGTTAACCGGATGCTGTGTGCAGAAGGTTCCATCGAAGCCAGTCATTTACGGACAGGGCAGCTGTCTGAAGAAGAATGGCAGAATTTGATTGTTGCAATGGGTAGTCTATCTCGGGCTAATATCTTTATTGACGATACTCCCGGAATTAAAGTTTCTGAAATTCGAGCAAAATGCCATAAATTAGCTAAAGAAAAAGGCAATCTTGGCTTAATTTTGATTGACTATCTGCAATTGATTGAAGGGACGGGACGTGAGAATCGTCAACAAGAAGTTTCTGAGATCTCACGTCAATTGAAAAAGTTAGCTAAAGAATTAAAAGTCCCTGTCATTGCCTTATCACAGCTTTCTCGTGGTGTTGAGCAACGTCAGGATAAACGACCGGTATTGAGTGATATTCGTGAATCAGGTTCGATCGAACAAGATGCCGATATCGTAGCCTTTTTGTATCGGGATGATTATTATGAACGTGAAGGCGATGAAGAGGAAGAGTCTGCAGCGAATCGGAACGTGATCGAAGTTATTATTGAAAAAAACCGGAGCGGGGCTCGGGGAACGGTAGAGTTACTCTTTATCAAGGAGTATAATAAGTTCTCTTCTTTATCACCAAGAGCGGAATTTTAGTGATCGAAGCGAAATTAACTTTGATCTAAAAAAGTGTTCTGAAAGTGTAAAAGCTGACTAGTTGAAATAGATGAAGACCTTGGTTTTCATCTATTTTTATGTTCTAAATAAATAATGTTCGTAATTTGGCTTCTTTTTATTACCTTTATATTTTAATATTCGAATTTTCATTGAAGTATAAGGCTATTCTTGGTACAATGGTTCAGGATTAAATAAAATAAAATGAGGTGTTCAGATGTCATCTGTAGTAGTTGTAGGGACGCAGTGGGGCGATGAAGGTAAAGGGAAGATCACGGATTTTTTAAGTGAAAATGCAGAAGTCATTGCTCGTTACCAAGGTGGAGATAATGCAGGTCATACAATCAAATTTGACAATGAAACATATAAATTACACTTGATTCCTTCTGGGATTTTCTACAAAGAAAAAATCAGTGTTATCGGAAATGGTGTCGTAGTCAATCCTAAATCATTAGTCACGGAATTGGCCTATTTGCATGAGCGAGGAATTACGACGGATAATTTGCGTATTTCTGATCGTGCGCACGTGATTTTACCGTATCATATTAAGTTGGATCAATTACAAGAAGATGCCAAAGGTGTGAACAAAATCGGCACAACCATCAAAGGGATCGGACCAGCTTATATGGATAAAGCCGCACGTGTGGGTATCCGTATTGCTGATTTATTGGATAAAGAAATTTTTGAAGAACGTTTGAAGATCAACTTAGAAGAAAAAAATCGTCAATTTGTCAAAATGTTTGATGATGAAGCGATGGATTTTGCTGATATCTTTGAAGAATATTATGCTTATGGTCAACAAATCAAACAATACGTGACTGATACATCAGTGATCTTGAATGATGCACTGGACGAAGGCAAGCGTGTTCTTTTTGAGGGTGCTCAAGGGGTCATGTTGGATATCGATCAAGGAACGTATCCGTTTGTTACGTCATCTAACCCAGTTGCTGGTGGTGTTACGATCGGTAGTGGTGTCGGACCTGCGAAGATCAATAAAGTTGTAGGGGTATGTAAAGCATATACTTCTCGCGTTGGTGATGGTCCTTTCCCAACTGAATTATTTGATGAAGTTGGCGATCAGATTCGTGAAGTTGGTCGTGAATACGGCACAACTACAGGTCGTCCACGTCGTGTCGGCTGGTTTGATTCAGTTGTTATGCGGCATTCAAAACGTGTTTCAGGAATCACCAATCTTTCTTTGAATTCGATTGATGTCTTGAGTGGTTTAGAAACAGTTAAAATTTGTACAGCTTATGAGCTAGATGGGGAATTGATCTACCATTATCCAGCAAGCTTGAAGGAATTGAATCGTTGCAAACCAGTTTATGAAGAATTACCTGGGTGGAGTGAAGATATTACAGGTTGTCGTAATTTAGCAGACCTACCGGAAAATGCCCGTAATTATGTTCGTCGCGTTTCTGAATTAGTCGGTGTTCGGATCTCAACCTTCTCAGTTGGTCCAGATCGGACCCAAACCAATATTATGGAAAGTGTTTGGGCCCAAATTTAACATAATATGAGACAAGCAACCAATTATCTAGTAAAATGAATTTACTATTAAGTGGGTGTTTGGAGGATTTTAAAATGTATCAGATTCTGACAGATTCATGTTGCGATGTGCCGTATGAATTATTAGCTGAAAACAACGTTGATTTTATTTCAATGTATGTCTCAATAAATGGAACAGAATTCGCTGACGATTTAGGGCGCAGCTTTAAAATTGATGATTTTTATCAAGAAATCAAAAATGGAGCGATGCCTACGACTTCACAAGTCAATGTCGGTCGTTACGTTGAATTTTTCCGAAGTTATGCAGAGAAAAATATCCCGATTTTGTATATTTGCTTTTCATCTGGCATGAGCGGTTCTTATCAAAGCGCGATGCAAGCAGTGGAATTGCTTAAAGAGGATATCCCGACTGCTGAAGTTTATGTGGTAGATTCTTTAGCTGCCAGCGGTGGTGAAGGGCTGATGGTCTATGAAGCAGCGCAAAAACAACAGGCAGGAATGTCTTTGACTGAGTTACATCAATGGTTAGAAGAAAATAAACTAACCTATCATCATTGGGTGACTGTTGATGATTTGAATCATTTGCAGCGTGGGGGAAGAATCTCTAAGACGAGTGCAGCAATTGGTGGCCTAATGAATATCAAACCAATCATTACGGTCGATATTGATGGCAAGCTGCAAAATGTTGAGAAAGTTCGGGGGCGTAAAAAAGCCTTGCAACTAGTTGCTGACAAAATTGGTAAAGCAACGACAGATCCTGCCAACCAAACAATTTTTATCACGACTAGCGCCGATCAAGCAGGTGCAGAAGAAGTCAAACGCCATCTAGAAGAAAGCATCCAACCGAAAGAAGTTCGAATTTTTCCATTAGGGACGACTATTGCTAGTCATACTGGATTGGGCTGTATTGCGGTCTTTACTCGTGGGGAAAAGCGCAATTAACTAGGAATAAAAACGAGGGAATCATCTTAGATTTCCTCGTTTTTTTTAGTGAGCAAAGTTAAACAAAGGAAAAAGCAGTTGCGATTTTTTTCGCAGCTGCTTTTTTTTTAATACAAATGACTCAATTGCTTTTGAACTTCTGGATTTTCCAAAAATTCATCATAAGTTGTTTCGGCACGATCGACCACACCGTTTTCAGAAATGGCGATAATCCGGTTGGCAATCGTTTGAATGAATTGGTGGTCATGTGAGGCGAATAAAAGCGAACCTTTATAAGCGATTAATCCCTCATTCAAAGCGGAGATTGACTCTAAGTCTAAGTGATTGGTTGGATCATCTAAGACTAAAACATTTGATTTTGACAACATCAATTTAGAGAGCATACAACGGACTTTTTCTCCCCCAGATAAGACATTGACCGGCTTCATCACTTCATCGCCTGAGAATAACATGCGACCTAAGAAGCTGCGCAAGAAAGTATTATCGTCTTCTTCTTTGCTGGCATATTGACGGAGCCAATCAAGAATCGGCATTGAGCTATCAAATTCTTTTGTAGTATCTTTTGGTAAATAGGCTTGACTAGTTGTCACACCCCAGCGAATCGTACCGGTATCAGGTTTTAAATCACCCATGATGACTTTGAATAACGTCGTCGTCACTAAGTCATTTTCAGCGATGAAGGCGACTTTGTCATCACGATTTAAGGTGAAGGAAATATTATCTAAGATTTTCTTACCGTCGATTGTTACGCTGACATTGTCGACTTGTAACAGGTCATTGCCGATTTCTCGTTCGGGTTTAAATTGAACGAATGGATAACGGCGTGAAGACGGTTGGATGTCATCCAAGGTGATTTTATCCAACATTTTCTTTCGCGAAGTCGCTTGTTTTGATTTTGACGCGTTAGCGCTGAAACGAGCGATAAAGTCTTGCAATTCTTTGATTTGTTCCTCTTTTTTCGCATTTTGCTGCGATTGTAGTTTTGTTGCTAATTGGCTTGATTCCAACCAGAAATCGTAGTTTCCGACATATAATTTGATTTTACCGAAGTCTAGGTCAGCCATGTGGGTACACACTTTGTTTAAGAAGTGGCGGTCATGGGATACAACGATCACAGTATTATCAAAATTGATCAAAAATTCTTCTAACCAGTTGATCGATTGGATGTCTAAACCATTGGTTGGTTCATCTAGTAAAAGGACATCAGGCTTGCCAAAAAGTGATTGAGCTAGTAAAACTTTGACTTTTTGCCCCGCTGTCAGTTCGCTCATTTTAACTTGATGCAAGTCTTCAGGAATATTCAGACCTTGTAATAAGACCGCTGCTTCAGGTTCTGCTTCCCAACCGTCAAGTTCAGCGAATTCGCCTTCAAGTTCTGCTGCACGAATACCATCCTCATCGGAAAAATCTTCCTTCATATAAATGGCGTCTTTTTCTTGCATGACTTGGTATAAGCGTTCGTGGCCCATGATGACTGTTTCAAGAACTGTGTATTCTTCAAAGTCAAAATGATTTTGTTTTAATACAGCCATCCGTTCGTTAGGTCCTAAAGTAACGGAACCAGTAGAAGGTTGGATATCACCTGCTAAAATTTTAAGAAAGGTTGATTTACCAGCACCATTGGCACCAATCAACCCGTAACAATTGCCGGGAGTGAATTTAATATTTACGTCATCAAAAAGTTTACGATCAGGAAACTGTAAACTAACGTCACTTACTGTAATCAATGATTTTCCTCGCTTTATCAGTATTGGCGCAAGGCCTCTTTGCATTATATCGGGGAACATCTGAAGTTTCAAGTCAACCTTTAAGAATTTACTTGGGAATTAAAATAGGATAGACTTGACAGTGAAGGGGTGTGTCAGTATGATCGGGATAATTATCACGACCCATGACCATTTAGCGGATAGTCTGTTAAAAACGGCGGAAGCCATTTTGGGTGAACAAAGCTGCGTAGAAACATTAAATATTGAGCCTGGGACGATTGGACGCCAAGAGGAGATCGAGCATTTTGCTAACGATTTACTAACGAAGGTTGACGAAGTGGTCTGGTTAGTCGATATGTTTGGTGGAACACCATTTCGTTATGCTAGCTATTGTGTTATCAATGATTCGCGGCAATCTTTAGTGACCGGTGTCAATTTACCGATGGTTCTACAAGCGCTAGTGAATCGAGAATTGTCGGCGAGCGAATTGACCGAACAATTGACAGTGGAATCCAAGCAGACCATCAGAAGAATGTGAAAAAGGTGATGCCAAAATTATTTGGCATCACCTTTTTGCTCCTCACTTTATAGTTCAGAGTGGTAAAGATTCTATTACTAGCTCTTTTTATTTAGTAATTCCCGTAGAGTGGGCATATCATGAACTTGGTATTTTTCTTTGAACGCCTTGATTTGTTCAGCTGAGAATTTTTCTGGATCTAGCTCTAAAGCCTCAACGGGTAATGGACGTTCATCTTTGATTTTGACATCAATTACAACTGGACGTTTACTGTTTTTGGCAGCAGTGAAGGCGGGTTCCAATTGGCTGTATTCGGTAATTGTAAAGCCGTCTGCTCCAAGTGCTTCCCCGATTTTACCAAAATCAGCACCCTCTAAGAAAACGCCAAATTTTTGTTGCTCAGTATCTTCTTGTTCAGCCTCGATAAAACCAAACGCATTGTTTGAGAAGACGACATTGATGATTGGTAAATTATATTTTACCTGTGTAATAATATCTTGCATTTGCATTGCAAAACCACCATCACCGCTGAAGGTAAAGACTTGTTTGTCAGGGTAAGATAGTTGAGCGGCAATTCCGCCTGGAACACCATTGCCCATGGTTGCAAACCAGCCAGAAGTCGTAAATTGTTGTTCACCGTTCATTTCTAAATGACGGATCGAATTTACGGTAACATTTCCAACATCACTAACATAGACAGCATCTTGTTCAGCGATTCGATTCACTTCTTTAAAAATCGGTTCTGGTCGCAAGGGTGTAGAAGCATCGTCATAAAAACTTTTACGCCAAGCATGCCAATTTTTGATATTTTCTTGGTTGGCTTTTAACCAATCATCAGCAGGACGTGCTTTTCCTAGTTCTATCCAACGACGTAGCGCAGTCGCACCATCTCCCAAAACTGAAACGTCAACATTGTGGCGACGCCCAAATTTAGTTGCATCAATATCGACTTGAATGAATTTAGCTTCTGGATTAAAGAAATGACGACCGAATGGAAAATCACTGCCGACAAAAACAATCAAATCAGTATCAGCTAAAGCCTCATTTGCAGGTTTCGTTGCCACACGGGCTGCAAAACCTAAAAAGTTTTCGTATAGATCAGGAATGATTCCTTTAGCCAGTACTGCAGCTGCAATCGGCATCGAGAAATGTTCAGCAAAGGCTTTAACGGCATCAAAATGGCCCCTAACACCTTGTCCCACGTAAAGCACTGGTTTTTTCGCTGCTTCGATTAAGGGAAGAGCTGCTTTAAGGTCAGTTTCGTCAGGTAGAAGCACCCCGGTTTTATGATTTTTGGCTGTTGCAATTTCTATTTCTTCGATTTCTTCAAAACCAAAATCAACTGGAATCGTAACGACTGCGACACCATTTTGTTGATAGGCTGCTTTGATCGCTTCATCGATTACATGCGGCAAACTTTCTGGTGTCATGACTGTCCGATTGTAGACACTAACATCTGCAAACATCGGATTTTCGTTTAATTCCTGGAACGAATGATAGTTCATGGCAGTAGAAGCGACTTGGCCTAACAAAGCTAAAACAGGCACGTGATCCATTTGAGCATCATATAAACCATTAATTAAATGACTAGCACCCGGACCAGCAGAACCAAAGACAGCCCCGATTTTACCTGTTAATTTTGCATCAGCCGCCGCAGCTAAAGCCCCAGCCTCTTCATGGCGAACTTGGATATATTTGATGGATTCCCGCTCATGATATAAGGCATCCATCGTTGAATTGAATGAACCGCCGGGGATTCCATAGATATGATCGATGCCCCATGCCTCTAAAACATTGACCATCGCAACGCCTGCATTAATTTTTGACATATAATTCACTCACTTTCTTTTTGTAAGTTCCTACTTAAAAAGTATAGCGCGTTCCAAAAAAACCAGCAAAGAAAGTGTCTTCAAAGAAGTATACAGGTATACCTAAAATATGATAGTATTATTACAAACAAACGGTTTCAGGATACCAAAGAAAATTACAGATAATATTTAGCTGGCTCAAGCTTGTTTCAGCAGATTATTTGGTAAGGGGAGGTTTTTATGGCTACATGGTTATTAAGCTTAGCAGCTTGGCAGCAGGCATTGATGGGAACTTTATTTACTTGGGGAATGACAGCGTTAGGTGCTGCCTTGGTTTTTTTCTTTAAAAAGATCAATCGGAATGTCTTAAATTTAATGTTAGGTTTTGCTTCAGGTGTAATGATTGCAGCCAGCTTTTGGTCTTTGTTAGATCCAGCAATCGCTGCTGCAGAGGAGAACGGTTCAATCCCTTGGTTGGTGGTAAGTATTGGCTTTGGTCTCGGGGGGTTATTTCTGTATATCGCAGATAAAACGATTCCCCATATGCACTTCGGGCCGAATAAAGAAAGAGAAGGTTTTCCCAGTCATTTAAAACGGACGATTTTGTTAGTTTTTTCAATTACATTGCACAATATTCCAGAAGGACTAGCCGTCGGTGTCGCTTTTGGTGCCGCAAATGAAGCAGCAAATCCAACCGCTGCCGTTCTAGCGGCGATCTCCGTCTCATTAGGGATCGGTATCCAAAACTTCCCAGAAGGTGCCGCAGTATCGATTCCTTTGCGTCAGGAAGGTCTGAGCCGGACGAAGTCATTCCTTTACGGACAAGCTTCAGGTCTGGTAGAACCGATCGCCGCAGTGATAGGAGCTATTCTGGTGACTAGTGTCCAGCCTCTATTGCCTTATGCACTGTCTTTTGCCGCAGGTGCAATGATTTATGTTGTAGTTGAGGAATTAATCCCTGAAGCGCAAGCAACAACTGATAGCAAGCATCATTATGGTGTTTTTGGTGCAATGGCGGGCTTTATGATCATGATGATTTTAGATATTTCTCTGGGGTAAAGAGACTAAGGCATTCCAATTTTTCCTGGTCAAATATGATTAAAACCACAGTAAGATGATCGAGAGTTGGAAGAGTTAAATAAAAGCGGGATGACACAAAGTGTGTCATCCCGCTTTCTTTTTATTAAGAGTTAATACGACCGGCGCCGTTTCGTCAACCAGTTAACTAAGAAGTAAGCAATCGCCAGTGGAATCGCGATTCTAAAGAATAAGCCGATCAGACTGGAAACAACCGGTATGATAATACTTAAAAGCAAACTAGCTACTAAGAAAAAGCCGACGACAGCTAAAATTCGAACAACCATTGGATAATCTTTCATCATTTTAAATTCCTTCTTTCCGTTTGTTTTAACTTAACCCTAGTTTATCAAACTCTTTGTTTGCTTACGTCCAACTTAAGACGTATTTGTTGGTAAATTTTATCTTTTTTTGGTTTAATGGTAGTCAGATAACCCTGATTTTTAGTAAGTAACGATTGGAGTAAACAATGCCAAAATCACGAATTGAAGCCTTTACCGACGCAGTTATCGCGATCATCATGACCTTGCTAGTATTAGAATTACATGAGCCAACATCGCCTAACTGGTCGGCATTTATAAATATGGAACATAAATTTATCATTTATTTGATTAGTTTTGTAAGTCTAGCAATCTATTGGAATAATCATCACCATCTTTTTCAGTTGGTGCGAAAGGTTGACGGCTGGGTCTTATGGGCAAATAATTTTTTAATTTTGATGATGACTCTATTTCCCTATGTGACTGCATGGGTCGGTGATTATCCGTTTGATTGGCCACCGCAAGCCTTGTATGGCGCAGTAATCTTAGGGACCAATTTTGCTTATTACCTATTAGTCCAAGCTTTGGTGCGGGCCAATGGAAAAGATTCTAAGATTGGTCAATTGTTTGGACACTATCCTAAATTATACATTTCAGTTGGTGGTGCAGCTGTTGCACTACTTTTAGGGAAATTAATCACTCCGATTGCCGTATTGATCGTAAATGTCTTGATTTTATTGATGTGGTTGATCCCAGAAAAAGTCGTAGAAAAAAACCTTTAAACGTACAGCTTGTGCTGTACGTTTTTGTCGGAATTTAGACATAATCAAGCTGGACTATATTCAACAAATTATCTGTGGTAAAGTTTAAACAAATGTTATTAGGGAGGATCAGAATGTTAGAAGCAATTATTTTTGATATGGACGGTGTATTAGTTGATTCAGAATATACTTATTTTCAAAGTAAATCTCAAATTTTAAGAGAGGCTGGGCACATTGTGGAGGAGAGCTATCACTTTCAATTTATGGGAACTACCAGTGAATATATGTGGCAGCAGATGAAGCAAGAATTCGCATTACCGCTGACTGTTCCAGAATATGTGGCAAAAATGACAGCATTACGGCAAGAAATGATCCGGCGTGATGGAATCAAAGTAATCCCCCATGTCCAAGCTTTTGTTAAGCGCTTGCATGGAGCAGGCTTGAAATTAGCCGTGGCCTCCTCCTCCTCATTAGCTGAAATCAAAGAAAATTTATTAGCCCTTGGTCTATCAGACTATTTCTCAGAGGTTGTTAGTACGGAAGAAGTGAAGCATTCAAAACCAGCACCAGATGTCTATCTAGCAGCTGCTGAACGGATCGGTGTTGATCCGAAAAACTGTCTTGGGATCGAGGATACCAAAAATGGCACCGGAGCTGTTCGAAATGCTGGGATGGTCTGTGTTGGTTTTGCTAATCCGGCTTTTCCGAAGCAAGATCTGGCATTTGCAGATGTGGTAGTTTCCTCTTTTGCTGATTTAGATGCCACTTCGTTAACAAAAATCTATCAAGAAAAGAGGGAACAACATGCCTAGAGCAGCAATCAGTAGCCAAGCTTTTTTAGTTGAGGGCGGTTGTAATGCCTGTGGTCTCAAAAATACGGAGACCTTCACGATTCATTTCGAAGATCAGCGCTCAGAAGTATTAGAGGCATTTGATCTGCCTTCGCTGGTCCAAACGATCGCACAAAAAAATGGCTGGCGTGAAGCAGTGATTCCCGTCGGTATTGGCGATGAGGAAATTATTTTGAAAAATGAGACAGCACAGGTCAAGCCAATCTATCTAGGTGATCAAATTGTGTATCAAACAGATGACCAACGGTTACAAGTCAATAAAACTTTTGAAATAAACGAAGAGTTGTTTAAGCAAGTAAATGAAGTCTTAGTTCAGCTGTTTAAAATTGAACCCTATGAAATCAAGCTTGCGATTGATTGACAAATCGTAACTGCAAATGAGAGGCACTTTTTTAGTTGGAAAATAAGAAAGAGGATGTGACAAGACTTTTGTCGCATCCTCTTTGATTCAAAAATTGTAAAGTCTAGTTTGCATAAAGAACAGACAAAGAATGAGACTCTTGGTAAAATAAGGTGAAATAAAGAGTCCCAAGTTGCATAATTTGTAGTCAAAAAAAAGAATAGAACGATGTTTTTCGATTGTTAGTTAGCCTTTTTTAAGAGTTAACTAATTTTTTTTAGCAAAAGAATAGTTTATAAGCCCCAAGTTGCATAAAAAACACTGAATTATTGGGAAGCAAATGAGATAGAAATGTAAGCGGTTTTAAGATAAATTAAGGGTGTAAAGAGGGATGACAATGAATTTAGAAGAAAGAACAAACCAAATTTTTGTTGAGTTAGTCAACAACCCCCAAATTACTAGTAAAGCTTTGTGTGAGAAATTTGATTTAACGCGTGGTCAATTGAATTACGCTTTGAAGAAAATCAATGATTCTTTATTAGATGAAAAACTGAGTGAGATCAAACGAACAAAAAATGGTCACTTTCTCATTGCAAATGAGATTCTTTCAAACTTTAAGGGTGGTGATGAGCCGTTAGGAGAAACTAACGAAAGTTATGTTTTTTCTGGTAAAGAACGATCAGCCGTAATTGAACTGATGTTGTTAAGTAAAGAAGATTATCTTTCATTGAATCATTTCATTGATGAATTAAAAGTTAGTCGGAATACCGTATTGCGTGACCTGAAAGAGGTCGACCAAGAGCTGCAACACAACGAATTAAGTCTAAAGTACACACGGCAAAAAGGCTACTTTATTCATGGTGATGAGTGGAACAAACGTAATTTGCTATCGGATTTACTGAATCAGCTAGCTGGGATGTATAACGGAATTCAATTGATCAGTCAGTATGCCAATATTGATTCTAAAGAAATTGAAGTCTTTCGTAAACGGGTAGAACTAGTGGAAGAGGAATTAGAAGTTCAATTTACCGATGAACGTCTTAGAACATTACCATTACTAATTATTTTAATGATTCGACGAGCGCAAAAAGGCAAGCTGATCTCTTACAGCTTCAAAATCAATTATCGTGAATTGTCCGATACAAAAGAATATTTGGCAGCCGATCGCGTGATCTGGGATGTGGATGGCTTAACTGAAAATGAACGAGTCTATTTAACGCTGCTACTTTTAACGACCAATCTTTCACGAGGCGACATACTCTCGGTGAAAGAGCTAAATAAAATGAAAGAAGCCTTGGAAAAAGTAATCGCTAACTTTGAACGGATCGCCGGTGTTGGACTAGAGGATAAGGATAAATTACTTGATCGACTGTTGGTCCATATGCGCCCGGCCTATTATCGGATTAAGTATTACTTGAACTTACAGACTCGTTTTTATCAAGAAAATAAGGATGCCAATTTATTTTCACTGTTTTATCTAGTCAAAGAGTCCAGTGGTCCATTAGAGGATTATTTTGAGCAAGCGTTGCCAGATGCAGAATTATTTTTCATCTCTTTATTTATTGGCAGTCATATTGTTGAAAGTACAGAAATCGTTCATCCAGAAAATCGGAAGCGGGCAATCATTGTTTGCCCTAACGGAATTTCTATTGCAGCTTTGCTGGAAAATACATTACGCAACTTGCTACCGGAAATTGATTTTGTTGCGACTATGTCCGCCCGAGAGTTTTATCGCACGGAATATGATGTCGATCTGGTGTTTTCTGCAGTGCCGCTAAAAACAGAGAAGAAGCTGTTTGTGGTCGATAACTTTTTGTCCGAAAAAGAAAAACGACAATTACGCGAGCGGGTCTTACGTTCAACGGCGTTGATCCAGACCGAGGCAGTTACACCGGAGAAAATTTTAGCGGTCGTGAAAAAACATGCGGAAGTCGTTGATGAGGCTGGTCTCTATGATGAATTGTTAGGGTTATTCGCTCCAAAAGACTCTAAAATCTTAGAAAAGAAACGACCACATTTGATTGATTTGCTAAAAGGGGAAACGATTCAAATTTTTGAAAAAGCAATTGATTGGTCAGAGGTTTTAACTGCTTTGGCTCAACCGTTGGAGCGACAACAAATCATTACAACGGATTATATAAAAGCACTGAAAAAAGAAATGCCGGAACTACCGGCCTATGTTGTCTTACGTCACAAACTCGCATTACCCCATACGGTAGCAGAAGCAGGCGCAATTGGCGTCGGGATTAGTTTAGGGATTGTTAAGAAAGGGATCGTCACTGAAGATGGTCGGAAGATCCATACGGTTATCTTATTGGGATCGAATGATAAGGAAGAACATTTAGATTTAATTTTTGAAATGATGAGTTTGGCTGGCTCGGAGCAACTAGCCAAAATAGAACAAGCGCAAACGAAGGAAGAAATTCGGGAGGCGTTGATTGAATTCAACGATGAGTATTGGAGGGCAAACTAATGACAGAAACGACACTAAGTTCCTATGTAAAAGAACCTTTGGTTTTCGCACAAGAAAATTTTAAAAGCCAAGACGAACTGTTTGAACAAGTTGCGCAAAAAGCGTTAGATCTTGGCTGGGTCAGAGAAGATTTCTTAGAGCGAATTAAGAAAAGAGAAGCAACTTTTCCAACAGGGATTCAATTGATGAATCTTGGGGCGGCAATTCCTCACACAGATGCAGAATGTGTCTTGGAAGAATTCGTAGCGGTCGTCACTTTACAAGAACCAACTGTTTTTTACAGCATGGAAGACAATACGCAACAAGTTAAAGCACAAATCGTCTTCGTATTAGGCTTGAACCAGCCCCATGCACAATTAGAAATGCTGCAGTCTCTAATGGGGCTGTTACAGAATGAATCTGTTTTAGCAGAATTATTATTAGCAACAAACGAAAATGAATTAGTCAGCGTCATTAAAAAAAATCAATTATAAGAGGAGCGTCATTAAAATGAAAAAAATTCGCGTATTAGTAGCATGTGGAGCAGGAATCGCAACATCAACGGTGGTTATGAAAAAAGTCGAGGAATTATTCGCTAAAAACAATTTGCCGGTAGAAATTACTCAAATCAAAATCGCCGAAGCGGCAGCTAAACAAGATAGCGCCGATATGTTGATCTCTACAACGATGCTACCAACAGAATATAGCATTCCTGCGATTAAAGCGATGGCCTTTTTGACAGGGATCGGAACAGAAAAAGTTGAAAATGAAATTATTGAGGCTGCTAAAGGGATCCAATAATTTTTAAAAGATAGCGTGTTCCGTTGAAATCGTAGGGTGTTGACCTTATGGATATTAGCGGAGCCGTTATCTGATGAGAAGCGATTTATTTTGTGAAAATAAATAAATTATAACGAATCAGGAGGAAAGAATGTATGGATGGTTTAATGAATGCAGTACAAAGTATTTTAGGTGCTGGTCCAAGTGTTATGCTGCCAATTATTATCTTCATTGTAGGACTCATTTTTAGAGTACCAGTGAAAAAAGCAATTATTTCTGGAATTACTGTTGGTATTGGGATGATCGGGATTAACTTGGTCATTACCGTTTTAACAACAAACGTTGGTCCGGCAGCACAAGCAATGGTGGAGCGGTTCGGTTTGAACCTGACAATCATTGATGCAGGCTGGCCAGCAGTCTCAGCCGGGACATGGGCGCAACCAATCGCGGCTGTGATGATTCCAGTGATTTTAATCGTGAACTTAATCATGTTGGCATTGAATCGGACCAAGACACTTAATATCGATATCTGGAACTACTGGCATGTTAGTTCTGTAGCAGCAACTGGTTATATTGTAACAAAAAGTTTTTTCTTTGGCATCCTATGTGGGATTTTGTTTACGATTATTATTCAAATTATCGCCGACAAGACGGCACCGAAAGTTCAAGAATATTATGGCTTAGAAGGGATTAGTATCACAACTGGTTCAGCACAAGGTTATGCGGTGCTAGCTTTGCCAGTTGGCTGGTTAGTGGATAAAATTCCTGGGATTAATAAATTAGACGTGAAACCAGAAACAATCCAAAAACGTTTTGGTATTTTCGGAGAACCAATGATTATGGGAATTATCATCGGGATGTTCCTAGGATTGTTAGGTGGTTACGATATTATTGGCATTTTGCAAATTGGGATGAATATGGGTGCTGTGATGTTCTTAATGCCACGGATGGTAAAAATCTTGATGGAAGGTTTAATTCCAATCCAAGAGGGCGCGCAAAAAGTACTGCAAAGCCGTTATGGCGACCGCGAAATCTATCTAGGAATGGATGCAGCCTTAGCCACTGGTTCACCAGCTGCATTATCGACTGGTCTATTGATGGTACCGATTACTTTATTCTTAGCTGTGATTTTACCAGGGAACCGTGTATTACCATTCGGTGACTTAGCGACAATTCCATTCTTTGCTGCTTTAGTTGTTCCAAGCCGTAAAGGGAATATTTTACACTCAGTGATTTCTTTAACCGTTGTGATGGCCTTGGCATTATTAATGGCAACGAACTTTGCACCAGTCATTACGGAAATGGCGGAAGGAATTGTGAAATTCCCAGACGGAGCAGCTCAAATCACCAACTTAGATACTGGTGGGAACTTCTTGAAATGGATCTTCTTAAAATTCTCAGAATTAGTTGCTTCAGTAATGTAGTTTTTCAAATTTGATGATATCAACAAAATAGTGAATAAAATAAGTGCTATTTTCCTAAAAGGAGAGCGAAAGTAATGAGCAAAATGATGAAAGGTGTTTCTAAACAGGCACCTGGCTATGACCAAATGGAATTTATTGATTTACCTGTACCTGAAGCAATAGACGATAAAGTATTAATCAAAGTTGCTTATACTGGAATTTGTGGATCAGATATTCATACATTCAAGGGAGAATATAAAAATCCCACTACACCGGTGGTTTTAGGTCACGAGTTTTCTGGTCAAGTCGTAGCGGTAGGTGATCAAGTGACGAAAGTCAAAATTGGTGACCGAGTTACAAGTGAGACAACGTTTTATGTTTGCGGTGAATGTGATTATTGTAAAGAAAAACAATACAATCTATGTCCGTATCGTAAAGGCATCGGGACCCAGCAAAATGGCTCAATGGCCAATTACGTATTAGCCCGGGAAGAAAGTATTCATATCTTACCCGATCACTTAAGTTACGAAGGGGCAGCGATGAGTGAACCACTAGCTTGTTGTGTCCATGCGATGTATCAAAAGAGTCGTTTAGAATTAAAAGATACGATCATTATCATGGGACCTGGACCGATCGGGTTGTTCTTGTTACAGATTGCTAAAGAAATTGGAGCCTTCGTTATTATGACTGGAATTACCAAAGATGGTCACCGGTTAGAATTAGCGAAAAAACTAGGCGCGGATATCATTGTTGATACAATGAAGGAAGATTTGGCAGCGATTGTCAATGAAGTGACGGATGGCTATGGTGTCGATAAAGTTTATGATGCATCGGGTGCTGTTCCTGCGGTAAACGCTAGCCTGCCATTGATTCGTAAAAAGGGCCAGTTTGTTCAAGTCGGTTTGTTCGCGAATAAAATGGTCGATCTAGATACTGAATCAATCATTCAGCGCGAAATCGAATATATCGGCAGTCGGTCACAAAATCCGTATGACTGGCCAATCGCAATTCATTTATTAGCGAAAGGTGCAATCAATATCGATCAAATGATCACGAAAAAATATCC
>WPCI01387247.1_pt1 | contig 61103 bp, 50 predicted proteins | sample 5399871 | NCBI WGS metagenome assembly WPCI01 (sample SAMN12869469, study PRJNA574797) | sludge metagenome | isolation source: wastewater treatment of pH7 | place: China:Beijing | collected 2019-05-20 | reverse complement strand
CTTGCCGGTGAATGAGGGCGTAGTTCATGTTGGTTCACTTTCTGCCCCAAGCGCAACCACCACTCAGGGCGGTCGCATGATGACACACTCCGCCTATGGGCGGGGCCACCAGATCATCATCATGGGAACAGACTAACCGCCGAGTCGCCTGGGGGCCAGTTCATCTCAGATCCAGCACCACCGCGTCGCGCGGGCCCACTGTCACCTGCCCGCGGGCCACCCGTCCGGTCAGCAGGTCCGTGCCGGCGGACACCGGGAACTGGACCGGGTCCTCCCCGTGGTTGAGCAGGAACTGGAACGGGCCGCGGGAGACCACCTCCAGCCCGGCCGGCAGCTCCGCAAGCTGGGGCCCACCCGGAGCCGAGCCGAGGACCCGCTCCAGCAGCGCGGCCCGGCCCGCCTCGTCCAGGAACGAACCCACGTACCACGCGGACCCGCGCCGGGTGATGGCGGGCAGCCCATCCACGTCCAACCCTTCGAAGGTGGCCACGACTTCGGCCTGGTCCACCTGGATTCGTTCGGCCCAGCCGTCGCCGTCATAGCTCTGCCCGTCCAGGGACACCTGGACCCGGGTCCGGGTGCGAACCGCCCCGGTGATTCGACCGGTGGCCGAGCCGGTGGGCGCCACCGGTAGCAGGTCCACCACCCGCACCCCCAACAGGTCGCGGAGCGGACCCAGGTAGCCCCCCAGATGCACCTGCGCCTCGCCGTTTTGATAGCCGGTTCCCGCGGTGACAATCACCGTTTTTCCCGCCAGCTTCTCCGCCAACCCGGGCAGAACCTGGAACAGGCTCGGCACCACCACCACCTCGTACCCGCTCAAATCGGAGTCCGGCGAGGCAAAATCGACCAGGAAGCCCAGGTCGTAGAGGCTCTGGTGCCACTGGGCCACCCGGGTGAGTGGATCCCACCCAATCGGACCGATGGCACTTTCCGCCGCCCACAGGCTGGGCCAGTCCCACAGGATCGCTACCGAGGCCCGCAGCCGGTGTCCGGCGACGGGCGCCAGCTTCTTCAGATCCGCCCCGGTTTGGACCATTTCTTCCCAGACCGGGGAGAGCTTGCCCGCGTGCGGAACCATGCCGGAGTGGTAGGTTTCTGCCCCGGAGCGCGACTGGCGCCACTGAAACTGCAGGACCGCGTCCGCACCCCGGGCCACCAGGCCCAGGGACCACAGTCGGAACTGCCCGGGCCGCTTAGGAGAGTTACGATCGCGCCACTGCACGGTTGACGGCGTCTGCTCCATCTGCCAGAACGGGCGCCCCCCGCCCAGGGAGCGCATCAGGTCCGAGCTGGCGGCAAACTGCGCCCCGGCTCGGGGGTCACCCGGCTCGGGATAGAAGTCGTTGGAGATCAGATCCAGGTGCGGCGACCACTTCCAGTAGTCCACCGTGGGGAAAAAGCCCATGTAGTTGGTGGTGACCGGCAGGTCCGGGCAGACCCGCTGCAACACCCGCTTTTCCGCCAGGTAGCATTCGAGCAGCTGATCGGACCAGAACTCGCGCCACCGGGCCAGGTGGATCGGATTGTGGAACGTGGGCAGGTTCGCGGGCGGCTCCACCTGCGACCACGAGGTGTAGCGCTGGGACCAGAACTGGGTTCCCCAGGCCTCGTTCAACTGCTCTAGCGTGCCGTAGCGGGCCTGGAGCCACAGCCGGAACCGCTCGCGCGACTCCGGGTCAAAACTCTCGGACACGTGGCAGCCGTACTCGTTGGAAACGTGCCACATGACGACGGCCGGGTGGGAGCCGAACTCACGCGCCAGCTCCTCCACCAACTCGGCAGCTTTCTCCCGAAACTTGGTCGAAGCCGGGTTGTACTGCTGGCGCGAGCCCCAGGTGAGCGCGGTGCCATCCGCCCGGACCGGCAGGGTCTCCGGGTACATTTCGCCGAGCCACGGCGGCGGCGAGGCGGTCCCGGTGGCCAGGTCCACGTCGACTCCGGCCGCGTGGAGGCGGTCGAGCAGGTCGCGGTAGAAGCCGAACTCGTAAACGCCGTCTTTCGGCTCGAGTCGGGACCACCCGAAAATAGCGACGGAGACCAGGTTCACCCCGGCCTCCTGCATCAGCGCTATGTCCTCGGCAACGGTCTGCTGGTCCCACTGCTCGGGGTTGTAGTCCCCACCGTAGTAAATCAAGGCGTTTCCTCCAGGACGGTGATGTGCCCCATCTTCCGGCCCGGTCGGGCCTCACCCTTACCGTACAGGTGAACCGACCAGGTGGGCTCGGTCCGGATTCGCTCCAGCGTGGCGGGCAGGTCCTCGCCCAGCACGTTCGTCATCACCGCGGGGCTGAGCAGGCGCGGAGTGGGCAGTGGCCACCCGCAGATACCGCGCACGTGGGCGTCAAACTGCGACAGCGAGCAAGCCTCAATCGTGTAGTGGCCCGAGTTGTGCGGGCGAGGGGCCAGCTCGTTCACCAGCAGTTCCCCACCGGGCAGGTAGAACAGCTCCACCCCCATCACCCCGACCAGGTCCAGGTGCTTGGCGATGGTGAGGGCCAGCTCCTCCGCTTGACGCGCCGCGGCCGGGGGAACCCGGGCCGGCACGATTGAACGGTGCAAAATGTTCCGGCGATGCTGGTTTTCGCTCGGCGGGAAGGTGACGAACTGCCCGGTGCCATTCCCGGCCACAATCACCGACAACTCCAGCTCAAAGTCGACCCAGTCCTCCAGGATGCACTCGGTGGCCCCAATCAGCTCGCGGGCGGCCGCCCAGGCTTCCTGCTCGGTTCCCTCGGCGCCCAACACCACCTGGCCCTTGCCGTCGTAGCCGCCGCGCCGGGTCTTCAGCACCCCGGGCCCGACCAGGTCCTCCGGCTCATTCACGAGGCGGAACGGCGCCACCGGCACCCCCGCCTCGGTCAGGAACTGCTTTTCCGCCCACCGGTCCTGGCAAATCCGCAGGGCCCGGGTGGGCAGGCCGACCGCCGCCAGCGCCTCGGCGTCGACGTTCTCAAACTCGTAGGTGACCACGTCGGAGCGTTCGGCCAGTTCCCGCACGGCCGCCACGTCGTCGTAGGGGGCGACAATCTGCTCGGCCACCCGCGAGGCGGAGCAACCCGGGGTCGGGTCGAGCACGAGGACCCGAAAGCCCATCTCTACTGCCGACTGGCCAATCATCTGGCCCAGTTGCCCGCCCCCAAGGATCCCAATCGTGGCACCGGGTTCGATCACGCCAGTTCCCCCTCCAGGGCCGCCGCGGCCGCCTGGGCCCGGCGTTCGGCCAGGCGCTCGACCAAAGCCGGATCGGTCAGAGCCAGGATCTGCGCGGCCAGCAGGCCCGCATTGGTGGCCCCGGCTCGTCCAATAGCCACGGTGGCCACCGGCACGCCCGCGGGCATCTGGACGATCGAAAGGAGCGAATCCAACCCGGAGAGCGCCCGGCTTTGGACCGGCACCCCGATCACAGGAAGGGTGGTTTTGGCCGCCACCATTCCGGGCAGGTGGGCCGCGCCCCCCGCTCCGGCAATGATCACCTGGACGCCCTGACTGCGGGCCTCCTCGGCAAACTTGAACATCAGGTCGGGCGTGCGGTGGGCGGAAACCACCTGCTTGCTGTACCCAACCCCCAGTTCTTCCAGGACCTGGCACGCGTGGCGCATCGTCTCCCAGTCCGAACTGCTTCCCATAATCACCGCGACCGGCTCTGACACTGCTCCTCCTAGTTGCCGACCAGGCCCGCCAAGACCTGGGGATACAGTTTGTGTTCCACCCGGTGGATTTGCTCTTCCAGTTGGTCGAGGGTCCAGGCCGGGTCGATCGCGATCGCCTGCTGGGCGATCACCGGCCCGGTGTCGATTCCCTCGTCGATGAAGTGAATGGTTACTCCCGTTTCCGAGACCCGCGCCGCGTGGGCCTCCGAAATGGCGTGGGCACCGGGGAAGGCTGGCAGCAGCGACGGGTGAATGTTGACGATCCGGCCGCCGTAGGCCCCCAGTAGGGTCGGTCCCACCAGCCGCATGTATCCCGCCAGGGCCACGTAGTCGACCCGATAGTGTTCCAGGCAGCGCAGCAACGCTGCTTCGTAGGCGACCTTGTCGGGGAAGAACCGTGGCGACACGCTGACCACGGGAATACCCCGCTCACCCGCCCGCGCGATCACGGCGGCTTCCGGCCGGTCACACACCAGGACGGAGACGTCCAACGCATCAGCCAGGGCGACAAAGTTCGAGCCGGTGCCGGAGGCGAACACCGCCAGTGAGCTCATCGGATCAGCACCTGCGGCGAGTCGACCACCTCGCCCACCACGTAGGCCGGTTCGGACAGGAGGCTCTGGACCCGGTCCAGATCATCCGGACGGATCGCCAGAACCATCCCCAAGCCCATGTTGAAAATCTCGAACATCTCCGCGTGCTCGATCCGGCCCTTTTCCTCCAGCACCGCGAAAATCGGGGGGACCGGCCAGGAGCCCTCGTTGATGGTGACGCCGAGGCCGTCGGGAAGCATCCGCGGCAGGTTCTCGACGAAGCCACCCCCGGTGATATGAGCGGCACCCCGCACCAGGCCCTGTTCCACCAGCGGAGCCAGGGCGGAAACGTAGATCCGGGTGGGGGTCAAGATTGTCTCACCGACCGACTTCTCCCCCAGTTCGGGCAGGTGCGAGTCTAGCTCATCCATCAGGATCTGGCGGACCAGGGAAAACCCGTTTGAGTGCAGGCCGGAGGAAGCGAGGCCGACCAGCAGGTCACCGGCCCGGACCTGTTCCCCGGTGATCAGCTTGGACTTTTCGGCGATGCCGACCGCGAAGCCGGCCACGTCGTACTCGTCCTCCCCGTAGAGGCCCGGCATCTCAGCGGTCTCGCCCCCAATCAGCGCCGCCCCCGCCTCGACGCAACCGTCGGCGATTCCGGCCACCACCTGCTCCAGCTGGTCGGGGTTGGTGCGACCGGTGGCAATGTAGTCCAGAAAGTACAGCGGCTGGGCTCCCTGGGCAGCAATATCGTTGACGCACATGGCCACGCAGTCGATCCCGATCGTGTCGTGGCGCTCCAGGGCCTGGGCGACCAACAGTTTGGTCCCCACCCCGTCGGTACCGGAAACCAGGACCGGCTCGGCCAGATCAAACCCGGACAGGTCAAAGCACCCGCCAAACCCGCCGAGTGAGCCCATCATGCCCGCCCGGGCCGTTCGGGCGGCGTGGCCCTTAATCCGTTCAACCACCTCGTAACCGGCGGTCACATCCACCCCGGCTCGGCTGTAGGCGTTGTCCACTGTGCCTCCTAGTTGTTGGGCAAGGAGGCCAGGTAGTCAGCCTCATAGTCGTAGAGCGGGGTCGGGTATTTCCCGTCAAAGTAGGCCATCAGCAGGCCGCCGTTGGGGGCATCCAACTGAAGCCCAACCGCGCGCACCAGCCCTTCGCAGGAGAGGAACTCGAGCGAGTCCGCTCCGATTGCCTGGCGGATCTCATCGACCGTGTGGTCGGCCGCGATCAGCTCCCGCCGGCTCTGAATGTCGATCCCGTAAAAGGAGGGGTATTTCAGGGGCGGAGAGGCGATTCGCACGTGCACTTCGGCGGCACCGGCGTCGCGGAGCAACTGGACGATCCGGCGGGAGGTGGTGCCTCGGACGATGGAGTCGTCCACCATGATGACGCGCTTGCCCTCAACCACGCCTCGAACGGCGGACAGTTTCATTCGCACGCCCTGCTCGCGCAGCTCCTGCGTGGGCTGAATGAAAGTGCGGGCCACGTACTGGTTTTTGACCAGCCCCAGTTCGTTGGGAATTCGGGACGCCTCCGAGTAGCCGCTGGCAGCCGAGATGGAGGAGTTCGGGACGCCGATGACCATGTCGGCCTCGACCGGAGCTTCCTCCGCCAGGATGGCACCCATCTTTTTCCGGGCCGCGTGAATGTTCACCCCGGCTATGTTCGAGTCGGGGCGGGCAAAATAGATGAACTCCATCGGGCAGATGGCCGGCAAGATGTCGTGGGTGAAGTGCTCCACCCGGTAGCCGTCATCGTTGATGATGACCACTTCGCCCGGTTTGACGTCGCGAACGAACCGGGCCCCGGTCGTCTCCAGCGCGCAGGTTTCAGAAGCCACCACGTAGGCACCGTTGGACATTTGCCCCATCGCCAGCGGCCGGAACCCGTGCGGATCCAGGGCGGCGTACATCGCTTCCGGGGTCAGGAGCACGTAGGCAAACCCTCCCTGCACCGAGTTCAACGCATCCTTCAGCTGGCCCAGGAAAGTTGAGGCCGTGGAGCGGCGAATCAGGTGCATCAGGATCTCGGTGTCAGAGTCGGACCGGAAGATCCCGCCATCGGCCTCCAACTGGCGCCGCAAAGTCACCGCATTGGTCAGGTTGCCGTTGTGGGCCAGTGCAATCTGCTCATCCGTGAACCGGAACAGCAGCGGCTGAACGTTATCGATGCTGCCGTTGCCGGCGGTCGCATAGCGCACGTGGCCCAGGGCGGCCGTCCCGGCCAGCCGATCGAACATGGAGTCGTGGGCAAACACCTGTGACACCAGGCCCAAGCCGCGCTCGCCCTTCAGGGTCCCGGCATTGTTCGCGACGATGCCGGCGCCCTCTTGCCCGCGGTGCTGCAGGGCCCGCATGCCGAAATAGGTCAACCGCGCGGCATCGGGATGACCCCAAATGCCGTACAGGCCGCATTCCTCCCGCAGGGAACTGGCCTCCCCCAAGCTGTTGATCATTGATCTTCCGCCAGCGCCTCAGTCAGCAATTGGTGGACCTGCTCGTAGACGGGAATCAGGTCGCCCAGGCCCCGCCGGTACACGTCCTTGTCGAGCTTCTGCCCGCTCTGAAGCTCCCACAGTCGACAGTTGTCGGGGGAAATCTCGTCAGCCAGCAGAATTTGACCGTCGGGCGTGCGCCCAAACTCAAGTTTGAAGTCAACCAGCTTGACCCCGGCTCGGGCAAAAAGCTCCCGCAGCGCGTCGTTGACGGCCAGCGCTTGGGTTCGAACCTGCGCCATTTCCCCCGGGGTTGCCAGGCTCAACAGCTCGATGTGTTCGTCGTTGAGCAGCGGGTCACCCAGATCGTCGTCCTTGTAGAAGTACTCGACGATGGGGGCAGGAAGATCGGTTCCCTCTTCGAACCCCAGCCGCTTGGACAGGCTCCCGGCGGCGGTGTTCCTGACCACCACCTCAAGCGGAATGATCTCTACCCGCCGGACCAGTTGGGTCACCTCCCCGACCGAGGCCAGGAAGTGGCTGGGAATGCCGTGCCGGTCCAAGTAGTGGAAGAGCTGGGCACTGATCTTCGCGTTCAGCGCGCCCTTGCCCTGGATCTGATCTTTCTTTTCCCCATTGAAGGCGGTGGCCTGATCCATGTAGTCCACCCAGAGAATCTGCGGATCGTTGGTCAGGTACAGGCGTTTCGCCTTGCCCTGGTACAGAACTTCGCCTTTGCTTACTGCTGGCCCGTTTGTCACCGGGTTCCCCCTTAGAGAGACGCCTACACCGATGAGGTTAGCGGCAGGGAAGGTCGGGGGTCAAAGTGTTCCGCATCTTGGCTAGACTCAAGTCATGAAATACAAATCGGTGGGCAAATCAGGGTTGGTCGTTTCGGCCGTCGGGCTTGGGTGCAACAATTTTGGCCGGGCCGGGGTGATTACCGAAGAGTACGAGGCGTCCGAGCGGGTGGTTCGGGCCGCCCTCGACGCGGGCATCACTTTCTTTGACACGGCGGACTCATACGGGATGGAGCCGGGTCTGAGCGAGCGGTTCCTGGGCCGGGCCTTGGGCAAAGAGCGCGACCGGGTGATTGTGGCTACCAAGTTCGGGATGCCCGTTCACGGAGCGAACGGACCCGACTTTGGGGCCCGCGGATCGCGCCGCTACATCATCCAGTCGGTCGAAGCCTCCCTTCGGCGCCTCGACACCGACTGGATTGACCTGTACCAGTACCACACGCCCGACGGGATCACCCCGATTGAGGAGACGCTCAGCGCCCTCGACGACCTGGTCCGGTCCGGGAAGGTGCGCTACCTGGGACACTCGAACCGCGCCGGTTGGCAAATCGCCGAGGCGGCCCACGTGGCTCGGGGCGCCACGCCCTTCATCAGCGCCCAGAATCACTACAACCTGTTGGATCGTCGGGCCGAGTTGGAAGTGATCCCCGCCGCTGAGCACTACGGCCTCGGGGTCTTCCCCTACTTCCCCCTGGCCAACGGTTTGCTGACCGGCAAGTACACCAAGGGGATTGCTCCGCAGGGCACCCGGTTGGCACTGGAGGACAAGCAGGCGGTGCTGGAGGGAGCGGACCTGGCTCAGTTGGCGGCGTTCGGCGCCTTTGCGGCCGGGCAGGGTGTCAGCCCGGTCCAGGTGGCGATCGGCTGGTTGGCCCACAACCCGGTGGTGGCGAGCGTGATTGCCGGGGCCACCCGGACAGAGCAGGTTCGCCAGAATGCGGACCTGTGGGAGCCGAGCGAACAGGACCTGGTGCGCCTGGAGGAAATCTTTCCCCCGGCGCAGCGGATCGCACTGTACTAGAGGGGATCCAGGCGCTCCAGCAGGGGCGGGACCAGTTCCGCCAGGTCGCCGTCCAGTTTCACGCTGGCTCGGCGATCCCCGCGGGTGGGGCCGCGGTTGATGATCACGATCGGTTTGCCCTCGGCCCGGGTGACGTAGCGCAGGCCCGAGTGGACGGCCAGGGAGGACCCCAGGACCAGGAGTGCCTCCGCCTCGTCCACCAGGGCGGTGGCGGCGGCTACCCGAGCCGGGGGCACGACCTCGCCAAAGAACACCACGTCCGGTCGGAGGGTACCGCCGCAGCGGGGGCAGACCACCAGGTGGAAGTCGTCGGTCTCTTCCAGCACGGCGTCCGCGTCCGGGGCTATCTCCACGTCCCCAACCAGCTCGTGAAACCCGGGGTTGGCCTGGGCCAGCATCCCCTGGACGAACTCGCGGGTGAACCGGTGGCCGCACTGGCGGCACAGGACCCGGTCAAACCGGCCGTGCAGGTCAATCACGGGCCGGCGCCCACCCGAACCGGCCTTCTCGTGGAGGGTGTCGATGTTCTGGGTGATGATTCCGACCAGGGCTGAGCCGGGTTGGTACTCCCACCGGGCCAACGCCTCGTGCACCACGTTGGGGCGGCGCTCGTTCATGTGCTGGTAGCCCAGGTAGGTTCGGGCCCAGTAGTGGCGCCGGTAGCGTTCCTCGGAGATGAACTGCTGGAACGTCATCGGGGTTCGAGGCGGGGCATCCTGGCCGCGATAGTCGGGCAGGCCGGACCCGGTGGAGACCCCGGCCCCGGTCAGCACGGCCACCCGGCGCCCAGTCAGGGCGCTCAAAGCTTCGGTGATCACATTTCCTCGTGCACGTTTGGATCCCCATCGAACAGGCGCCCGTCGGGTCGTCCCAGAGCGGTGATCCGACCCAGTTCCTCCTCGGTCAGAGTGAACCCGAAGAGGTCGAGGTTCTCCACCATCCGGGTGGGCGTTTTGGTTTTGGGGATCGGGATTGAGCCGCGCTGGACCTGCCAGCGGAGCACCACCTGGGCGGGGGTGACCCGGTGGGCGCGGGCGATTTCCTGGATCACCGGTTCGTCGGCCGGGTGGGCGGCTTTTCCAAGCGGGCTCCACGAGATCGTCTGAATCCCCAGCTCACGGTGGGCGGCCAACTGCTGTTCCTGGGGGAAGTACGGATGACATTCGATCTGGTTGACCGTCGGCAACACCCCGGTGGCCCGCTGCAGCTCTTGCAGTTGCTCCACCGTGAAGTTTGAGACCCCAACCGTGCGGACCAAGCCTTCTGCCTGGGCGGCGAGGAGCGCCTCCCAGGCTTCCACGAAGTGCCCGTGGATCGGATTCGGCCAGTGAATCAGGTAGACGTCCAGGTAGTCCAAGTTGAGCCGCCAAAGGGACTCTTTGACCGCGTGGTCGGCGCCGGGGCGTCGATGGAATCGGCCCGGCAGCTTCGAAACCACGGTCAGTTGCTCCCGCGGAATCCCACTTTCCGCCAGTCCCCGTCCGACCGCAGCTTCGTTGTCGTAGTTGAACGCGGTATCAATCATCCGATAACCGACTGAGATGGCCTCCTGAACCGCCTCCACCGCTTCGGTCCCCCGCAGCGGATAGGTGCCAAACCCAATTGACGGCAGCTCGGTGCCGTCTCGCAGTGTAATTGTCTGTCCCATGAAGCTACGCTATCGCAGTTCGGGCACGCGGGTCGCAGGGTCGTCGACAGTCCGGGGCCAGGCGCCGACAGAGCGGTTATGCCTCTTCGGATCGAAGGCGCGGGACCGAGGTGAGCTCGGGCCGGATCCCTTCCTTCCCCGCGTAGAAGGCACGGATCTTCTCCATATCCGCGTGGACGTCGCCCGTCACCGCCATGATCGGCCCCAGCCCGGTGGTGTTGGTTTTCGAGTCGACGAAACAGAGGATCAGGGGCAGGCCGGATTCCTCCGCGATTCGGTAGAAGCCCGAGTGCCAGTATTCTCGCTTGCTACGGGTGCCCTTGGGGGTAATGGCCAGCACTTCCCCGGATGAGTTGCGCATCTGCTCGACCAGTTGGCCCACCATGCCGGTACTGGCGGACCGATCGACCGAGATGCCCCCGAGGGCCCGCAGGATCGGGGCCAGCGGCCCCTGGAAGAGCGAGTTCTTCCCCAACCACTTGTAACGCATCCCCGTCTGGCCCGCGATGGCCAGCATCAGGAAGAAATCCCAGTTCGAGGTGTGCGGGGCCCCAACCAAAATGGCCCCGTTTTGTGGAATGCCCTGCTCGACCACCAGGTTCCACTTGGTGAAGCGAAAGAACAGGCCGGAAAAGAATCGACGAAAACTCATGTCGGCATTCTACGCGGCCAGATCGACCCGGTTTCAATCGCGATTAGGTTACAACCGGACCGGATGCGGGACTAAGCCCAGGTCCACCCCCTATTCTGTGACCATGAAGACAAAACTGACCCCAGCCGGATTAGCCGGCGTGCTCCTGGCCGGTGCCCTCGCCCTCAGTGGTTGCTCGGCCGCCGCAATGAACGGGGCCGGACCGGTCCTCGCGCCGATGGCCACCCGCGACCTGGGTGTGTCCGGCTCGGAAGCGATGTTTTCCGCCGATGCCGCTGCCGCCAGCCCCAGCGAGTTGGGCTCCAAGATCACCGTCAACGGGGACGCCCAGGTGATCACCGGGGACCCGGCGGGGGCGGCCGCCAAGTTCACCGAGCTGGTGAAGGGAATGGACGGCACCATCGACAACACGTGGGAGTCCGATTACGACAGCGGGAAGTCCTCCTCGGTCTCGGCTCGGGTTCCGGCCGACCGGTATGAGGAGTTGGTCGCCCAACTGCCGGACCTGGGCAAAGTCGAGTCTCAAAACACCTCCTCCATGGACCTGACTCAGCAGTACATCGACGTCAACGCGCGAAAGCAGGCCTTGGAGGACTCCCTCCGGCGGGTGAAGACCCTGGCTGACGAGGCCACCTCGACCGCGGAACTGCTGCAGGCCGAAGATATGATTGCACAGCAGCAGGGTGAGTTGGATTCGCTGAACCAACAGTTGGAGTGGCTGGACCAGCAGGTCGACATGTCCACGCTTACCGTCACCTTCAGCTCTCAGGCCCCCGGATCCAACCCTGGAGTCTCCTTTGGGTGGATAGGTGAGGTCCTGCTGAAGTCGCTCTACACGCTGGCGTGGGCGGTGGTCTTCCTGGTCCCCTGGGCTGTGATCGCCCTGGTGGTCTGGCTGGTGATTCGGGGCCTCCGACGCCGGGGCCGTAAACACCGGCCCCCAGCACCAGAGCGAGCCGAGCGCCAGGCGGAGGCCGAACAGCCCCAGCCAACCGAGGCGCCGGCCGAGGAGTCCACGGCGGACCGGGAATGAGCGGACGAGACTAGCGCCACTCAGGCGAGAACGGCCGGGACCGTAAACTGGTGCCCATGAACTATCGTCTGTCTTTTCGTGCCCGCGGCGCCGTCGCTGCCTTCCTCTTTACCGTTGCCGGCGCCATCGCATTCGTCCTGGTGGTGCTTTTCGCCGACGGGCTGTCCGAACTGTCCCGGGCCCTTCCCCTCGCACTGGTGGTGGGTTTTTGGGCGTGGTGGCGTTGGGAGTGGCCCCGGCTGATCGCCACCGAAGACGGGATCCTGATTCGGAACCAGCTGCGAACCATCGCGGTGCCGTGGGAGGAGATTGACGGCTTCACCTCTCGCTTGGGCTTGTATGCCGAGGTCCGGGGCCTGGGAGAGAAAAGTCGGCAAATCTACGTGGCGTCGGTGCCCTCCCGGGCCAGCTTCAACCTGGACAAGGAGCTGAAGGAGTCTCCCCCCGCGCTGCAGTTTCCCAAGGGGCCGCAGCTGGACCTGTGGGTGGGCCCCAACGTTGCGCGTCGAATGTTGGAAGAGGAACGGCTCTACCACCAAAAACCGGCCTTCCGACCCGACCTGTCGCAGGTGGCCGAAGAGCAACTTCGCCAGCATCCCGTCGGCGACTTGCGTCCGCTGGTGATCTGGCCAGAAACCACCGTGTCGTGGAACTGGGTGCCCATCGGCCTGCAAGCCTTAACTTTGGTGGGGGCTATTGCGACCCTGCTGACGTTCTAGGACCAGGCCGGGGATCGCCTCCGGCCTTAACTAGATGAGGGCATGAGCTCGGATTAGGTCCGAACTCATGCCCTCACCGGTTCCGGTCCCGGTCAGTGCCTATCGGGACCGACCGTGAACACCGGGATTTGGTTGGGTGTTACTTCATCCAACCGATGTTTTCAGCCGGGACCGAAGCCATCCCAAAGGCGCCGTAGTTGGCGAGGTTGGTCGGCACTGCGGTCATTTCCAGACGACGGTAGATCGGGAAGAACATGACGTTTTCCCAGATGATCTTGTCGACTTCGTTGGCCATTTCGTTGCGCTTGGTCGGATCGGTCTCCGCCGCGATCTTCGGGATCATCTCGTCAATCTCATCCACGCAGGTGCGGGTGAAGTTCGAACCGGTGTCGATCGAGTCGCAAGAGTAGAGCTGACCAATGTTGTTCAGCGGGTACGGGGTGCCCTGCCACGCGAAGGCGGCGGTCTGGAAGTTACCCGGGATGACGTACTCCTCGAAGAAGGCGGCGGTGGAGACGTTCTTGATGTCAACCTTGACGCCGATTTCCTTCATCTGCTGCTGAAGCAGTTCACCTTCAGTCTTGGAGGTGGAGACGTCGGGCATCATGGTGTACTCGAACTGCAGGGTCTCGCCGTCCTTGGTGCGGTACTCGGCGCCCTCTTCCAGGGTCCAGCCGGCCGCATCCAGGTCCTTGCCAGCCTGCTCGGGATCGTAGGCCGAAACGGCGGAGTTGTCCTGGTAGCCAACCTGGCCCGGCATGAAGAAGTGGTTCCCCAGCATCAGCTGAGCCGGGTCGATGTCCGGAATCCCGCTGAGGTCAGCGGTGGTGATGGCTTCGCGGTTGATGCCCTTGGTCAGGGCCAGACGGACCGCGGGATCCTGCAGCACGCCGGACTCACCGTTGAAGGTGAAGTGACGCCACTGGAGACCACCGGCACGGCGGATCTCAGCGTCGGAGCGGGCCGCGGCCTGAGCGTACTCAGCGCCGTCGATGATCCCGGAGAGGACGTCCAACTCGCTGTTGGCAAATGCGGTCGCAGTCGCGGCCGGATCGGCAGCGCGCAGGGTGACCGAGTCCAGCAGAGCGGTCTCGCCCCACCAGTTGGGGTTGCGCTCCAGGGTGATGACCTGCTGGGCATCATCCACGGAGGCTACCTGGAACGGACCGGAGAACCAGTCGTTGTTGTACTTGTCCCAGCCGTCGTTGAAGGTGGCGGCATCCTTCACCCCGGCGGCAGGCCAGACGGTGGAGAACGGAGCGGACCAGTCCGGGTAGGTCGATTCGAAGGTGATCACAACTTCGTACTCGTCCTTGCCCTGTTCAACGGACTCAACCGAGGAGTAACCGTCGGTGGAGGCGCAATTGAATTCGGTCTGCTCGCCATTGCAGGCGGCGACGGTGGCCTGGTAGTCGGCCACGGTGATCGGAGTGCCATCGCCCCAAACGGCCTTGGGGTTCAGGTTCAGGGTGACGACCTGCTTGCCGCCCTCATCGGTCGAGTTGTAATCCTCGATGAAGTTCGGGTTCTTATCGAAGGATCCGTCCTCGGCGTAGATCCAGTTGGTCGGCTCCAGGAACATGGCCATCGTCGAACCCTGATCAACATTGTTGCCGTTGACGTTCAGGGTGTTCCAGTTGGTCGGCAATGTGGAGATGGGCAGCCGCAGCGTGCCCCCATCAGCCAGTTCGCCGCGATCCATCGGATTCAGGTCACTCAGGGGCGGCATATCCGCCGCCGCTTTGTCTCCGCCAGAGGCGGCCCCGGACTGGCTTCCCCCAGAGGAGCAGGCTGACAGAGTCAGGGCTCCAACTGCGGCGATCGCCAGGAATGCACTGGTAGTGCGTTTCATGGATTTCTCCCTCAGATTGCTATTGATATTTTCGTGTTGTTGCACGGACTGGGCCGGTGTCGAATTGCGGGCGGCCAGACAATTGGTCTGCCGCTCCGGCGATAAACTTCGAACACGGGACAAAGGCAGCTTATCGGAATGCGATCTGGCGACCAGATCCAGTCCGAAATAATCTCAAAATTGCCGCCAAGCCGTTACTTTCCCTGTGACTATCGTCACAGCTACCGGGTTAGAAGACGGAGACCTTCTGCGGGTAATGGCACGCCGACTTCAGGTCCCGGCTCTGGGGCGGGGCGACCAGTTCCGGCTCCACGTTCTGGCACCGCTGCTGCTGTCCCTCAGACAGCAGCTTGTAGAGTTGGCACCGGGTCCGGAAGCGACAGCCCGAAGGCGGATCGGCCGGGGACGGCAGGTCCCCCTCCAAGATGATCCGTTCCCGCTTACGTTCCTTGATGGGATCTGGAACGGGAATTGCCGACAACAGCGCCTGCGTGTAGGGGTGCTGAGGTTCCTGGAAGACTTCTTCCACGTCGCCTTTTTCCACGATCTTGCCCAGGTACATGACCGCAACCCGGTCGGCAATATGGCGAACCACAGACAGGTCGTGAGCGACAAACAGGTAGGACAGGCCCAGCTTGGACTTCAACTCGTCGAGCAGGTTGATCACCCCGGCCTGGATCGACACGTCCAACGCCGAAACCGGCTCGTCCAACACCAGCAGCTTCGGCTCCAGGGCGAGGGCCCGGGCAATTCCGATCCGCTGGCGTTGGCCGCCGGAGAAGTGCCGCGGATAGCGGTTCAGGTGGGCAGGCTCAAGCCCAACCAGCTCCATTAGCTCCGCGGTCCGCTCACGAATCTGGGTCCGTGAGTACCCGTTGTACTGCATCGGCTCAGCCAGAATCTGCGAAATGGGCATCCGCGGGTCAATCGCCGCCATCGGATCCTGGAAGACCACCTGCAGGTTTTTCCGGATTTCCTTTCGACCGCTCTGGCCGACCGCGCCGCTGTCTTGGCCCAGGACCACAATCCGACCCTCTTCGGGGGTCTTCAGGTCCAAGATTTCCAGCAGGGTGGTGGTCTTACCGCAGCCGGATTCGCCCACCAGACCCAGGGTCTCCCCCGCTTTGATTTCCAGGTCGATCCCGTCAATGGCATGGACGGTTCCCACGCGGCGCTTGAAGATGGCGCCCTTGGTCAGGGGGAAGGTCTTCTTCAGGCCCTCGATCTCCAAAATGGTCTCTCGGCCCTCCCGATCGCGCCGGCCGGCTCCCCGGTCAATGTGGCGCGGAACCGGGAAGATGTCCAAGTAGCTCATCTTCTGGTCCCAGATCTGCTTCGCCTTGATGCACGCGGCCTGATGTTGCAGTTCGGCCCCGCCACCCTCGGCTGAGGCAGCCACCTGCAGGGTTGGCTCGCCATTCAAACACTCGGCACTGGCCATCGGGCAACGCGGAGCAAACGGACAACCGGTGGGTTCGACCAGCATGGACGGCGGGTTGCCCTCCAGGGTGGCCAGGGCCAGGTCGGACTTCTCATCCGGACGGGGCAGGGCCCCCAGCAGGCCGATCGTGTAGGGCATCTGCGGAGCGTAGAAAATATCCTCCACCGTGCCCGACTCCACGATCCGTCCGGCGTACATAACCTGCACGGTGTCAGCCATGTCGGCAATCACACCCAGGTCGTGAGTAATCATGATCACGGCCGCGCCGGTTTCGCGCTGGGCGGTCTTCAACAGCTCCAGAATCTGGGCTTGAATGGTCACATCCAGGGCGGTGGTCGGCTCGTCACAGATGATCAGGTCGGGGTCGTTCGCAATTGCCATCGCAATCATGACCCGCTGGCGCATCCCCCCGGAGAACTCGTGCGGAAAAGCCTTGATCCGAATGGTCGGGTTCGGGATCCCCACCATTTCTAGCAGTTCGATGGCGCGCTTTTCAGCCGCGTCCTTGGACAGGTTCTGATGGATCTGCAAGGCCTCAATCAGCTGGGTACCGATCGAGTAGACCGGGGTCAGGGCCGAGAGCGGATCCTGGAACACCATGGCCAACGTCTTGCCGCGAATCTGGGACAGGTAGGCGTCGGAGCGCCCCAGGATCTCGGTCCCGTACAGCTTGATCGAGCCTTCAACTTTGGCCTGCTCATCCAATAGCCCCATCACGGCCATGGAGGTGACGGACTTACCCGAGCCGGACTCCCCCACGATCCCGAGTACCTCACCCTTTTTGACCGAGAAGTTCAGCCCGCGGACCGCGTGCACCGCCCCATCTTCGGAGGGGAAGGTGACGTGCAGGTCGCTGACCTCCAGCACCGGCCCGGCGAACTCGGGATCCGGTTGCGCAGCATCTTCGAATTTAATCTGCTTCTTGCGGCTCACAGCTCGCCTCCAGACTTAGAAGTGGGATCGATCGCGTCGCGCAGGCCGTCACCCACAAAGTTGATGCAAATCAGCATTAGGACCAGGACGGTGGCCGGAGCCAGGAAGGTCCAGGGGAAGGCAGTAGCCAGCTTTTGCCCTTCCGCCAGCAGCACGCCGAGCGAAGTCTCAGGCGGCTGCACGCCGAAGCCGAAGTAGGAAAGGAACGTCTCCATCATCACGGCGGTGACCACGCCGAGGGTGAAGTCGATGATCAGGTAGGACGACACATTCGGCAGCACGTGCTTGGTGATAATCGACCAGGACGGCACGGACATGTACCGGGCGGCGCGAACGTAGTCCAGCGAGGCCACCGACAGCGTCATGGACCGAACCACGCGGGCGGTCAGCATCCAGCCGAACGCCGCCAGCAGGAAGATGAGCATAAAGGTCGAGGCGGACTGCCCGCTGAGCCGCTGGGTGATAACCGCGATCAGCAGGAACGAGGGGATCACCAGCAGCAGGTCAATCACCCACAGGATGACCCGGTCAACTGCCTTGCCGAAGTAGGCGGCTGCCGAACCGATCAGCGCAGCCACCGTAGTCTGAATGGCGGCAACGGCAAAACCGATCACCAGGGATTTTTGCAGGCCCGCCACGGTGAGGGCATACAGGTCGCGCCCCGTTTGCGAGGTGCCGAACCAGTGGTCGGCCGAGGGTGGCTGCAGGAAGGCAGAGTTGTCGACGTCGCGGAAATCCCACGGGGTCAGATACGAGCCAAAGATGGCAAACAGGATAATCAGGAAGATTCCCACCAACCCAAAAACCGCGGTTTTTGAGCGGAAGAACCGGCGCAGAATCAGTTGGGACCGGGTTAGCGGCTTACCGTTAGGCTTGACCGCTTCCAGATCGGCCACCGCCCGGTCAGCCTCCATCACGGCCACCGCCACCGGCTGACCCTGATCCGGGTCGGGACCGGGTGAGGTGAGCCGGTCCGGGTCCAGGCCGAGGCGGCCCGCCGGATCGGGACCGGCCTGGGTATCCAGGCCCGCCAGTTCGCGCTCAATCGGGTCCAGGCCCTCGTCACGGCCCTCGGAGTCAAACTCGTTCAAATCTTTTTCGCTCACGTCTGTTTGCTCCCTAGCTCACGCGTACCCGCGGGTCGACCACCACGGTGAATATGTCTGCCAGCATCAGACCCGCGAACGTACAGGCGGCCGAGAAGGCGACCACCGCCACGGTGCCGTTGATGTCCTGGCCGGTAATCGACGTGATCGAATAGTCGCCCATCCCGTGCCAGGCGTAAACCCGCTCGGTAATGGTCGCCCCGGTAAAGAGCCCGGCAATAACGAATGCGAAGTAGGTGGCCATCGGCACCAGCGCGGTCCGCAGGGCGTGGCGCCGGACGGCAGTGCCTTTGCGCAGCCCCTTGGCCCGGGCGGTGCGAACGTAATCGGCCCCCAGGGTGTCCAGCATCAGGTTGCGCTGATAGCGCGAGTAGGTGGCGATGCCACCAAGAGACATAGAGATGGTCGGTAGCAGCAGGTGCTGGAGTCGGTTCACCAGATCGGCCCCCGGATAGGACCCGATGGTGCCGGTCTCCCCCATGAACTCAAAGAAGTTAGTTCCCGTTATGTTGTTGAACTGGATCGCCCCAATCTGCAGCAGGGTGGCCAGAACGATGACCGGGGTGGAGATGATGATCAGGGAGATCAGGGTGACCACGTGGTCAGCCAGCTTGTGATGCTTGGTGGCAGACCAGGCCCCGAGGGCGACGCCGCCGATGATGCCGATAAAGGAGCCGATAGTGATTAGGCGGACCGAAACCCAGATTCGCACCGACAGAATCTCGTTGACGTAGCCGCCCTGCGGAGTTCGACCCCAATCCCAACTGGTGACAACCCCCTGAAGCCAGTTCCAATACCGCTCCAGCAACGGAACATCTTTGTTCAGGTTGAACTCGGTCAACATCCGCTCAATCGCAGCAATATCCAGATTCGGATTGGTGCGGTCAAAAACAGATATGGGGTTCATGCTGGTCCCGGCCAGCATGTAGGCCAGGGACACGGCCACGAACAGCAGGACCAAATAGTTCAGCAACCTGCGCAGTAAGAATCTTGACATCGGTTAGCTCGACAATCTCTTCGTACCCGCGGTTGACGGGCACCGCCGGCAGCCCTGAAGGACGCGGTCGACCTTGGTTGCTACCAGCACCTGAATCTCTCATTCTTCGGTAGGCAAAACTTTAGCGCAAGTCTGGCCAATCACCTCGAGGAGCGGATGGAACCGCCGATCGGAACCAGAAAATGAGCTGACCGATCGGCCAGTTGGAGGATTCTTCCATCCGGCCGTTTGTCAGCGCCTGGCGAAATACCCCAGGCCGATACTATCGCCCATCCCCCGCGGCTTCTCGGCCTATCGATCGTCCTGACTGGTACCTGGACCTGGGCGACTTTGAGGCTTCGCTGCAACGAAGGGGACGCGATTTTGTGAAACTGACCTCTCACGCTTCGCGGAGGCCTGATGGCCAGCACCGACAGGACCTTCTACCCATCTTGCAGGCCGGGCGGAACTTGCAGATCCTTCAACAGACCCGCACAATTTTCAAAAGACTGTGCTTTGAAAAATGTTCGACGAGCGCATAGTTCGTCAGCTCCATGGGTAATTGGGCGCACCCGCCCGCCGCACAGCCTGGATGAAAGGACTCGCATGGGATCACGTCGCATCAGTGTCGGCTGGAAGGGTTTTCACCGCCTCGGTTTGGGAGCGCTCGCGATGAGCGCCGCCCTGATGCTGTCGGCCTGCGGTGGCGGATCGTCTCCCAGCCAGTCCGATCAGTCGGGCCAGTCGGGAACCGCCGAGGCCTCTTCCGCTGAGATTCTGATCGGCACCACGAACGAGCCGACCAGTTTCGAACGCAACGTGGGCGGCTCCTCCGGAATCTCGGAAACCACCACCCGGAACGTCTACGAAGGTCTGACCTCCATTAGCGACAGCGGTGAGGTCATCAACACCCTGGCCCAGTCCTACGACGTCTCGGACGACGGCCTGACCTACACCTTCCACCTGGTGCCCGGGGTCAACTTCCACGACGGCACCCCGCTGACCTCCGCCGATGCGGCCTGGTCCATCTCGGAAGCAATCTCGCCCGAATCCAAGTCGGCCCGCGCCTCGGACCTGCGGGTAATCAAGAACATCGAGACCCCGGATGACCAGACGGTCGTCCTGGAACTGGACCACCGCTCGGCCTCGCTGCCGTTCTTCCTGGCCTCCGTCACCATCGTCAAGGATGGGGATAAGGAGAACACCTCCGACAACGGCACCGGGCCCTACCGCCTCGTCGAATGGGTCCAGGGCGACCACCTCACGCTGGAGCGCAACGACGATTACTGGGGCGAGCCGGCCAAAAACCCGGGCGTCACCTTCCAGTTCTTCCAGGATGAGACCGCCATGAACAACGCTCTGAAGACCGGGGCCATCGACCTGGTGCTGCAGCAGGAAAGCCCCGACCAGTTGGCCTCCTTCACCGACAATCCGGCCTTCCAGGTGACCGAGGGTAACTCAATCAAGAAGTGGGTGTGGACGTTCAACAACAAGGTGGCTCCCTTCGACGACGAACGCGTTCGCCAGGCCCTGTACAAGGCGATTGACCGAGATGCCATCCTGGAAGCGGTTTGGGGCGACTACGGGGTGACCCTCGGGTCGATGCCGCCGGTCTCCGAACCGTGGTACGACGCCTCCTTCACCGAGATTCACGCCTACAACCCGGAAGAAGCCAAGCAGCTGCTGGCCGACGCCGGGGTGAAGGACCTGAACCTGGACCTGACCTACGTGGCCGGTTCATCGCAGGAAATCATCGTTCAGCAGATCAAGTCGAACCTGGCTGACATTGGGGTGACGGTAACGCCGCGTCCGGTGGACGACTCTGTCTGGTACCAGCAGGTTTACACCGACAAGGACTACCAGACCACGCTGATGGATCACAACAATCCGCGCGACGTGCTCTGGTACGCCAACTCGGACTTCTACTGGCAGTACGACAACCCAAAGGTCCAGGAACTGAAGGAAGCTTCGGACGAGGCGTCCACCCCGGAAGAGCAGGTTGAGCTGATTCACGAGCTTTCCGAGATCATTGCGCACGAGGCACCGTCGGCCTGGCTGTTCCAGGCCCCGCAGATCCGGATTGCCCGGGCCGGAGTGACTGGTTTCTCGGCCGATAAGAACGCCGAACCCTTCTACGTGGCCAACATCGTTGCGGAAGACTAATGGGATCGGGGTTGTCAGCCAATCTTTGGTATCTAGCTAAGAAGGTGGCGGGACTGCTGGTCTCGCTGTTCCTGGCCTCCCTGGTGATTTTCCTGCTCCTGCGCCTCCTGCCCGGCGACTCGTCGGGGACGCTGCTGGGCGTGGGCACCACCCAGGAACAGTTGGAGCAGCTTCGTTCCGAGCTCGGAACCGACCAACCCCTGCTGGTGCAGTACGGCCAGTGGCTTCACGACCTGTTCACCGGGCAGAGTGCCTCGTTCATTTCGAAGAAGCCTTTTTCCGAGCTGATTGGGCACCGACTCGCGGTGACCGTCCCCCTCAGCGTGGGGGCGTTCATCCTGGCGGTCCTGGTGTCGGTTCCGCTCGGGGTGCTGGCGGCGACCCGTCGCCGCTCCCCCGCCGGCGTCGCCATCTCGGGGCTGTCCCAACTTGGGCTCGCGGTTCCCAGCTTCTGGATCGGTGTGATCCTCGTCTGGATCTTTGCGCTCCGCCTCGGTTGGTTCCCCGCCGGGAACTTTCCGCGCCACGGCTGGGCCGACCCGGTCGCGGCCCTGACCGCGCTGGCGCTCCCGATGATCACCATTGCCATCGCCATGAGCGCCACGATGGTGCGCTACATCCGCTCTTCCGTGATTGACGTGCTGGACACCGACTACCTGCGGACCGCACGGTCGCTGGGCTACTCCCGCGCGGGCGCCCTGGCCCGGCACGGCCTTCGAAACGCGGCCGTCCCGGTGGTGGCGATCCTCGGCATTGAGCTGGGTACCTCCCTGCTGGGTGCCGTCGTGATCGAGAACGTGTTTGCCCTCCCCGGGTTGGGACAGCTGCTGCTGACCTCCATCACCGCCCGGGACCTGCCCACCGTCCAAAACTTAGTGATGCTGCTGACGGCAGTCGTGCTGATCATCAACACGGCGGTGGACCTGCTTCAGCGTGGGATTGATCCCCGACTTCAGCTCGGCTCCAGCCGGGCCCGGCGAAAGGCGGGGGCCAAGTGAGTGTGGACCTGAGAACCACCCTGGTGGAAGAAGAGGCACTGACGTCCCTGCCCGGTTCTGGGCGCCGCCGATGGTCACCCTCCCTGGTGGCCGGCACGGTGATGGTGACACTTACCGCCGTCGTCGGCCTGGTGGCCCTGTTCTGGACCCCCTATTCGCTGGATGCCACCGGCTCCGGAGCGCGCCTGGCCGGGCCCAGTGGCCAGTTCTGGATTGGGACCGACCGGCTTGGACGGGACCTGTTTTCCCAACTGATGGCGGGGGCGACCTCCGCCCTGATCGTCGCGGCCGCCACCATGGTGATCGCGGCTCTGATCGGGTTGACCCTGGGAATCCTGGCGGCCGCCACCACCTGGTGGGTGGATGCCGGATTCTCCAAGTTCATCGACATCATGATTGCATTCCCCACCCTGCTGCTGGCCATGCTGATCGTGACCATTCGCGGGGCGTCCCTCTCCTCGGCCATCCTGGCCATCGGAATTTCCGGCTCGGCCACCATTGCCCGGGTCACCCGAATCAATACGCAGCGGGTCCTGCGGGAGGACTATTTCCGCGCGGCCCGCACCTCCGGAACCCGGTGGTGGGCCAGCCTGCGCCTGCACATTTTGCCCAACATTTTCCCGATGCTGCTGGTACAGCTGATGCTGCTGGGCGGGGCTGCCATCCTGGCCGAGGCGGCGCTCAGCTACCTCGGGTTGGGGGCGCCGCCTCCCGCCGCCAGCTGGGGGCGGATGCTGCTGGAAGCCCAATCCACCGTCGAGGTGCAGCCCTGGGCCGCCCTCGCCCCCGGTTTGGCAATCGCGTGGACGGTCCTCGGCCTGAATCTGCTCGGCGATGGTCTGCGAGACCTGCTGGACCCAACCCTGCGAGGTGATCGCTGATGCTGGAAGTCTCCAACCTGTCCGTCACCACCTCGAGTGGCCGGCCAATTTTGACCGACTGCTCCTGGTCGGTGCCCACCGGTGGCCGCCTCGGCCTAATTGGCGAGTCGGGTTCGGGCAAGTCCATTACCGCCCTGGCCATCATGGGCCTACTGCCGGAGGGGATGCGGGCCTCCGGCTCCGTCACCCTGGACGGGCAGGAACTGCTGACCCTGACCGAGACCGAGCGCCAGCGCACCCGGGGCTCGCGGATCGCGATGGTGTTTCAAGAGCCCCTGACCGCCCTCGACCCCCTGATGAAGGTGGGCCGCCAAATCGTCGGTCCCCTGCGCCTTCACCAGCACCTGTCCCGGCGTCAGGCCCAGAGTCGGATGCTGGAGCTGCTGCACCAGGTCGCCCTGCACGATGCCGAACGAATTGCCGCCTCATACCCGTGGCAGCTTTCGGGTGGGCAACGCCAGCGGGTGGCCCTGGCGATGGTGCTGGCCTGCCAGCCCGAAGTGATCATTGCCGACGAGCCCACCACCGCGCTCGACGTGACCGTGCAGGCGGAGGTGCTGGAGCTGTTGACCACCCTGGTCGATCAGCTGGGCACCACGCTCGTGTTCATCACCCACGATCTTCCGGTCCTGGCCCAGGTGGCGCAGAACCTGGTGGTGATGCGAGGCGGGCAGGTGGTCGAACAGACCACGGTGGCCAACGGTTTGGCCGACCCGCAGGCAGCGTATACGCGTCAGCTGGTAACCGCGGCTCGCGAAGTCAGTTTCCTGCCCGCGCTCGAGGAGGCCCCCGGTGAGTGAACCCCTATTCGCTTTGAAGGACGTCACGCGCGAGTTCACCCGCCGCGGGGTGACCACCCGGGCCCTGTCCGGCGTCAGCCTGGAGGTGCGGTCGGGGCGGAGCCTGGGAATTGTCGGCGAGTCGGGCGCGGGCAAGTCGACCATTTTGAACCTGCTGCTGGCCCTGGATACCCCCACTGAGGGTGAGGTCACCTGGAGGGGTGAGCCGCTCCCACCCAAGGGACGTGAGGCGACCCGCCAGTTCCGCCGACAGGTGCAGATGGTTTTTCAGGATCCACGCTCGTCCCTGGACCCGCGGATGAAGATCCACCGGATCGTCGGTGAGCCGCTAGCCTCGTTGAAGATCCCCGGTTCCCACCGGGCCCGGGTGGACGAGGTGTTGGCCCAGGTGGGCCTGGATCCCGAGGTGGGTGACCGCTATCCGGCGCAGTTCTCCGGAGGGCAGCGCCAGCGGATCGCCATCGCCCGGGCGCTCGCCCCCAACCCGCAGGTGTTGGTGGCTGACGAGCCGGTCAGCGCGCTCGACGTCTCGGTGCGGGCCGACCTGCTGGACCTGCTGGCTGAGCTAAAAGAGCAGCTGGGACTGACGCTGCTGATGGTCAGCCACGACATTGCCGTGGTGGCCCGCCTGTGTGAGGAAATGGTGGTGCTCCAGAGCGGACGGGTGGAAGAATCCGGCCCCACCCAAACGCTGCTTCGGACCCCGGCCAGCGACTACACTCGCCGTCTGCTCGAGGCAGTTCCCCGGTTGCCGGCCTAGCCTTAGCGGAGGTTGGACACCAGGTGTTGGAGCCAGGCAGCCACCCCGTCGGGCCCGTCACAGAGCACGTCGGCATAGCGGCGCAGCTCCGGCTGCTCCTGGGAGTCACTGACCAGGGCACACGTGTAGATCCCCCGCTTGGCCGCCTCCGCCAGGGCGGCAAAAGCCGCCAGGTCGCCCAGGTCGTCTCCCGCCATCAGGACGGCGCGGGGCTGGTGTTGGCGAATCAGCTCGCGCAGGGCGTCGCCTTTGTCGGCAGAGGCTGCCCGCACCTCCCAGACGAGTCGACCCGGCTCCACCTGTAAGCCGTGCCGCTCGGCTAGCTGGTGCACCGGCTCGGACAGGGCCGCCTGAGCCGCCTCCGGATCTGGCATCCGGCGCACGTGGACAGCCAGGGCGCGGCCCTTGTCCTCCAGGTAGGCACCCGGGTGGTCGGCCACCAGCTGGGCCAACTCGGGCCGGGCCCGGTCAATCTCAACCGGAATTGGGGGAATCCTCCGCTCGCCCGTCGCCAGGTCCAGCCGCTCAATGCCGTACTGACCCAAGATGGTTGCCTGGGAGAACGCCGGCCGTTCCTGGAGTCGACCGAGTCGAACCAGGGTGTCGACCGGTCGCCCCGAAATCAGGGCCAGGTCCACCCCGAGGCCGGTGAGCTGCTCGAGCGCACTGGCCGACTCCTCCACCAGGCTGACCGCCTCCGGGTCCGGGTTCATGTGGGCCAGGGTCCCGTCAAAGTCGAAGGCCAACAGTGTGCGACCGGGATCTTTTCTTACTGCCGCCGGAAACGCTTCGGCCGCTAGCGTTCGGGCTGTCCACCTGCTCTTATCCATCCCTCTACTGTGCCACGACTAAAGCGATACAGTTAAGGAAGCGACAAAGGAGAGTGTATGTCTGCATCAGATGGTCAACAGTCGAGCTTCGTGGTGGTGGCCAATCGGCTGCCGGTCGACCGAGTGACGAGCGAGGACGGCGAGGTGAGCTGGCAAACCTCCCCCGGGGGTCTGGTGACCGCGTTGGAGCCCCTGATGAGGAGGTTCGGCGGCGCCTGGGTAGGGTGGCCCGGATCGGCCGACGAGACGGTGGACCCGTTCGAACACGAGGGTTACCAGGTGGTTCCGGTCGAGCTGTCGACCCGGGAAGTCGAGGAATACTACGAAGGCTTCTCTAACTCCACCCTCTGGCCGCTCTACCACGACGCGGTGGCCTTTCCGGAGTTCCACCGCGAATGGTGGGAAACCTATCGGGATGTGAACCTGCGCTTCGCGGTCCGCACGGCCGAAGCCTGCGCCCCCAACGCCACCGTCTGGGTCCAGGACTATCAGCTGCAACTGGTCCCGGCGATGCTGCGTCGGCTCCGGCCGGATCTGAAGATCGGCTTCTTCCTGCACATTCCCTTCCCCCCGATCGAGCTGTACGAGCAACTCCCCTGGCGCCGCCAAATCATCGAGGGGCTGCTGGGCGCGGACCTGGTTGGCTTCCAGGTGCCGGGCGGGGCTTCAAACTTCCTGCGGCTGGTTCGCCGGCGGACCGAGCACCAGGTCCGCTCAGATCGAGTTTCGGTTGAGGACGGACACCTCTGCACCGTGCGGGCCTATCCAATTTCGATCGACTACCAAGGGTTCGTCGAGCTGGCCGAATCCCCGGAAGTGCTGGCCGAGTCGGCCGAGTTGCGGGCCGAGCTCGGGAACCCGGAGACCATTTTGCTCGGGGTGGACCGGCTCGACTACACCAAGGGTTTGCGCCAGCGCATTCGCGCGGTCGGTGAGCTGTTCGCCGAGGGCAAACTGGACCCGGAGACGACCGTTTTCCTGCAGGTGGCGACCCCCTCGCGCGAAGACGTCGAGGAGTACCAGAAGCTGCGCAACGACATTGATCAGCTGGTGGGCCGGATCAACTCGTCGGTGGGCGGGGTCGGCAGGCCCGCGATCTCCTACCGGCACGCCAACTTCTCCCGCTCCACGATGGCGGCCATGTACCAGCTGGCCGACGTCATGCTGGTCACCCCGCTGCGCGACGGGATGAACCTGGTGGCTAAGGAGTACATTGCCTGCCACACCAAATCCAGCGGCGCCCTGGTCCTGAGCGAATTTGCCGGGGCGGCCCGCGAGTTGAAGCGCGCCTACCTGGTGAACCCCTACGACTTGGACGCCATGAAGGACACGATCATGCGGGCGCTGACCGACCCCGAGCCGGTGCGCTCCCGCGCGTTCCTCGCCATGAAACGAAAAGTGCGGGACAACTCGATTGACCACTGGGCGAACAAGTTCCTGCAGGACCTAAAAGCGGTCTAGGAACCGTTCACATCTCAGCACATCTGGGTCTCTCGTCCTAGAAGAAGTATAGGCTTGGGAGCAGCAGAGTTGCTCCCACACGGTGTGCACCTGTTGGCGCGCTCGGGAGCGGCAACAGAAGAAAGGGCTACTGCACAATGTCTGATCAACCGCTCGCACAAATTGGGGTCACCGGAATGGCGGTCATGGGTCGCAACCTGGCCCGGAACCTGGCCCGGAACGGCTACCGGGTGGCGGTCCACAACCGCTCTTGGGGACGGACGGCTTCACTGATCGAAGAACACGGGGACGAAGGTACTTTTATCCCCTCCGAGTCCATGGCCGACTTCGTCGCCTCGCTGCAGCGCCCACGGACCGTCATCTCCATGGTGAAGGCCGGCGCCGCCACCGACGCGGTGATTGAGGAGCTGGTGCCGCTGCTCGAACCGGGCGACATCGTGGTGGACGCGGGCAACGCGCACTTCCCCGACACGATCCGGCGGGAGCGGGCCCTGCGCGAGAAAGGAATCCACTTTGTTGGGACCGGCGTTTCCGGCGGGGAAGAGGGTGCGCTGAACGGACCCTCGATCATGCCGGGCGGAACCGTTGAGTCCTACCAAACCCTCGGGCCGATCCTGGAGACCATCTCCGCACACGTGGACGGGGTCCCGTGCTGCACCCACGTGGGGCCCGACGGGGCGGGACACTTCGTCAAGATGGTCCACAACGGCATTGAGTACGCCGACATGCAGCTGATTGCGGAAGCCTACGACTTGCTTCGCCTGGGCCTGGGCGCTTCGGCCGCGGAACTGGCAGAGATTTTCTCCCAGTGGAACCAGGGCGACCTGGACTCGTACCTGATCGAGATTACCGCCGACATTTTGGCCCAGCAGGACCCGCAGACCGGGGCGGCCTTCGTCGACGTGGTCCTGGACCAGGCCGAGCAGAAGGGAACCGGGAAGTGGACCGTCCAGAGCGGCCTCGACTTGGGGATCCCGCTGACCGGGATCGCGGAAGCAACCTTTGCCCGCGCCCTGTCCGCTTCCACGCCGCAGCGCGAGGCTGCCCGCCAGGTCCTGCCCGCGGATGCCGCCGACTGGGAGGTAACCGATCGGGACGCATTCATCGAGCAGGTTCGGAAAGCCCTGTATGCCTCCAAGGTGGTGGCTTACTCGCAGGGGTTTGACCAGATTGCGGCCGCCTCGGCCGAGTACAACTGGCAGATCGACCTGGGTGCGATGGCCCGGATCTGGCGCGGCGGCTGTATTATCCGCGCGAAGTTCCTGGACCGGATCACCGAGGCCTACGAACGGAACCCGGAGTTGCCTTTGCTGGTCGCCGACCCCTACTTCACCGAAGCGGTCTCGGCCGGGGTTCAGTCGTGGCGCCAGATTGTGGCGTCCGCGGCGCTGCACGGCGTCCCCACCCCCGCTTTCTCTTCCTGCCTGGCCTACTACGACGGGGTCCGGGCCGAGCGTCTGCCCGCCAACCTGATTCAGGCTCAGCGCGACTACTTCGGTGCGCACACTTACGAGCGGACCGACCGCGAAGGCTCCTACCACCTCGACTGGTCGGGAGACCGGCACGAGGAACGCACTGACGGGGGCGCATCCCTGTGAAACTGACCCCTGTCACCGCCGAGCACAATCCCCTCAGGGATCCGCGCGACCGGCGCCTGCCCCGGATCGCGGGCCCCTCGGGTCTGGTCATCTTCGGGGTGACCGGGGACCTGGCCCGCAAAAAGCTGATGCCGGCGGTTTACGACCTGACCAACCGGGGCTTGTTGCCGCCAGGTTTTGCCCTGACCGGGTTCGCTCGGCGCGACTGGGAGGACGCGGACTTTGCCCAAATCGTGCACGACTCGGTCAAGAAGCACGCGCGCACGCCGTTCGTAGAGGCCACCTGGAATCAGCTGGCGGAGGGGATCCGGTTCGTCCAGGGTTCCTTTGACGACGACGAGGCCTTCGCTCGGCTGGCCCAGACGGTGCACGAGCTGGACGACACCCGGGGAACCCGGGGGAACCACGCGTTTTACCTGTCGGTGCCCCCCAGCTCGTTCCCGGTCGTGCTGGAGCAACTGGCCAAGTCGGGGCTGTCCCACTCGGCCGAGGGAGCCTGGCGCCGCGTCGTGGTGGAGAAGCCCTTTGGGCACGACCTGCAGTCGGCCCGGGAGCTAAACGACGTCGTCTCGCAGGTGTTCCGGCCGGACGACGTGTTCCGGATTGACCACTACCTGGGCAAAGAAACCGTGCAGAACATTCTGGCGCTGCGCTTTGCCAACCAGCTCTACGAACCGATCTGGAACTCCAACTACGTCGACCACGTCCAAATCACCATGGCCGAAGATATCGGGGTGGAGGGGCGCGCCGGCTACTACGACGGGATCGGCGCGGCTCGGGACGTAATTCAGAACCACCTGTTGCAGTTGCTGGCCCTGACCGCGATGGAAGAGCCGGTGACCTTTAACGCCCACGATCTGGCCACCGAGAAGATCAAGGTCCTCTCGGCGGTGCGCCTGCCCGCCGACCTGGACACGTATGCGGCCCGGGGCCAGTACGCGGCCGGCTGGCAGGGGGGCGAGCACGTGGTCGGCTATCTGGAAGAGGGCGGGTTCAACCCCAACTCGACCACCGAGACCTTCGCCGCGCTCCGGCTCGAAATCGACAATCGGCGCTGGGCGGGAGTCCCGTTCTATCTGCGCACCGGCAAACGGCTGGGCCGGCGGGTGACCGAGATTGCGATCATCTTCAAGAAGTCTTTGCACCTGCCGTTTGAGCAGACCGCCACCCGGGAGCTGGGCAAGAACGCCCTGGTGATCCGGGTCCAGCCCGACGAGGGCGTGACCATTCGGTTCGGCTCCAAGGTGCCCGGCACCCAGATGGAGGTTCGAAACGTCACCATGGACTTCGGGTACGGGCACGCCTTCACCGAGTCCTCCCCCGAGGCGTACGAGCGCCTGATCCTGGACGTGCTCCTGGGCGATCCCCCGCTCTTCCCCCGACACGAGGAGGTGGAGCTGTCCTGGCGGATTCTGGATCCGGTGCTGGCGCACTGGGCGGCCAGCGGCCGACCAGAGCAGTACCGGGCCGGCACCTGGGGCCCGGATTCGGCCAACAAGATGATGCAGCTGGATGGACGAGCTTGGAGGCGCCCATGATTATCAACCTGCCCCGCACCACCATCCGGGACATCAACCGCCGCCTCCTGCTGGAGCGGGACGAGGGCGGGGCCATCGCTTTGGGTCGGGTCCTAACTCTGATCATCGACGCGGGCGATCGCGATCCGGAGGGGGCCATCGACGCCGCCCGGGATGCCTCGCTCGAACACCCCTGCCGAGTAATTGTGCTGACCCGGGCCGACACCGTCCGCGGGGCCGAACTGGACGCTCAGATTCGCCTGGGTGGGGACGCGGGTGCCAGCGAAGTGATCATCCTGCGGACCTCCGGTGAACTGGATGAGCACGTCGACACCCTGGTGGTGCCGCTCCTGCTGCCCGACGCTCCCATTGTGGTCTGGTGGCCCTACCAGGCGCCCACCAATCCCAGCCAGCATCCGCTCGGGAAGCTGGCGGCCCGCCGGATCACCGATTCGACCGAGTGCGATCGGCCGGCGGTGACCCTGAACTACCTGGGGCGTCACTACCGCGAGGGCGACACGGATCTGGCTTGGACCCGTGCCACCCGCTGGCGGGGACTCCTGGCTGCCACTTTGGACCAGCCGCCATTTGAGCCGGTCCAGCGCGTGGTCATTGCCGGGGAGGGCACCCACCCGTCTCTAGACCTGCTGGGCGCCTGGCTCGGGTGGGCGCTGCGGTGCCCGGTCGAGATCATTCGCCAGGACACGCCGCTGGCCATCACCCAGGTTCGGCTGGAGCGGGCCTCCGGACCGATCGTGTTGGATCGCCCCGATGGGCGCGAAGCCATTCTGTCGCAGCCCGGCCAGCCCAGCCATCGGATTGCCCTCCCAATTCGGGAGCTGCGCGAGTGCCTGGCCGAGGAGCTCCGCCGCCTCGACGCCGACGAGGTTTACGGTGAGGTACTGCAAGACGGACTGCAACTGCTGGAGGATCAACCATGAGTCACACCACTCCCTGCCGCGTCCTCGTGCACCCGGACCCGAACACCTTGGCGGCCGCAACCGCGGCTCGACTGATCACCCGCCTAATCGACCTGCAGTCGGTGCAGGCACCAGTTCACCTGGTCCTCACCGGCGGCACGATTGGGATTCAGCTGCTGGCCGAGGTCGCGAAGAACCCGGCCGCTGCCGCGGTGGACTGGTCGGAGGTGCACTTCTGGTGGGGCGATGAGCGGTTCCTGCCCGCCGGCGATCCCGACCGAAACGAGACCCAGGCGCGGGAGGCCCTGCTGGACAGCCTGGCGGCGCGGTTCGAGCCGCTGCACCTGCACCCGATGCCACCGCTAGATCCGGCTCAGGGCGTGAGCACCCCGGACGAGGCGGCCGCGCGCTATCGCGAGGAGCTGGCCGCCTATGCCCACCCTGGCCTGCCCACCCCCAAATTCGACGTCCTTCTCTTGGGGATGGGGCCCGACGGACATATTGCCTCACTTTTCCCCGGAAAAGCAGAAATAAATGCGCGCGATATCAGCGCCGTCGGTGTGGAGAATTCCCCGAAACCACCGCCCGAGCGGGTCAGCCTATCGCTGGAGGTGATCCAGCAGGCCCGTGCGGTTTGGGTGGTTGCCGCCGGCCAAGAGAAGGCCGAGGCGCTAGCGGCGGCCCTGTCAAACGCACCTCTGGACCAGATTCCGGCCGCGGGAGCTGCCGGAACCGAAGAGACCCTCTGGTTGGTCGATTTAGCTGCAGCCGGGCTTCCCGGAGAATAGAATAAAGCTACACCATTTCTTGACACCCTCGGATATGTCAACCTACACTTGCATTATGGCTGAGTTAATTGAAAAGGGTGTTTTGCGCGAGCAGTTCGCTGCCGTGCTAGAACAGCAATGTCCGGAGTTGTTCCAACGGATGCGTTCGGAGTCCACCGCACATTTGGAGTTCACTGTCCTGGCCCAGGTTGGAGCTGAGGCCGCTCAGGAACTCGTCGACGCGGCGGTGAACTCTGCGCGTGCCGCCGGATGCACCTGGGAGCAAATCGGCAGCACTTTGGGTACCTCCCGGCAGGCAGCCCAGCAGCGCTTTGGGGTTCCCTCCCCTCCGCGCGACGTTGCTCCGCACCAAATGGTGCTGCGCCGGGTGACCGCGTTCAACGAAATGGACGTGCTGGACCGGGCTGGTCGCTACGGCTGGCACAGCGTCGACTACGGGCCGACCTTCCACATCGTGGAGCGCTCCGAGCAGCAGTGGGAACACACCCGCACCCGCTGGAGTCAAGGTCCAGACGGTGACGGCTGGCAGCCGGTTGGGCGCGGCTGGGGCTGGTGGCGCTATTGGAAGCGCCCTCGCGGCTTGCCCGCCACTACCGACTCGCCGAGCGCAGAACGGCTCGTGCGCGGCTAGTCAGAAACCGGCGGGCCTGAATCTCCCGGTTCAAGGCCCTCCGGGTCCGGGCCAAACCAACGCCGCCTCAACACCAAGTGACTGATCAGCAGCAGCAACCCCAGGGTGAGGGCGGCCCCGAGGGCTGTGTCGGTCACGTAGTGAGCCCCGAGGACCACACGCGACAGGGCGACAGCCGCCGTCCACAGCGCCCCAATCCACAGCAGGAGCGGGGCCAGGCGCGCCCAGGTGGGTCGGAGCAGGCTCAGCAGCGGCAAGGCCATGGCCACCGCGGCGTTGGCGGTGTGGGCCGAGGGCAGCGACTTGAACTCATCACTGGGGACGCCGCCGGCAAGCAGGTCGGCCTCCGACTCGATCCCCGGTGCCCACCAGGGGGCGAACTGCCCCTCCCCCCACAGGGCTAGGCGTGGACGCGGGCGGTCCCACCCCACTTTGAGCAGCGTCACCACCAGCATCTCGGCAATCACCACCGCGATCAGAATCAGGGCCACGCGCAGAGCCAACCGGGGATCCGCCTCGGCCGCCACCCACCGGGTTGCCCACCAGGTGGCCCCAACCAGGATCAGCGCCACCACGGTTCTCCCCCACAGGGGCAGCTCCCAGTAGTGTGCGGGCACCACGATCAGGCATCCGAGGGCGACGGCTGTCAGAGCCACCCCGATCACGGTGAGACCCACCCGCACGGCCTTTCTTTGGGTTGGCCTCGCCGAGTCGGACCCGGGTGGCGACTGCCCCCACCCCCCAAACTGCACCAGGAGCGCCCCCGCCACCACCGCGGCCAAGAATGCGGGCGCCGCCCCATAGGCGGCAAAGAACCGCCCGAAAGCATTGGTTTTGACAGCCAGCTCGTGACTGATCGACTGATCGAAGCAGGAGCCCACCAACCAGGCAGTCACCAGCAGCGTCAGGAGGACCAGGCCACTGGTGCGGGTCATTGGGTATCGGGTTGGCACTACCGGCGCTCCCACATCTGCCGGGTCACGCGGTACTGGTGCTCCGACTCGGACCTGGGCGCCAGGGCCTGGCCGCCGGGTTCATCGTCCCAGGGAAGACGGCGCATCCCTGCCTTTAGCATCACCCGGCTGGAGGCCAGGTTCTCCGGGTGGCAGCGCGCCAGCACCGAGCCGACCCCCACCTCGGCAAAGAAGTGGTCGACGAGGCGGACCAGCGCCTCGGCCGTGTACCCCTGCCCCCACCATTCCGGTCCAATCACATAGCCGATTTCTACCTCTCCGGCAGTTTCATCCCGGTCCACCACCGAGATGGAGCCGATCGGTAAGTCTGAGCCCACCGGAACTATTGCCCACTGATAGAACGTTGGCTGCACATAATTGGATACCCATTCCGCCAAGACAGCCTCTGTCACGGCCAGATGGTCGTGAGGCGGCCAGGTGAGATACTTGGTGGCCCTGGGCGAGCTGGCCCACTGCTCGAACATCGCGGGGGCGTCCCCGGGCTGGAATTGCCGCAGAAGCAGACGTTCGGTGCGCAGGGGAACCGATCCGGTGTGTGTCAGCCTCATCCGAAAATTATACCTGGTGGAAACCTGCCGGCTGGGTAGAATTGTGGCGTGGGACTCTTTCCAAAGCAAGGGAGCTGATCATGGTCGAGAGAGAAATTCCTGCCGGTCCAACTGCTTCTAATTCTGAAGTAGATCTTTTGGTAATTGGCTCGGGAACAGGAATGGCCGCTGCGCTGGCGGCCAACGAGTTGGGTTTGGACGTGTTGGTGGTCGAGAAGACCGAGTATGTCGGCGGGTCGACCGCTCGGTCCGGAGGTGCGTTTTGGATTCCCCCCAACCAGGTGCTGACCGAAGCGGGGGCTGACAACAGCGCCGATGAGGTGCGCAGCTACCTGGAGTCGCTGGTCGGGGAGGATTCGGCGCGGGACCGGTGGGAGGCCTTCGTCACCCACGGGGCCGAGGCGGTCGCGATGTTGGAGCGGACCACCCCCATGAAGTTTTTCTGGGCCCGCTACTACTCTGACTATCACCCAGAACACCCGGGAGGGTCGGCGGAAGGTCGCTCCTGCGAGTGCCTTCCCTTTGACGCCTCCCTTCTGGGGGAGGAACGGGGCCGGTTCCGCCCCGGCGTGATGGAAGCTCCGGTCCCGATGCCGGTGACGGGCGCCGACTACAAGTGGATGAACCTGATTGCTCGGCGCCCACTCCAGGGCGTGCCGCGGGTGACCAAACGGGTGATCCAGGGGGTGGGCGGCAAGGTGCTGGGCCGCGAGTACATGGCTGGCGGGCAGGCCCTGGCGGCCGGAATGTTTGCCGGTCTGATTCGCGCGCAGATCCCGGTCTGGACCCGCGCCCAGCTGACCGACCTGATCGTGGAAGAGGGTCGGGTGGTGGGCGCCCAGATTGAGCAGGACGGTCGGGAGGTCCAGGTGCGGGCCCGGCGCGGGGTGGTCCTGGCTACCGGCGGCTTTGACCACGATCTGGCCTTGCGCCAGCAACTCCAGTCCCCGATTTTGTCCGAAGATTTGTCCCTCGGTTCCCCGGGCAACACCGGCGACGGGATTGCTGCCGGTCAGCGGGTGGGGGCCGAAACCAAGCTGATGGATCAGGCCTGGTGGTTCCCTTCGTTCGCCCCGGTTGGGGACGGTCCGGTCCAGATTTGCCTGGCGGAACGGTCCCTTCCCGGCTCCCTGCTAGTCAACGATGAGGGGCAACGTTTCATCAACGAGGCCACCGACTACATGTCGTTTGGGCAGCGGGTGTTGGAGCTGGCAGACGAAGGTCACCCGGTCGGCACCATGTGGCTGATCTTTGACAAGAAGTATCGGGACTCTTATGTCCTGGCCGGGTCCCTGTTTCCCACGATGGCGATTCCGCAGTCCTGGTACGACGCTGGGATTGCCGCCACCGGGAAGACCCCGCGCGAGTTGGCCGCCGGCATCGGCGTTCCGCCCGAACAGTTGGAGGCAACGCTTCGCCGGTTCAACCAGGTGGCCAACCTGGGGGTGGACCACGACTTTGGCCGAGGTCAGAGCGCCTACGACCGCTATTACGGTGACCCGACCATCACCCCGAACCCGAACCTTCGTCCACTGAAGGGGACCCTCTACGCGGTGAAGATGGTGCTGTCGGATCTGGGGACCTGCGGTGGCCTGGTCGCGGACGCCCGCGGGCGCGTGCTGGGTCAGGATCAGCAGCCAATTGCGGGACTCTACTCCCTGGGCAACAATGCGGCCAACGTGTTTGGCCGGTCCTACCCGGGTGCGGGAGCAACCATCGGCCAGGGCTTGGTTTACGGTCTGATTGTGGCGCGCGAGGCGGCCGCCAACCGCTAGGCGGGCCAACTTGGCTCTTGCCCGAGCGGCGATCGGTTCCGGGACCCGGGTGGGTTCCGGAACCTTTTGCTAGCGGGAGTCGCCATCCTCGGATAGGGCCAGGTCAATGACCCGTTTCATCAGTGCTGCTGCCTCTTCTGGGGTGACCGCGGGTTCGCCCACGGCAACCGCAATCTCGGTGGCTGCGACCCCCGGAACCTGGGTGGCTCGCCAGGGCCGGCAAAAGGCGACCCCGGATTCCTCAATCACCTGGTGAAGGAAGCGGTTGAGCCGCTCGGCGTTCCCCAGCGTGTACAGGTGGAACTGGTTGGTGTGGACCGGGGCCGGTTGGCTGGTGATTTCGGATGGAAGTGCAGCGGTGAACTGGCGTGCCCACTGCACAGCCTGTGGGATTCCCGCCAGTTTTGACCGCAAACCCACCAGCGCCGAGGCCGCGATCGCAGTGGCGTGGTAGGTGGTCCCGCCGAGTCGGCGTCGCCAGACCCGGGCTTCGGCCACGGTGGCCTGATCCCCCACCAGGACGGCTCCGGCCAGGGCGCCCAGTCCCTTATAGAAGGACAGGTAGACCGTGTCGGCCAGGGCCGCGATCTCCGCGAGGCTGTGTTCCAGGTGCGGGGTTGATTCCCACAGGCGAGCCCCGTCAATGTGCAGGGCGACTCCCCGGTCCTGACAGGCGGCCGCCAGGTCGACCAGCTCTTCCCAGGTGGGGAGCAGGCAGCCGGCGTCTCTGAGCGGCAGTTCTACCAGGACGGCCCCCAGTTCCCCGGGGATTGCGTCTAGGTTGGCTCTGGTGGCCACCCGGTTGCCGCGGGTCAGGTACTCATATTGGAGGCCGTGCAGAATGCGGGGACCATCCTCCTCATGCACCAGGAGGTGGCTCAGGTCCGGCAGCGCTACCCGGGGATTGCGGGCCCGATCTGTGTGAATCCGGAGGGCCACCTGCTGAGCCATAATCCCCGAGGGGAAGAACACGGCGGCTTCGATCGCCAGCAGTTCCCGCACTTCGGTTTCGAGTATTGCTATCGGTCCCCCGTCGCCGTACAGGTCCCACTGGTCGAGGCCGTACTGTTCGCAGGCTTCCGCCAGGGCGTGGAACTCCTCGGCGGGGGTTCTGAGCCGGGAGAAGATGGTGTTGGGGGCGGTCTGCAACGCTTGGGTGACCCGGTCGGCACTGGTTACGGGCTGGGTTTTGCTCATGCCTAAACTCTAGTCCGCCCCCAACCCTCAGTTTTACTCTTCGATCAGGAGCACCTCGTCGATCAGGTCCTCCGCTTCCCCTTCCACTTCGAGCAGTTCGACATCTCGGAGCTTTCGCTCAACCGCACGCGTGCGCCGACCGGCATCTTCGACCGTGCGCTGGGCGGTCTGCAACTGTTTGCCGAGCCGCTCCCAGACCTGCCCGTACTTCGCGAACTCGGCCTTGGCGGCCCCCAGCACCTGCCAAACCTCAGAGGAGCGTTTTTCAATGGCCAGGGTCTTGAATCCCATCTGCAGGCTGCCGAGCAGTGACATCAGCGTGGTGGGGCCGGTGATCATCACCCGTTCGTTAACCTGCAACGATGAAGCCAGTCCAGGAATCCTCACCGTTTCGGCGAACAGACCCTCGGTCGGTAGGTACATGATGGCGAAGTCTGTCGACAGGGGCGGATGAATGTACTTGGTGCTGATGGTTTTGGCTTGCAGTCGAATGGCCTGCTCCAGTTCCTTGGTGGCCCGCTCCACCTCCACGACATCGCCCGCCTCTTGGGCCGACAGGAGCCGCTCGTAGGACTCCTGGGGGAACTTTGAGTCGATTGGCAGGTACACCGGCGAGTCCTCACTCTTGCCGGGGAGCCGAACCGCGAACTCCACCCGCTCCCGCGACTGGGGATCAATCGCCACGTTCTCTTCATACTGGCTAGGTGAGAGGACATCCTCCAACTGGCGTGACAGTTGCACTTCCCCCCAGGTTCCCCGGGTCTTCACGTTGGACAGGACCCGCTTCAGCCCACCCACATCCGAGGCGAGCGTCTGCATCTCGCCGAGCCCGCGCTGCACTTTCTCCAGCCGGTCCGAAACCAGCTGGAAGGACTCACCGAGGCGCTTTTGCAGAGTTCCCTGCAACTTCTCATCCACGGTCAGGCGCATCTTCTCGAGCTGCTCATCATTTTGAGTTCGCACCTTGTCCAGTTCCAGACGCAGGGCGTCGCGCAGTTCATCCTGGCGTTTGCTGGAGGTCTCGGTCAGCTTTTCGATCTGCTCAGAGTTCTCTTTCAGTGACTGTGCGAGGCTGGCCTGCAACTTCTCCGCCACCTCAAGGCGGATTCGCTCAAGCTCGGCCGCGTTGGTGGTGCGGAGCTGATCCAGACCCTTAGTGAGGGAATCCCGCAGTTCACCCAGGCTGCGATCCATCCGGTCCAGTCGGCCGGTCAGAATCTCTTGCAGTTCCAGCCGGGCCGCCGCGTCTGCCTGAAGGCGCTGGCGGGCCTCATCCCGGTTCTGTCCCACCTGGTCGCGGAGTCGAGCATCGAGCACCTGCTGCAGTTCGACCGTCCGCTGGCCCTGCATCTGCCCGCTGGTGACAATCTGTTGTTCCAGCCGAGCGGTGCCCTCTACCAGCTGCGTCAACCTACCCCCGTCTGCACCGTCCCCGCCCCGGCGCAAAACCAGCACGATCAGGACCGCGACCAGGACGATGACCCCAACCAGCAGGATGCTCTCCAAGCTCATTGCTTCCCCTTTGTTCAAACCCGCGGTGGCGTTCGCACCGACACTAAGAATCTACCCTGCCCGTCCGACAGGTTGACTTTTGCTGTTCGGCTCCCGCGCGGCCACCTCGTCCGTATAATCTTGATCACACTCACCCGACCCGAGTAGAGGTTCACCATGAGCAAGAAGAACAAAACCCCAAAGATGGACAAGGACCTCTACGAGGCCGAGCTTCGACGCCTCCAAGCCGAGCTGGTCGAAATGCAGGCGTGGGTCAAAGCCACGGGGGCCCGCATCGTCGTTCTGTTTGAGGGGCGCGATGCGGCCGGCAAGGGCGGTGCTATCAAGCGAATTACCGAGTATTTGAACCCCCGGATTGCGCGCGTGGTCGCCCTCCCGATGCCCACCGAACGCCAGCAGACCCAGTGGTACTTCCAGCGCTACGTGGAGCACCTGCCCGCGGCCGGTGAGATTCGCCTGTTTGACCGCTCCTGGTACAACCGCGGCGGGGTGGAAAAGGTGATGGGCTACTGCACACCGGAGCAGCACCAACTGTTCCTGCGCCAGTGCCCAATCTTCGAGCGGATGCTGGTGGATGACGGCATCATCGTCCTGAAGTACTGGTTCTCAGTCTCGGACAAGGAGCAGATGAAACGGTTCCGCTCCCGCCTCACCGATCCGATGCGGCGCTGGAAGCTTTCGCCCACCGATTTGGAGTCAATTACCCGCTGGGAGGAGTATTCGCGCGCCAAGGACGAAATGTTCGTCCACACCGATATTCGGGAGGCCCCCTGGTTTGTGGTGGAGTCTGACGACAAGCGGAAGGCGCGGATCAACGTGATTCACCATCTGCTCTCCAAGATTCCCTACACCCACATTGAACGGCCGACCCTGGAAATCCCCAAGCGCCCCAAGTCGACCGGATATCGGCGAACTGACCGCTCCCTCCAGCACGAAATCCCGGATTACGCGGCCTCGCTCTCCCAGGAATCCGTCAAGTTCACCTACCGGGACGTGGAGGACGACGAGTTGCCCGACAACGGCGAGGTGGACAGCAGCGAGCAGAATCACCCAGCCCAGGCCACCGAGACCGACGAGTAGCCGCGCCGGTCCGACCCGATCCGACCCGCAGCTCGGGTCGGACCAACCGCCTACCGGCACCGAAGCCAAACTGTGGTTTCGCCTGGGAGCCGGAGTTTACCCGCCTCACCTAGGGTGACAGGTTGACTGGCGAGGAGGATTTCCCCGCCGTCAACCTCCACCTCGTCCACCCCAAAGTTGGTCACGTTCACCCAGCCGCCCGGCCGGGCAAACATGAGCACGTGGGCGGGCGCCTCCAACCAGCTCAACTCTTCACCCGACTCCAACTGTCGCCGAAGGGCGAGGGCCGACCGGTACAGGTGCAGGATCGAGTCCGGCTTCGCCTCGGCCGCCTCCACCGAATACTGCCCAAACTCGGGCGGCTGGGGCAGGTGTGCCCCGTTGGACCCAAAGCCGAAGGAGCTGCCTTCCCGGGTCCAGGGAATCGGGACTCGGCACCCGTCCCGGCCCACGTCAACGCCCGGGCTCCGGAAGAAAGTGGGGTCCTGGCGCTGGTCGGGGGCGATGTCGCGCACCTCGGGCAACCCGAGTTCTTCCCCCTGATACAGGTAGGTGGAACCGGGCAGGGCCAGCAGCGTCATGGTGGCGGCCCGGCTCCGCCGCAGACCGCGGGGCCGATCCTCAACCAGGTCGACGTCACCTTGGAGCAGCCAGCGCCGATCCCGGTCCTGGGTGTCGGGCGCATCCGGCAGCGCGTACCTGGTGGCGTGGCGAACCACGTCGTGATTGGAGAGCACCCAGGTGGTGGACGACCCCGCCTCCGCCGCCAGCGCCAGGTTCTCCGCGATGATCTGACGGAACTCGTCAGCGTCGAAGTTGGCCCGCAGCAGGTCAAAGTTGAATGCTTGGCCCAGGGAGTCCGGCCGGGCGTAGCGCACTCGCCGGTTGGCCGGGGTCCAGGCTTCGGCCACCGCCACGCGGGGCGGGTCGTACTGATTGAACAGTTCCCTCCACTCCGCATAGATCTCGTGTACCTCGTCGCGATCGTCAATCCGTCCGTTGCCGAGGTGGCGCGGATGGGCATCCAGTTCAGCCTGGGTGGGCAGCGGCTCGCTCAGATCCTTGGTCAAGAAGTTCGCCACGTCGATGCGGAATCCGTCGACGCCCCGGTCAGACCAGAACCGCAGCGTCTCCAGGAACTCGGCGTGCACATCGGGGTGGGCCCAGTTCCAGTCGGGCTGCTCAGGGGCAAACATGTGCAGGTAGAACTGGCCATCCCCCACCGGCTCCCACGCCGACCCGCCAAAGGCCGCGACCCAGTCGGTGGGCGGCTCGCTCTGGTCGGGCCCCAGGCCGTCCCGGAAAATGTATCGGTCCCGAGCCGGGGAGCCTTTGGGGGAAGCGAGGGCCTCTTGGAACAGGACGTGGCGGTTGGACGAGTGGTTGGGGACGATGTCAACAATCAGGCGAAGACCGGCCTCATGCAGGGCCGTAACCAGGTGGTCAAACTCGGCCAGGGTACCAATCCTTGGATCAACGTCGCGATAGTCGTCGACGTCGTAGCCGCCGTCGGCCAGCGCTGAGGGGTAAAACGGGGACAGCCAGATCGCATCGATCCCCAGTTGGCGCAGATAGGGCACGCGGGAGATGATCCCGGCCAGGTCCCCAATCCCATCACCGTTGGCGTCGGCAAATGAACGGGGATAAATCTGATAGACCACCGCTTGGCGCCACCAGTTGGGGTCGGAGGTGGGCTGGGTGGAGGTAACGTCGTCGGTCTGCACGGCTCGCCTTTCTCACGGGGTGCGTCAATTATCCCCTACCCCGCGCAGAACGCGGGCTCACCCCGCCGACCGCTTTTTCGAAGGAATTGTGGGTGGGGCTTTTTGGCGGAGCCGACCGGCTCACCCGAACCGGCCGCACCGGTCTTCGAATAGTTCACACATAACCGTGGTTAACCGGCCAATTTGCCTCACCGGGATCAACTGAGTCGACCTGAGTGAGGTTCGCCCCCACCTCCGGCGTAGTAGACGACCGATAATTCTACCAGCCGCCGCTGATTATTACCGATATCTTGCATAATCAATGGCCGAGAGCTAGCATTTTTAGACGCAGTTTTAGCCACCAGCTGAAACTGTGCCATCAACGGTTGAGGGGCCCTGGGCCCCAGCCTCGAAGGAGAGACAATGCGAACTACTTCGCGCTGGCCTTCGACACTAGCTACGTTGGCATTGGTAGGGACTTCCCTAACTCTTGCCTCCCCGGTGCTAGCTGCCGAAGGACAAAACGAGCCAAATCCCAACCCACCTATTGCCGAAAACCTTCTGGACCTCCCGCAGTCGGGCGACCCTGCCGAGGGCCCGCAGAGCGATCCAGAAGACACCCCCACCACCCAGTTGGTGCCCACCCCGCGCTCCACCGAGATCCCGGCGCCGTCCATTGAGTCGATCCGCGAACTCGGCGTTGGTCAGAGCGACGTCACCACCGAAGGCTGGGTGACCGCCACCTATCCCGCCGGCGGATTGAAGGGTTTTGTCATTCAGTCCCCGGGCACCGGCGGCACCTGTGACCTCGAGGGCACCTCGGACGCAATCTTTATCTATGCGGGCAACAATGCCATCACCTACCCGAGCGTCGGGGAGTACGTCCAGGTCACCGGGAACACCTCTTCCTACGGCGCCCAGGGCGACGAGGACGGCCTGTTCCAGATCTCGCTGACCTCGGCCGACGCAGTGTCGGTTCAGGCTGACACGACCGGTATTGATCCGGCCGAGCCGATCAGCTGCCCCTGGCCGGAGACAATGGCCGAGCGCGACGCCATCGAGTCGATGCTGTACCTGCCCGAGGGCGACTTTGCCGTCACCAATAATTACGACGCCAACCAGTACGGCAGCCTGACCATCTCTGCGACCGGCGCCCCGCTGCTGCAGCCAACTGACGTGGCGCCCTACGGCACTGCCGGTTACGACCAGCAGGTGAGCACCAACTACGCGAAGTCTTTCGTGCTGGATGACGGCTCCACCACCAAGTTTGCCAACGGCGCGGGCAAGAACCTGGTTCCGCCCTACGTCTCGGCCGAGGGCGCCACTGCGGTTGGAGCCAACGTCCAGTTCAAGGATCCGCTGGTGGTTGATTTCCGCAACGGCGTCTGGACCCTGAACCCGACCGAGCAGATCGAGACTAGCGCGGAGGCCGTCATCGGTGAACTGCCGGCGGACTTCACCTATACCCGTCCGGCCGCCCCGACCAAGGCTTCGCTCGGCGACGCCGACCTGGTGGTTGGCGGGTTCAACCTGGAGAACTACTTCCCAACCACCGGTGATAGCTGGGCCGCAACCTGCACCTCGTACAAGGACCGGAACAACGTGCCGATCTCCGTCAACCGGTGCCCGGAGGCAACTGTTGACGGCCACACCACCGCCGGACCGCGCGGGGCTTGGGATGCAGCCAACCTGGCCAACCAGACCAGCAAGCTGGTCAGCGCGATCAACACGTTGGATGCCTCGGCCCTCGGCGTGATGGAGCTCGAGAACTCCTACAAGCTCTCTTTCGGGGACGAGTCGAAGGCGGGTGCCTCTGCCCAGTATCTGGTGGACGCCCTCAATGACGCCGCCGGCTACGAAAAGTGGGATTTCATCACCCCGAACCTGGATCAGAGCGAAGCCTATGACCAGCAGGACGTGATGTACCCGGGCATCATCTACCAGCCCGAGGATGTCACCCCCATTGGCCCGAACCTGATCCTGGGCGACCAGTCCGATCCGGGTGAGGCATTCTCGAACGCTCGCGCTCCCTTCGGTCAGGCTTTTGAGCCCGCCGATGGCGGTCGCCCGTTCTTCCTGGTGGCCAACCACTTCAAGTCCAAGAGCTCTCCCGGCTCGGGCGACGAAGCCGACAACGGTCAGGGCGGCTGGAATGCCTCCCGCACCGCTCAGGCGAACGCGCTGGCGAACTGGATTGACCAGGACGCGCTGCCGGAACTGGAGACGCTGACTGGAAAAGTAGTGGAAGACGTCGTCCTGGTGGGCGATTTCAACTCCTACACCTTCGAGGATCCGATGCTGGCGCTGTACGCCGCTGGCTACCAGAACCTGAACGTGACCGACGGGATGCCGGAGAACTCTTCTTACAACTACTCCGGCCTGAACGGTTCGCTGGACCACGTGCTGATCTCGTCTTCGGCCGCGGCCCGGACCACCGGCCACGCGATTTGGAACATCAACTCGCCCGAGTCCATCGCGTTGGACTTCAACCGACTCGATGCCACTCCGGGTGACTTCGTGCAAGACACCCTGGGTGAGCCATACCGGTCTTCGGACCATGACCCGGCCGTCGTCGGCTTCGATGCTGACGACGCGGGAACCGTTGACGTCAACCTGTTGAACATCAACGACTTCCACGGCCGGATCGACGGCACCCTGAACCCGGAAGGCGATGCGCTCACCGCTTCACCGACGGTCAACTTTGCCTGGACGATTGAGGACCTGCGCGAGCAGTACGGCAGCTCAAACACGCTGTTCCTCTCCGCCGGTGACAACGTCGGGGCCTCGCTGTTCCCCTCCTCCATTGAGCAGGATCAGCCGACCATCGACCTGCTGAACACCCTGGGCCTGGCCGCTAGCGCCGTGGGCAACCACGAGTTTGACGCGGGCTGGCAGGATCTGCGTGATCGCCTGCAGGATGAGTTCGACGCTCCCCTCCTCGGGGCCAACGTCTACCTGAAGGGGACCGACACGCCGGCCCTGCCCGAGTACGCCATGCTCGACGCGGCCGGCCTGCGCGTAGCAGTCATTGGGGCGGTCACCGAAGAGACCCCGACCCTGGTCAACCCGCAGAACGTGGCGGACGTTGACTTTGGGGACCCGGTCGAGGCGGTAAACCGCGTGGCGGCCGAGCTGATGGCTCTGCCCGAGGACGAGCGACCCGACCTGATTGTGGCCGAATACCACGAGGGCGCCCCCCAGGGTGCCAACGCTTCGACCCTGGAGGAGCAGGTGGCTAACTCACCTGTCTTCGCCTCGCTGGTCAACGACACCTCCGCTGATGTGGACGCCATCTTTACCGGTCACACTCACCAGGCCTACGCCTGGGAGGGCCCGGTGCCCGGAGTCGAGGGGAAGACCCGTCCGGTCGTCTCCACCGGCTCCTACGGCGTGAACGTCGGCCAGGTGATTCTGACCGTCGACCAGGAAACCGGCGACGTGGTGGCTCACACGGAGCGACTGGTACCGGTCGCTGCCGGTGGAACCATGGAGGAAATGCGGGAGAACCCGACTGTTGAAGCGGCCTACCAGATCATCCTGGCGGCCATGCAAAACGCTCGGGAAGTTGGGGATGCCCCCACGGGCACGCTGACCGCGCCCATCACCCGCGCCTATACCGACGGCGTCTACGTCGACGGAGTCTTCCAGAAGACTGAGGCCTCCAAGGAGGACCGCGGAGAAGCTTCCCCGCTGGCCACCCTGGTTGGCAACATGCTGCGGGACTCTATGTCCTCGCTGCCCACTCCCCCCGACATCGGGGTGCTGAACCCGGGTGGTCTGCGCACCGATCTGGTCCCGGATGAAGATGGAAACATCACCGTGGCCCAGGCCCGCGCGGTCCTGCCGTTCAACAACGAGCTGACCATCGCAACCGTGACCGGTCAGCAGTTCATCCAGATTCTGGAAGAACAGTGGCAGCGCACCGCCGACGGCGAAGTTCCCTCGCGGGACTACCTGCAACTCGGGCTGTCCGACAACGTCACCTACACCTACACGGAGGTTGACGATCCGGCCAACCCGGGCCACACCAAGGGAATCGTCAACTCGGTGACCATCAACGGTCTGCCGATTGACCCGGCCGCCGAGTACCGGATCGGAACGTTCTCGTTCCTGTCTGCCGGTGGGGATAACTTCCACACCTTCGCCGACTCCAGTGTCCTGGAAACCGGTTTGCTCGACTGGGAGGCCTGGCTGAACTACCTGGAGACCAGCAGCCCGATCACCCCCGACTTTGCTCGCGCAGGCGTGCAGGTTGAGGGCCTGGCGGCTGGACAGCAACTGATGGCTGGGGAAGAACTGACCGTGAACCTGTCACGGATGGATATCCCCGCTGTCGGGGCGCCGGCGAACACTTCGGTGAGCGCCGACTTCCAGCCGGCCGTTTTCCGCGCCGGAGGCGAAAGCGTGCCGGTGACCGACGGGGCTGCCACCTTGACCCTGACTGTGCCCGACGGCATCAACGGGCCGGCCATGTTCAGTGCGCTGGCGGATCCCACCGGGACTCAGGTTCTGATTCCGGTTCTGATTGGCTCTGAGGTTGAGGCTCCCACGATCACCGTGGATCCGACCAAGGTCCAGGCAGGCAAGGATGTCACCATCAACGGTAAGAATTGGTTCCCGGGCACCGAGATCAAGCTGAGCTTGGGTGAGAACGAACTGGGAACTGCCACCGCTGGCGAGGACGGCTCCTTCTCCGTCAAGGTGACGATTCCCAAGACGGTCAAGGCCGGGTCCTACCTGGTCACCGCCTTTGATCTGGAGCGCACTGCGACCGCCTCCCTCCAGGTGACGGCCGTACCCTCCACCGAAGTGGATAAGCCGAAGGACGAGCTGCCCAAGACCGGTGCCAACATCATGTGGGCGCTGATCCTGGCCGCTGCTGCCACTGCCGGTGGTGTCACCGTGGTGCGGCGCGTTCGAGCTGACCGCTAACGCTGAGCGGGGCGCCGGGGTGATACCCGGTGCCCCCTTAGTCCAAAGATAGATTGTGGCCCTGGGAGATCATCCCAGGGCCACTTTCCTTTGGGCCACTCAGCCCCACATTTGGCTGCTACTCTTCGCCGAGTTTTCGATCGGCCGCCTCGCGGGCCTGGTCGATCTTCTCGTCAAACTTGCCCCCGGTCAGACCTTTGGCGGCTCCAGCCGCCCGGTCGAGGAGGGCATCCGTCTTCTCCTCATCTTTCAGATCGTCCCGGTGCTCCTCAAAGACTTCTTTCGCTTTGTCTACCATGCCTTCAGCAGACTTCTTCAGGTCGTCAAGGCCCATTGCTACCTCCATGTTTGCTGTGATCCGACTCACTTATTATAGGGCGGAAGTCCCATCGGCGGCAGGTCGAAAGCCCCTCAAACCCGATTTTTTACTAAACTCGTCGACCGGTGAATGCAAAGGTTATCGTTAGGTTGATCAGGCCAGCGACCACAATTATCACAGCGACCCCATACCGAAGCGGAGCAAACTGCGCCGCGAGCAGCTCTCCCTGAAAGTCGGCCGCGGCCCGGGCAGCAGCCACCTGCGTTTGGTTGAGCGCGTTAACCCCGCCGATGACAGCGTTGGCCGTATCCGCCGCGGCGTTTTGAATGCCCGTGTAGGCGTCTCCCCCGTAGGCCTCCATCGGCGTGTACTGGGTCAGGTTCTGGTACGTAATTGAACCCAAACTTGGCTGGGAAACAGAGCTGAAAGCAATCCAGGCCCCAGCCGCCAGGCAAAGAGCCAGAATCACCAGCGCCCCCACCTGCAAGAACTGGTCGACCGCCCGGCCGGAGACAGCGCGCGCGCCGACCTCGGGGCCCGGATCCGGTTCCAGGTGTTCGGCTGACCCACCCATTGGCTCCCCCGGTAGCTGCGAACCGGTGGTGGGCAGCGGCTGGGTGCCAGGTAGGTAGTCGGGGTCGGTCTGATCGGTTGATGGGTTGTAAGTCATGAGCTGGTCCTTTCCTGAGCTGACTGTGCTGCTTCAGGCTAAGGGAGGGCTCCGACAAGTGTGGTTGGCCGAACCGGGATTGCGGGCAAAAAAAGGCCCGAACCGGCAAAACTACCGGTCCGGGCCCATCCGATTTCAGTGGCGACGCGCCGCCAACGTCAGGTTGATTGCCCCGATCAGGCCGAGCACCAGGAACACTGCCCCGGTCAGCAAAGCCCAGGTGGTGGCGTCGGTAAATCCGTGGGCCAGGGCCTCCAGGGTGGCCGAATCCGCGCCTTTGGCTCGCATCTGCGTCAGGTTGGTCCCGCCGGTCAGGCGGGTGGTGTCAGCCAGTTGGCTGGCCTTCTCCGAACTGATTCCCACTTTCTCCAGTGCCCGCGGAACTGCCAGGGCCACGGTGATGGAAAGTGCTCCACCAGCAAAGGCCGTGCCAAAGGCCGAGCCGATCTGGCGGACCGTGCTCTGGGTGGCAGATCCCTCCCCGGACACCTCAACCGGAACGTCCTGCAGCACTGTGCCGGTCAGTTGGGCCGAAGCCAGCCCCAAGCCCAGACCGTAGAGCACCAGCGGAGCGGCAATAATCCACCCGTTCAGGGTCGGGGTCAGGATCAGAGCCAGGACGACGATCCCAATCACCTCGAGCGACAGCCCCAGAATCACGGTGCCGGGTGAGCCCAGTTTGGCGGCGAGGTGGCGCGCAGCCGCCCCCGACAGGAAGGCGCCGGCGGCCATTCCCGCCAGGACAAATCCGGAGTCCATCACGTCAAAGCCGCGCGCGTTCACCAGGAACAGGGGCAGAACGAACAGAATCGCGAACTCGCCCACGGCCACCATCGCGGCCGTGAGATTGCCCCAGGAGAACGTCGGCAGGCGGAACAGGCCCAGCTCCAGGACCGCGGGGCGGCCCACTTTACCCCGGTGGTGTTCCCAGAGCAGGAACCCGGCTAAGGCGATCACCGCCACGGCCAGAGTCACGGGGATTGGTGAGATGGGGGCGTCTTTCCCCCAGGTCAGACCGGCCAGCTTCAGCTCACCGATCGGGGTCCACCATCCCAGGGTCGGCCCCTCAATGATGGAGAACACGAGCGCCCCCAGCCCAACCGCGCTGAGGCCCACCCCTACCAGGTCGGCTCCGGACTTGGTGACCCCGCGGGTCTCGGGCACCACCAGGTAGGTGAGGACGAAGAGGATCACACCGATGGGCACATTCACCCAGAAAATCCAGCGCCACGAGGCGTACTGGGTGAGCGCTCCCCCGATCAGGGGGCCGATCGCGGCGGCCCCGGAGATAACCGCGCCCCAAACGCCAAAGGCAGCGGCCCGGTACTTGCCGCGGAAAATCGCGTTAACCGTCGACAGGGTCGAGGGCATGATGCACGCCGCCCCGACCGCCTGGACAGCCCGAGCCGCCAGCAGGGTTCCGGTGGTGGCTCCCGCCGCGGCCAGCATGGACCCGCCGACGAAGATGATCAGGCCGGTCTGGAACAGTCGGCGCCGACCCCAGCGGTCCGCCAGGTTCCCGCTGGAAAGCAGCAGAGCCGCCAGCAGCACCGCGTAGAGACTGTTGACCCACTGGGCGTCGGTCAGGTCCATCTTCAGGTCTTTGATGATGTCGGGCAGGGCCACCCCCACGATGGTACCGTCCAGCACAATCATCCCCAGCCCGGTGGCCAGGATTCCCAGGGTGGCCCACTCGCGCCCGCTGGGGGCCACGATCTTCTCAGACCCACCCGCGGGGGTGGTTGGGCTGTCGGCGGTCGGTGCGCTCGACCCGCCTGCGTGGCGACTCATGACGCCACCTCGGCGCGTGCGTGGGCGGGGGCAGTCAGGGCCCACACGCCCTTGCCGATCCAGATGAATAGCAGCAGCAGACCCACGGTCAGTCCAATGTGCCCCAGCCCCGCAATGCCGGCGTGGGCGGCTCCCGGCTCGGTCCCCAAGACCGTCTGGGTCCCCCCGACCCAGAGCGCGCCCGCGGTCAGGATCAGCCCGAAGTTGTAGACACCAAAGCCCCACCAGTAGAGCCGGCCAGTGTTGAGCTGCAGGCTGCGCTGGAGGACCAGGAGCAGCAGCATCACCAGGGTGCCGAGCGTCAACAGGTGCGTGTGCACCACGCTGAGCTGGGTGAAGCCGGTAAAGTCGCGGGGCCTGGTCAACTCCCGATAGAACAACCCTGAGATCAGACCCAGGAGGGTGTAGCTGGCAGCAGCCAAGAATGTGGTTCGCATAATTCTCCCTTCTGCCTTCATTCTGGTCAGGCAGCAGGGCCGGCGCGGACCGGCAGGTCAACCGAACGGTTGATTCGGAGTTTGAGGTGCGCTACACCAGACCCAGCTCGCGCCCCTTAGCTACCGCCGCGGTCCGGGATTGGACGCCCAGTTTGGCATACAGGTGCACCAGATGCGTCTTGACGGTGGCTTGGGAGACGAACAGTTCCCGGGCCATCTGCTCATTGGACCGACCCAAAGCCAGCAGGGCCAGCACTTCCAGTTCACGTTCGGTGGGCGAGGCGACCGTCGACAGATCCCGTTGGCGCAGCCTAGTTTGAACGGATGAGCCCCAGACCGGACGCCCGGCCGCCGCCAGGCGAATGGCCGCCACCAGGTCTTCGGTGGGGGCATCCTTCAACAGGTAGCCGGTGGCCCCCGCCTCAATGGCAGCCAGAATGTCCGCATCGGTGCCGTAGGTGGTCACCACCAGGACCGCAGGTCCACGCCGGGCCACCAGTTCGCGGGTGGCTTCGGACCCGCTCATCCGCCCGGGCCCAAACCGCAGGTCCATCAGCACCACGTCCGCCCGATTCGATTCAGCCCATTCGAGCAGCTCTTCTGCGGTGGCCAGTTCGGCCACCACCGCCAGGTCCGGCTGGGCCTCCACCAGGGCTCTCAGTCCAGCCCGCACCACCGGATGATCGTCGACCACCACCACGTCGATCAAGGCTTTGTCTTTCACCCCGGGATCAGTCAACTCAGCTCCACCGCCTCGGTCTCGAGGCGGACTCCCAACGCGGTGCCGCCCCCGGGCTCAGACTCCACCGTCAGGGTGCCGCCCATTTCCTCGACCCGCCGGCCCATCGCGGTCAGACCAAAACCCCCGCCCGAGGTGGCCGGGTGCTCGGGGTCAAATCCCACCCCATTGTCGACAATGTCCAGAAGGACCTCGCCGGGCAGGAAGGTGAGGGTGACGGCCGCCTGGGAGGCATGCGCGTGCTGCACCACGTTAGCCAGTGCCGACTGGGCGACTCGGAGCAAGCCGGTCTCAACCGGCACCCCGAGTGAGCGGCGCCGGCCCTCAATCCGAACCTCGACCTGCAGGTGCTCGTCGGAGTTCTTGGCGCCCACCCGCACCAGCGCTGCCGCCAAGTCCGAGTTGTCCAACTCTCCCGGGCTGAGGGCACGCACCACGCGGCGCACCTCGGCCAGATTCTCCTGGGTGACCAGACGCGCCCGGCCCACCAGCTGCTCCACCTCGGGATCCAACTGGCGACCGGTGCTGTCAATTCCGCGCAGCAGCAACTCCACTCCGGCCAGCCCCTGAGCGACGGTGTCGTGGATTTCCCGCGCCAACCGTTCGCGCTCCCCGGCGAGGAGCCGGTCCTTTTCCGCCTCGGCCAACAGTGCCTGGGCCGAAGCCAACTCGGTCAGGGCCCGCTGTCGCGCCTGCGACTCTTTTCTAACCATCTCAATGGCCAGGACGAATCCGACCGCGGTCAACGCGCCGATCACCGGCCCCAACACCAACCCCACCTGGTCGTCGCCGGGTGGACGCCCCATCATCCCGTGCACCACAGCGATGGTGAGGGTTACCCCCACGGCACCGACCCCGTAGAACGAGCCGAGCGCGTGCATTTCAATAATCATCAGGGGGAAAGCCACCCAGACGGCGCTGGGGGTGTTCAGCAGCATCAGAGCCCAGGCCAGGTTGAGCGAACCCATCCACAAGATGGACTCGATTCGGGTGGGCCGCAGACCCGCGCGGCCCGGTCGGGGGTGGGCGCGCAGTCCGTAGATCAGGAAACAGGCCCCAAACAGAAGCGCCCAAATCAGGGTCAGGTGCCGCTGAGCTGGCGGGGTTCGCACCACGGCCACCACCGTGAGCGCAAACACGATGGCGTCCAGCAGGTACAGCCACCGCTGGGAGATCGAGGACGGCGTTTCCATGCCTTCACCCTAGTGCAACCGGTGAAACCAAGCTGCGCCCACCTTCGGCACCCTAACCGACTTGGGTGGGCGACAGCTGGCTCAACTGCGGGCCGAGCCCAATGTCGATCAGATGGAGGCGCCCGCACAGGCGCGGACCCTCACCCACCAGCTGACCGACCTTGTAGGCCCCGAAAGTGACGGTCAGGTCCGCTGGCAGCACCGCCGGATCCGGCACCTCCCCGGTGTCGCAGTCCAGTCCCGAAGGCAGGTCGACGGCCACCACCAAACCCAACTGTCCGGCCGACCGGAGCTGACTGAGCGCCGCCACCACCTCGCGCGCGGGGCTCCGCAGGGCGGCCCGCCCGGCCGAGCCGGTCCCCAAAACTCCGTCCACCACCACCGAGGCTCGCGGCGCGTACTCCCCGACCGCGGCCACCAGCTCGGCCACGGGTGCCCCCGGCTCGGCCAAAAGTTCGGCCCCGGTGTCGAGGGCGGCTTGGAGCCCGCCCTGGTGGATTCGGCCCGCCACCGGCAACACCTGGACGAGGCGGCCCCAGTTGGACAGTTCGGCCGCCGCGTAGAGGGCGTCACCACCGTTGTTTCCCGCCCCCACCACCAGCAAAATTGGGCCACCTTTTTTGCCCAGCTCCGCCTCGATCTGGGTGGCCAACCCGCGGGCAGCGCGAGCCATCAGCGGCTCACCGGCGGCAAGCAACGGGCGTTCGGCCGCCACAATCTGGGCGGCAAAATAGGCATCCACGGGATCAGCTCCTTGGTTCAGGTTTGGTCGCTGCTCGGAGGATATCAGCAGCCGGTTTACATCTGCTCCTTGATTCCCCGGCGGATCAGGAACCAGTTCATCGGGTAGGCGGTGGCGAACCCGACCAGCATGGCCACCTGCATCAGCAGCCAGAACAGTGCGGTGTTGGCGGCCACCGGACCGCCGAACCAGGCTGGGAACAGCCAAAGTTGCCCGAGCGCCATCGTCAGGTACATCCCGACTTGCCAGCTGGTCAGAGACAGGGTGTCGGCTTTGATTGCCGCCCACCAGGCTTGGCGGCGCCCAAGTTGTTTCATCGAGGTGATGGCCCAGTATTGGAACGTGATCCCCACCAGGTAGGCCGCCACGAAGGTGAGCACGAAGTGAGCAAACAGGTTGTGCGAGAACAGCCACGGGTAGCCACCCAGCACCAGCAGGCTGGGAACCGCGAACAGCAGCCATTCAACGGCCAGGTCCGCCAGCGTGCAGCCCGCTCCGCAGTGACAGGTGCCCAGGAAGACCGACACCGGGAAGGGTCGGGAGGAGCCCATGTTCATTGGCTTGGATCCGGGAGCCATCGACATTTTCGCGTCCATCGGGGTCATGGACATGGCGCCCATCTCACCCATTGTGGCTGAGCTCGGTGCTGTCCGAGGTGTTGGGCCCGGGTGCGGGTCGGGGCGCGGGCCCGGATGCAGGTTTGGGCGCGGGGCCCGGCCCCACCGCCAGTAGGCCGCCAGCCAAAGTACCGAGCCAAACAGTGCGGTGACCGGCCAGACCACGCTCATGACGGTCATCGGTTGGGGTCGGCGCCAAACATCAATCGCGATCACCAGGGCACAAATCAACGCCAGGGCCAGGCTGATGCCAGCCACGACGGTCAGCCAGGTTGGCACGGACAGGGCAGCGGTCATCTGGTTCTCCCTGGTCGGATGGTTGGATGGTCGGATGGTTGATGCGGTCCCAGGATAAGTCCGGCCGCCCGCGCGAGCACGTGGAAGGAACCGATTGCCTGGCAAAACCCGGTGGCATCCTGGGCTCGGGTTTGTTAGGATTACTAACTAAGTGGATGGTGTCTTCATCCGACCGGATGACAGTGTCTGCTCGCAGGCTGACCCGAACCAATTTCACACCGAGGAGAAGATTGGTGGCTAACTCTACCGCCCCCACCTGGACCCAACCCCCGACTACCGCCGTGGTGTTGGCTGCCAGTCCCGACCGGCAATCTCAAGATCTACTGGCCGCCGAGCTGTCCGACTCCACCGTGGCCCAACTGGCCCTGGCAAACGTCCGCGCGGTGGTTCCCCCCAGCCGAATCATCGTGGTGCTTGGCCCCGACGACGACCACCTGCGCGCCCTGCTGGGTGAGGACCTGACCTACGTGACCCAGGCGGAAGCACTCGGAACCGGCAATGCGGTCGCCGCAGCTCGGGAGGCCATCCCGGCCGACACCGTCCAGCTGCTGGTGACCTACGCCGACACCCCGCTGCTCCGTCCCAGTTCGCTGCGCGGGCTCCTGAACCGGCACCGCCTCCGCCAGGCCGACTTCTCCCTTCTGACCGCGGTCGTCCCCCACCCCCTCCCCTACGGGAGAATTGAGCGAGGCGAAGACCACCTGGTCAAAGCCATTGTCGAACCGGAGGACCTGCAGGGCGAAGAGGTCAACCTCCACGAGATCAACGTCGGTTCCTACGTGGCGGCACCCGAAGTACTGCTGGAAAAGATCGACCAGTTGGCCAAAAACGGCGAGCACCGCCTGACCGAGGTTGCGCGCCGCTTCCTCGACGTCAACTCAAAGGTGATCACCTACCAGATTTACGACTCTGACGAAGTGCAGGGAATCAACACCCCGGCGGAGCTGCAGCGCGCAGCCGACATTGTCCTCAAGCGCCTGTTCATGCCGAAGAAGGACACCGACACCACCATCAAGTTTGGCACCGGCGGGTGGCGCGCCATCATCGGCGAGGGCTACACCCTGGGCAACCTGCGCCGACTTTGCCAGGCCATCGCCAACGAAGCTACCCGCCAGGGCATCGACCAGAAGGGCGTGGTTATCGGCGGTGACCGCCGCTTCCTATCCCGCGAGTCGGCCGAAGCGGCGGCCGAAGTCTTCGCCGGAAACAACATTCCGGTCCGCCTGCTACCTGAGGATGTCCCGACCCCACTGGTCACGTTTGCCGCTCCCTATCTGTCGGCCGCCTACGGGATCATCATCACCTCCTCGCACAACCCCCCGAACTGGAACGGCGTCAAAGTTTTCCGCACCGACGGCTCGCTGCCGCTGGACGCAGAGACTGACCGGTACCAGGACGAGGCCAACGCGCTGCGACCCGAGGACGTGATCACCCTGGATCTGGACCTGGCTCGCCGGGCCGGGATGGTAACCGATGAGGCTCTGACCGACCCCTACATCGACGCCATCGAAGAGATTGTCGACGTCGAAGCGGTCCGAGGCTCCAACCTGCGCGTGATTGTCGACCCCATGTACGGGACTTCGCAGCTGACCCTGGGAACAATCTTGTCCGACATGCGGGTCCAAGCCGAGTTCATTCACGCCTCCCACAACCCGCTGTTTGGCGGGATCGCCCCGGCCCCCGATTCGGAGCGACTGACCTCGCTCAAGACCATGATCCGGGCAGGCGGAGGGAAGTACGACCTGGGGATGGCCACCGACGGCGACTCGGACCGGATCGGCATTGTCGACGAGAACGGGCAGTACGTCACCACCAACGACCTGCTGCTGCTGGTCTACTGGTACCTGCACGAGGTCCGCGGGGAACGCGGCGGCGTGGTCCGGAACGTCTCCACCACCCACCTGCTGGACCGACTGGCCCACCACTTTGGCGAGCCGGCCCGCGAATGCAAAGTCGGGTTCAAGCACGTGACCGCCGGGATGGAAGAGATTGACGCCCTACTTGGCGGGGAATCCTCCGGTGGCCTGACGATCCGCGGCTGGATCCTGGGCAAGGACGGGATCTTCGCCTGCGCCCTGGTGGCGGAAATGCTGGCCCGGACCGGCAAGCGCATGTCCGAGCTCCTGGCCGACATCTACCAGCTGACCGGGCGCCTCTACTCGGTGGAGGACTCCGTGCCGGCCACGCCGGAGATGCGGGTCGAGGTGCCGCGCCGCCTCGCCAACGAGCCTCTGACCAAGATTGGCCCCTACGCCGTGGAGCGGATCAGCCACCTGGACGGGACCAAGATTTTCCTGGAAAACGACAACTGGGCCCTGCTGCGCTTCTCGGGCACCGAGCCGCTGCTGCGCCTAACTGCCGAAGCTGACACCCCCGAGAAGGCCACCGAACTGTTGGAGTGGCTGCGCGGCTTCGTCACCGCCTAACTCGGCAACCGATCAATTTCAGAGCGCCCGGTCCCGGTCGGGTTGTGGCCCACTTCGGGCCGGGCGCCCACTCTGGACCGCCCCCGAGCCTCAAATACTACGAAACCCCAAACCTACGAAACCCCCAAAACTACGAAACAAGGACGCACAATGCAGTACGGCTATTTCGACAACGACCACCACGAGTACGTCATCACCCGACCGGACGTGCCCGTCTCCTGGACCAACTATCTGGGAACCAAGGACTTTGCCGCCGTCCTCTCCCACAACGGCGGCGGCTACGCCTACTACAAGTCCCCCGAGTACGGTCGGATCACCCGGTTCCGGCAAAACGGGGTGCCGCTCGATCGGCCCGGGCACTACCTGTACGTCCGCGACAATGAGGACGGCGACTTCTGGTCCGTATCTTGGCAGCCGGTGGGCAAACCCTTCGAAGGCGACGGTCCCGACGTGGCTTCCTACCGGTCGGCCCACGGGATGGGCTACACCCGCTATGAAGCCGACTACCGGGGCATTCACGCCGAGCAGACCGTCTTCATTCCTCTGTCTGACGACGTCGAGGTGTGGGACGTGCGGGTGCGGAACGACTCGGATCAGACCCGGCACCTGAACCTGGCTGCCTACGTGGAGTTCTCTTTCCACACGATTTCCATCGACAATCAGAACCTGCAGATGTCGCTCTATTCCGCCGGTTCCAGCTATGAAGACGGCATTATCGAGTACGACTTCTACTACGAGCCGTGGACCTACCATTTCTTCACCTCCTCGAGCGAGCCGAGCTCCTGGGACAGCCTGCGGGACAGCTTTATCGGCCCCTACCGGACCGAGTCGAACCCGCTGGCGGTGGAGCGGGGGGCCGGGTCGTGCCAGTCAGGCACCACCCAGAATCACTGCGGCTCCCTGCAGCACACTGTCGAGTTGGCTCCCGGTGAGAGCGCCCGGATCGTCTACCTGCTGGGTTACGGTTCCCGCGAGGAAGCTGGTCGCCCGATGCAGGCCAAGTACTCGGATCTGGCCAACGTCGATGCCGAGTGGGAAGCCCTGAACCAGTACTGGGCCGCCAAACGCTCGAAGCTGCAGATTGACACCCCCAATGAGGGGATGAACACCCTGATCAACACCTGGACTCTGCTGCAGGCGGAGACCTGCGTGCAGTGGTCCCGCTTTGCCTCTTTCGTCGAGGTGGGTGGGCGCAATGGGCTGGGCTACCGCGATACGGCCCAGGACGTGATGAGCGTGATTCACTCCAACCCGACCAAGACGCATCAGCGACTGGTGGAGCTCCTGCGCGCTCAGGTTTCCTCCGGCTACGGCCTGCACCTGTTCGACCCGAAAGCCTTTGATCCGGACGCGGTCCCGCTCCCGGACGTGCCCTCCCCCACGGTGGTGCCGACCCCCTCGACCGAGGACCTGATCCACGGGTTGGAGGACACCTGCTCGGACGATCACCTCTGGCTGGTTCCCTCCGTGGTCGAGTTCGTCAAAGAGACGGGCGACTTCAGCTTCCTGGATCGGGTGATTCCCTTTGCCGACGGTCCGGAGGCCACCGTTTACGAACACCTGAAGGCCGCCTTGGACTTCTCTTCCGCCCAGATCGGCCCGAACGGGGTGGCCCTGGGCCTGCGCGCCGACTGGAACGACTGCCTAAACCTGGGTGGCGGCGAGTCGGCCCTGGTGACCTTCCTACACGCCTGGGCGACCCGGTCTTTCCTTGAGTTGGCTCGGGCACTGGGCCGGGATGAGGACGTGGCCAAGTATGAGGCGGAGCTGGCCCGGATTGAACGGGTAGCTAACGAGCAGCTCTGGGATGGGGCTTGGTGGATCCGCGGTTACACCCGCGACGGCGTCAAGATTGGTTCAGAAGCCAATGAGGAGGGGAAGATCTTCCTGGAGCATCAGGCTTGGCCCGTCATTGCCGGCATCACCTCGCAAGAACGCGGCGAACAGTCAATGAACTCGGTCCGCGAGCTATTGGGGAGCCGCTACGGCAACCACCTGAACTGGCCCGCGTTTACTAAAGTTGACGACACAGTCGGATTTGTCACCCGGGTCTATCCGGGGATCAAAGAGAACGCCTCCATTTTCTCTCACCCCAACGCTTGGCCAATTATCGCCGAAGCGCTGCTGGGCCGGGGAGACGAGGCGGTCGCGTTCTACGACGCGATCAGCCCCTACCAGCAAAACGACAACATTGAGGTGCGCGGGGCCGAGCCCTACGCCTACGTCCAGTTCATCTACGGGCGCGACCACGAGCGGTTCGGGCTAGCGCAGAACCCCTGGCTGACCGGGTCGGCAGGTTGGATGTACACGGCGGTAACCAAGTACATCCTGGGGATTCGCCCGGGCCTCGACGGCCTGACGATCGATCCGGCTATCCCCCACGATTGGCCCGGCTTTAGCGTCACCCGTCAGTGGCGCGGAGCCACCTATCAGATCCGGGTGCAAAACCAGGGTCAGGTGGGCCACGGGGTGAAGTCGCTGCGGGTTGACGGGGTGGAGCTGGACCCGAGCCAGCCGATTCCGCCCGCCGAGTCCGGCACTGAAGTAGCGGTCGAGGTGGAGCTCTTCTAGTTTCTGCTGGGCGCCGACGGGGAGGGAACCGGTTGATTCTCTCCCCGTTTGCTCAGCTGGGGACAACCGACAATCTGTCAAGCCTCAAGCCTTGATTTTCAATTATCAAGTCTGTAGCCTTGGAACATGTTTGTTTTGACTGCCGATCAGCGGGCATCGCGCCGCGGGCCTGACCTCGTCCCCGGCGCGCTGGCGGTGCTGGAAGACCTGCCCACCGTCCTGCCCTTTGAGCGGACCGTCGGCGATGAAATCCAAGGGGTACTCTCCGATCCAGGGCTTGTCCTTCTGGCTGCGGCCCGACTGAGCCGAGCCAACCGCTGGTCTATTGGGCTGGGGGTGGGCCCGATTGAGCGGCCGCTGCCCCCAACTTCGCGGGAAGGACGAGGGCCGGCTTTTATCGCCGCCCGCGAGGCAGTCGAGCGGGCCAAAGGCCTCTACCCCTCCGTCACTGTGGTCGGGGCCGACACGAAACAGGTGCATGAGGCTCGGACGGTTCTGTCTCTCTTAGCCGGGATCTGGGTCAAACGGACCGACCCCGGGTGGGAAGCCGTCGACACCATGCTGAGTCACGGTGGAAGCCAGGCGGGAGCCGCCCGCTCCCTGGGGATCTCAGAACAGGCCATCTCCCAGCGGTTGAAAACTGCCCTCTGGCAGCTAGAGTTGGACGCCCAGCCCCTGATTGTGGACCTGCTGGACCGGGCCAATCGGGCCAGCTCGGATGAGAGGACCTCCCCGTGAACCCTTGGTTGACCATCCTGGTCGTCACCGTGGCCCTCCTGGTCAGCGCCGGGGGTGGCTATCTGCTGGTGGCGGGTCTGTTTCGACTGATCGCCAACGAACCCCCAGCCGGGTCCACTCCGGACCCTGGCGAACTGGACCGTTCAGACCATCCGGCCGAAAAGGTCCTGCGCGGGGGCACGTGGATCGGAATTCTGGAGCGGCTGGCCACCACCGCTTCCCTGCTGGCCGGGCAGGTGGCCCTGGTGGCGGTGGTCGTTGCCATCAAGGGGTTTGGGCGCTTCGACCAGCTGAAGGGCAACCCGGCCGCCTCGGAAAAATTCACCGTCGGCACGATGGCCTCCCTGCTGTGGGCAGGTGCGGTTGGCGGTCTGGCTCGATTGGTTCTTGCCTGGCTGGCCTAGCCCAGACCCGCAGTTCCCCGGCTCCACACTTTTGACCAGCGTCGGCCCCACCCCCTCCCCGGCCGCAACCGGACTGAGCTTGGGGTGGGGCCGCCATCTGTGTGCCCGGCTAGCCTAGGACAGTTGGACAAACACCTCTTCCATCACAAAGCCGGGAGTGACCCGAAGGAGACCGTCAGCCCCCTCAGGAACCTGGATCACCACGTTTCCAGTGCTGGAGGCATCCTTGTACAGCTCATTTGCGCCAAAGATCGGCTCTGGCCCCACCACCGGCGCGTCGTAGCTATTGGAGACCGTGCCATCAGCATTGACGAAGGCCACTGACACCTCTCCGTCAAGTCCCTTGTCCTCACCCAGGTAGGTGGCGGTCAGGTTCACCAGCAGGTACTGCGTCCCGGGGGCAGGTTCTTCGTTGAACTGATTCGCCGCCATAACTTCTTCGTTGGCATTGGCGGTGACCGAGTTGATCGTCACCCGCCAATCCTTCGAAGTAATCTCGGTGCCGAGCGGGAGCGGGTTGGCCCGGGTTCCCTCTTCCCCGGCCGGCTCATCGGCCGGCTCATCTGCCGGCTCAGCCTCGCCGTCAGATTCAGCCTGCTCAGCCGGTTCCGACTGAGCGGGTGCGCTAGTCTCAGTTGCTTGGTCCAGCTCTTCCAGGGCGTCGTCAACGGCACCCCCAACCACCCCGACGAAAACCCCAATGCCGGCAATGGTGCCGACAATTGAGACCACCAGGGCGCTGACTGCCAGCTTCTTCGGTCCGGGCTTGACCAGGGCCACGATTGCGAGGATGAAAGCGATCGGTAGCAGAATCCACCCGACAATCAGGATCCCGGGGATGCAGGCAAACACCGTGCCAACAATGGCCACGATCAGTGCAATCAGGGGAATCTTGGAGGTGGGCGCACCCGCGGGAGGGGGAACCGACCCGGGCGGGACGGCACCGGGAGGCGTAGGTGCGGGCGGCAGCGGACCGGTCTGGGGTTGATTTGAGTCGGGGCCGTACGGGTTGTAGGACATTTGGATTCCTTTCTGATGGGAACAGTTTGGCCAGGGTGCTGGCCCTACCCAGGACGCTACCGACTCCCCCACTCTCGAGGGATCGTCCATCAGGCCAGAGTTTCGAGCCGAAAGGATGAGGGCGGAGGCCAACTAGTGGCCGAACGGAGGAAGGACTTGTCGGAACTGTCTTTTATCGTGGGGGCATGTCGATTCCGGATCTGCAAAACCCGTCCCGGGCAGCCCAGTTGCCCTGGTGGCGCCGCCTGCTGTCCGCACTCGGGACCGCGGCCGCCGTCGTCGTGGTGGGTTTCTTTGGCATTGCCTTTGCGGTGCTCCCGATCAACTTTTCTTCCTCCAGCAGCGTGACTCTCTGGCACACCCTGGGGTTCCTGGCGGCCCTCCCGTGCGCGATCGTGCTCATCTGGCGCCGGTCAGCCCCAATCGCGGTTTTCCTCCTGACTTCGGCGCTCACCATCCTGCTGCCGCTCTCACCGCTGGCACCGGCGGTCGCCCTCCCCTGGGTGTTGGCCCGCGGGTCTAGAAACACTTGGATCTGGGCAATTGTCCTGACGACCGTGACTATTTCCCTCCCCCTTTGGCGGGACTGGCACTACGGCGTCAACGGTTCCGTTTGGGTTACTGAGCCCGGGGATGTGGCTCTGGATGGGCCCACCTACCTGATCGGGGGCATAGCCATTTTGCTGGTCTCGATCGCGGTGGGCGGGGCACGCCGGTGGGCCGGACTGGCCGCTGGGGCTCAGCTGGCTGCCAACCAGGTCAGTGCCGAGGCGGTCCAGCTTCGGGGTGAACTCAGCCGCCAGGACGAACGGGAACTGATCGCGCGGGAGATGCACGACACCGTGGCCAACCACCTGTCGTTGGCATCTCTGCACGCCGGGGTGCTAGAGGTGACCTCAACCGATGAGCAGGTGCTCGCCAATGCCCGGGCCATTCGAGAGCAAGCCCATCGGGCCACCGACGAAATGCGGGTGCTGATCTCATCCCTGCGCGACTCGACCCAGGACGGCTACCAGGGCGGGGTCCCCACATTTGCCGACCTGAGGGCTTTGGTCGAGCAGACCAGGCAAACCGGGGTTAAGGTAAACGCCGAGATTGCGGCACCCGGCTTGAATGAGCTGCCTCCGGCCCTGGCACGGGCCACCTATCGGATTGTGCAGGAAGCGCTGACCAACGCCCTCAAGCACGCCCGTGGTTCGGGCATCGGGGTGCTGGTTGCCGTCCAGCCGGAAGTCCGGGTCGACATTGCCGTCTC